>JGI24132J36420_10001612_pt1 | contig 10191 bp, 6 predicted proteins | sample BarGraNGADG00212_3_FD_36420 | JGI IMG/M metagenome (IMG submission 36420) | reverse complement strand
CGGAAAATACCTGGGCTGTCTTAAAGGTGTTTTTGGCGATGCTTTGGAGTATCAAACCCGCTTAAGAGATGAAATCCACTAACCCCAGAGGGCCGCAGAGGGTTCCATATACAAAACTCTGCGGTTCTCTGCGCCTTTTTCAACCACCGAAGCCTTGGCGTAGGTGGTCTCCGCGTTCTCTGCGTTAAAAAATGAAATGGAGGTTTCAGTTTATTTCATCCATTTCTCCACCATTCCATAATACATCTCCTCGGGCTGTATCATCCAGGTTAAATCTTCCCTCTGACTTGCAAGATGGAAATACCGGTCAGGGACGTAATTTGCAGGATATGAAATGAATCGTGTCTGACTATATACATTTTGAACTTCCGTCCAGGCTTGCTTAAATCCGTTCATTGCTTTTTTTACTTCTTCCAAACCTGCCATCTGCTGTGCTTTATCCGCAACATCGCTTTTCTTCAGCGCAAGCAATAAATTTGGCGTAGTGCTCTGAAGATTATAAAGCGCTATCGAGAGGGTCCAGTAATATCTGTTCCTCTTCGATGTGTTATATAGTTCTTCCAACCTTCCTGATAATTTTTTATTACTGTCCTTCTCAAGCTGTGCCCTGTCGAGCAATTTCTTATATTTCTGACTCCAGCTTCCGGGAGAATTCCTGTCAGGTAATTCAATAAGCCTTGTTGTATAATCAAATTGCTTATTTTCCCGTCCTGCCATCGGAGGAAGCCAGTGCTCAACCTGAGGAAGACTCTGCAGTACATTCTCTTCATCCATCTGACTGCCTCGTTTAAACAATGCTTCATACCATAAAACAGAACCTCGTCTTAACTGATCATAAAATACTTTGTAATCAGGAACAGATAGTCCAAACTCTCTTTGTAACCATGCGTTATCATATTCTTCAAGTGACTTTCCATTTGGCGACCAGCTGTATTCCGCTGCTGCAATAAATCCTCTCCAGTAGTTTTCCATGTGAGGCGATTTATCATCCCATGCTGTGCAGAGCATTCCGCTGATATTCTTTTCTGCAGCCAGCTGTATAAAGCTTCGGATAGTCACAATACCTGATGACGAATTTCCTTTATCGCGGTCATCTTCCTGAAAAAACATCCCTCCCTCAGTGTTCGTTGCAGTTGCGATCATTGCCTTCAATCCACGATTTTTATACCAGTCGAGTGCTAGAAGATTACCCGGTTGTCTGCCCATCGAGTAATTCCAGCGCATATAGACACAGTTCTTTGGAAAATCTGCCAGAAGCTTATCAAGTTTAGGGATACCCTCCTCCCATTCTTTTGCAGCATCAGTTGCGGTTACCCTGTCACTATAGGTACTTTCATACACTCCTCCGGTCTTAAGAGGCATATCATCCCAGAAAATCGGGATCCGGTTATTCTCCTTTGCAAACTCGCAAACCCGTTTAAGCCAGTAAAGACTCAGGCTCAGCATCCCGTCTTTATCGGCAGTTGGCTTGCACCTCTCACATAATCCGATATTACCTATCTCATCTCCTCCGATATGCAAGTATTTCGATCCGGGTGTTGCGGCAATTGCATCCCTGTACAAATCAAACAGAACCTGGAATGTACCTTCGTTTAAAGGACAGAAAGCCCATTTGTTAAAGGGAAGTTCCCGCAGACCGGCATATTCCTCATGTTTCAGAATAAATGTGGCGTGTCCCAGTCCCTGAACAAGAGGTGTTATTTCGATATGTCGTTCACGTGCATACCTGGTAAGGGCAGCCATTTCATCGATACTGATCGATTGTGGAGCTCCGACAAGGGGCTGACGCTGATAGCGAAGCTTGTCCTCGAACTCAAATACTACTGCATTGATTTTATATCGGGCCAGTCTGTCGATACTCTCATAATAATAGTTCATGTGATCGAGGTGATGCTTGACATCGAAATGTACTGCCCTGTATGAGAGCGCGGGATAGTCGGTAATCTTACATGAAGGAACAGGCTTCTTATAATCTCTCGCATCCTCAAGCAGCTGTTCGAGGGACTGGCATCCGTAAAATAAACCTGCCTCACCTTTTGATATTACCTCGACCTTATCTTTGTAGATGGTAAGAATATACCCTTCATCAGATGGAACTGTTGTAATCGATTTATCGAGAATAAGAGTAAGTGTCCCTTTGCCGGATGGTTCTCCAACCGTAAGCATGGAAAGTAGTTGTCCCATAACAGGACGATTAAAATCTCCTTTTAAGACAATATGTTGCAGAAGAGCGGGATCAAGTCCGGGACCGCTGATTAATAAAACATTTTGCGGCTGTGGAAGTATTACGAACGGAGCAGGCAATTTCTCAGCGAACAGGCATAAAGAGGCTGTCACTATAATCAATATGCATGAGACAAATGAAGGCAGGTATCTTCTTTTCATGACTAGATATTTTGGATCAGGAGATTTAATGTGAATTCATTCTGGCAAACGCTTTCTGAAGATCCTCAGGACCTGATTTAGTCATTGCTTCACTGAAGCCGAATGCAATTTCTGTTTTACCTTGTTTTAATTGCTCAAAAACGGCTTCTATAAACTCACTGACAGGCTGGGCATCATAATGGATTCCCTTGCCTCCAAGATCAGTATTCAGAGCCGGGGGAATAAGCTCAATTACCTCAATACTATTCGATTTCAAGAGTTGCCTTAGAGAGAGAGTAAATGAATGTAAAAAGGCCTTTGAAGCACAATAAACCGGTACTTTGACGATGGGTGCAAAAGACAATCCTGATGTCACATTAATTATCGTATCAAGATTTTTCAAATTAACAAATAGTGAAGCCAGATGAAGAGCAGATTCCCGTCTTCCGCAAATAATCACTGTATTGTTTTCCTTAATAAATCTTTCGGTCAAACCAAGACCAATACCAGATGCTCCGCCTGTGATTAGAATTTTATTTTTTGAAATTTTCATTTTTGCTGGTTCTTTTAAGTTAAAATTTTAGTTGCTGAAATTTATAAGCAGATCTTATTTGGGAGTTCCATTCGCTTCCGGAGCCTTTGGCTTAACCGGAATTTTTGATTTTACATAATCGGCTTGTTCCGTCAGGCCTGCTGATTGTTTACTTGAAGCAATACTGTTTAGGATCATACCATTGATATAAGGTACTACCTGCGGCCCGACCTGCGGAGGAATAGCATCGCGGAAAGAAGCTATCATATCAATCCCTTTCTTAAAGTTTTCTGTATTTTTTGTTCGCTTAAGATAGTTTGCAAATGGCTGCAATATCATGAACTTTGCATTTCCAAAAGGCAGTCTCTCAAATCGTACAGACAATGAATCAAAATCATTTTCGCCTGCATACAGATATAGCGTATTGGTTATTGCATCCTGCAATGCACCTTTTACTTTCTGGGAAGACAATGATTTAGCCTTCTCATATCCTGCCACACTGTCAATGTTTCCAAGTGCCACCAATGCACTTCCGGCCACCGAGTATGAAGAATCATTTATAGCCTTGATAAATAAATCCTTATACTCATTTTTCTTAAATTTTCCCAGAGCTTCAATTGCCCTCGCTCTGACAAGAGATTCCTTGTCATTATTTGCCATATCTGCCAACAATGGCTCGAGTACTTTTTTAATAGAATCATTACGGATGTTTAACTTCTGCAAGGCATAGATCCTTAACCCGGAATACTTGTCTTTAAGAGCAGTTTTAAGAAGCTCCAGCGATTTTAGGTCATCCTGCTGATTCCTTGCTGCAAAATCAATTGCTTCCCTCCTGTCGACATATAATCCGGCATTAGTATACTGAAAGATGTAATTATCAATTGTCTTCTGGTCGCTTTTTTCGCAGAGCAGAATTTTATCTCCATCGACATTTACAAGATCAGGCCTTTTAACTGTAGGGAAAGCAAATGTATCAGCCTGATGATCAAGCCACACCATATACCTTTTCTTTTCAGCACCCTGATATACATCTATTGCAACGGGCAATTTAAAGATCTTATCTGTTTGTGTTTGTTTGATAAATACTTTAACCGAGGTACCTGTCGGATTGTAATCGTAGCTTATGTCAAGCTTTGGATGTCCGTTTCCATAAAACCATTGATTCCAGTACCAGTTTAGATCCTTTCCTGTAACTTCTTCAAAAGCAAGACGAAGCTGTTGTGCCTCGGCAGATTTGAATTTATTGGTAGTCAGATAAAGGTTCATTGATTTGTAGAAGGCACTGTCGCCCACATAATACCTGAGCATATTCAGAATTCGTCCTCCTTTCTGATAGCTTACAAGATCGAACATATCCTCACGATCGTTGTAATAGAAACGAACAAGGTCTTTTTTACCGCTGCCGCTTCGCAGATAATTCTGCATACCGGAATAATTCTGCGCATCACCGGCATCTTTTCCATGCTTGTATTCCTGCCACAAAGTTTCACTAAGATCGGCCCACGATTCGTTTAATGTAAGATTACTCCAGCTTTCAGTAGTAACATAATCGCCAAACCACTGATGAAAAAGTTCATGAGCAATGCCGAATTCCCAGGTATTGCCATCTATCAACTGACGGGCATCCTGTTGAGCAAATTCACCATGCAATGTAGCAGTAGTGTTTTCCATGGCTCCGCTTATATAGTCTCTGCAGACAATCTGTGCATATTTCTGCCAGGGATAATCCACCCCTGTAATCCGGGAATAGAAAACTATCATCTCAGGCGTAAGACCAAAGATTTTTCTTGCAACCGGTGCATATTCCTTTTCAACATAGTAACTTACTTCCTTGCCCTTGTAGCTGTCTTTAGTTATAGAATATTCTCCGATAGCCATCATCATAAGATAAGGTGCATGAGGCAAATCCATTTTCCAGGTATCGGTGCGGGTTCCATCGGCATTTTTCTTCTGACCAGCCAATAATCCATTTGAAAGAGTCTTGTATTTATCGGGAACAGTTATGCTGATTTCATTGGTTGTTTTTTGATTTGGTTTATCAATAGTGGGGACCCATCCGGAATTAGATTCAGTTTCTCCCTGTGTCCATATTTGCGTAGGCTTATTTTTATCTTTGCCGAGGGGATTTATAAAATACAGACCTTTGGCATCAGAAATTGCCATACTTCCTTTTACCTTACTCTCATCGGGCTTTGCAATGTAATCGATAAAAACAGTATAGTTTTCTCCGCCTTTGTAGCTTCTGTCAAGCGTGATGCGGAGATTTAATGTATCATAAACATACTTCAGCGGAACATGCTTGCCTGCTTTAATTATTGATACTTCGTTTATTTTCATACTTTTTGCATCAAGATTCAACGAATCAGTTGCATAAAAATGGGGATGAAGAGTAAGCAAAGCTTTTCCATACATCCACGATTTGGAAAAGTCGAAACTTACGTCGAGCTTGGTATTAACAAGATCATTAATTTTTGTAGCGGTGGCCCTGTAGATAGTTTTCCATTCTTCAGATGTGCTGGCATCCGGTTTTTGTGATGAACAAACTAATGAAAAGAGCAGAAATGAACCGATCAGAAGGTTTTTCATAATAGTAATTTAAATCAAAAAAGTTTTGCGCCTTTGCGTCTTTGGGTGAGAAAAAGCAAATATATAACAGAAAAGTTCTATTTACCATTTAAAAGCCTAAACTCTTTCAGAGATTCTGCAGTTTCTCTTACTAAACGCTGAACAGCCAACCCATGAGCAATATCAGGGATAACTGACTCATGATCATTATCTGTAAGAAACACATAATGAGCATGTATCATCGACCTGAGCCATCCCGGAGGAACATGCCCTGAAGGGAAACTGGTATAAGGTTTGTAGTTGCTTCCGGTCATCTGTCTGCTCCATAGACCGGTTTCATTCAGGTAATACTCAAAATAATCCGGAGATTCGGAAGAATATCTCAGAGCACCCTTCTCTGCAAATAGTTCCATTGTTAACTTATCACCTGTACCTGAACTTATCCTGCTGGCCGACAGAGTACCAACAGCCCTGGTAACTTGATCAAAGAGAGATATCTGGCTGAACAGATCAGAATCAGGAATAACATCATCAAAATGACCAGCCTGTAAGGCGCTTGTAATTCGCAATTGGTTACCCAGAAAAGCTATCAGCATACTAATTGCATGGGAACCTAAATCAGCCATAGCACCTCCATCAGGTGCAGCGGTAAGCCTGTTCGAGCGCTTGTCACGATAATCCTTCTTTAAATAATCACTGTGATAGTATTTCAGGTCAAAATGAACAGGTTTGCCAAATTTACCTGATTTCCATAATTTAAGCGCCTCCCGTACAACTGATGTAAAGAGAAACTGGAAACCAANCTGTACCTTAATTTGCGGATGTTTCAGGGTAAGTTCAGCAATAGCCTTTTCTTCAACAATATTTGAGCATACCGGCTTTTCTATATAGATCCGTTTTACTGAGGCCATTTCCATAGCTGCCTTCAGGTGTTGAAAATGAACCTTATTTGGACCAAGAATAAAGACTGTATCAATATTTTTGTCAGTAAGGAAATCTTTAATATCCGGAGATTTGCTAAATCCAAAACGATTGGCGAATGAAACTCTGCTTTCATAAGTAAATGAGCTTACTGCTTCGAGTTGAATTTCGGGAGCATCGTTGTAAAAATAGCGTAAAGAATTGAGTGAGAAAGCATGGGAGCGGGCTATACCACCTGCTCCTATGAATCCAATGATTGCTTTTTCCAGTACCATTTAGTAGAATTTGTTCGTAAATGTACAATCAATAATTATTAAAATGCAAACAGCATCTATTCAAAATTGTATGTTTTTAAATAATCCATCCCTATAAGTTATCTAACATGTATAAAAATATTTATAAATAGTACTGAATTATGTTATTTATCTATTCGTCAGATTAAAAACCAATATTTTGACAACTAATTGACAGCAAGTTAAAATGCTCTGAAAGAGCACAATATGAATAACCCCCGGTAAAACCGGGGGAAAGAACCTCACAAATCTCTCCCAGCTCTGAAGGAGCTGAATAAATTATGAAAAAAGTCTATAATCAGACTTATAAACTTAATCTCTTATAAAACAATATTAAACCCCTTCAGGGTTTAGTATCAACGGGTTAAACTACCCCCGGCTGGCGCCGGGGGTTATTCATATTAAGCCACTTTCGTGGCTTAAATAAGTTTAAACGATACATCTTGAAAAAACAGATCTAAACAAGATGCCAGTGATTGGTTAATAAATAGAATTAGAAAAGTCAGATGATATGACAAACAATTGGAGTGATCAAGTATTTATAATTTTTGTAATATTGAATCCGGAAAAATATTTTATTATGACAGAACAGATAAAGCAAATAGCTGAAAGAATAAAAGAGATCCGCGAAATTTCTGGCATTTCAGCAGAGACGCTGGCAATAAAACAGATACGATTTTGAAATAAATAACTAATATTAATATCATGGCAACAGGAACATCATCCAAATCATTATTTAAATCATCAAACGAGAACGGGAATCCTGCCTATATAATGGCTCTTACCCTTGTAGCCACATTAGGCGGTCTGCTTTTCGGCTACGACACAGCTGTTGTCAACGGCGCAGAAAAATCTCTGGTGCAATTTTATATTGCAAAAATTGTTGATCCGGCAAATCTCGATTATGCAATCAAGATGATTTCCCAATACAAATTGATGGTGACATTGTCATTTTACCTGGTTGTTCTGATAGTTTCGGCCCAGGTACTCAAACTCATCGGAAGAAACAAAGGGTTAATCGTTAGTGCAATTCTCCTTGGGATACTTACCATTTGGGTTATTGGTTATATGGGAGCTGAAATTTCTCACAGTCAGGAATCACTCAAGGGCTATGTTGATTCAGTTAAAGGATTTACCATCTCGAGTGCACTTATCGGATGCATAATCGGAGGTGCGATGGCCGGATTTATTTCCAAGTCAATAGGCCGAAGGAATGGCCTCATAATCGCAGCTGTTGCTTTCACACTTTCGGCAATAGGTGCATGGAATCCTGAAAAACTTAATTTCTTCGGAACGTTGCCGGTATTTTCTTTTGTGGTCTACAGAATAATCGGAGGAATGGGAGTCGGCCTGGCTTCAATGCTTTCGCCAATGTTTATTGCAGAAATTGCACCAGCCAATATGCGCGGAAAACTCGTTTCATGGAACCAGTTCGCTATAATACTTGGTATGCTCGTCATCTATTTTGTCAATTTACTTATATCACGTACCGGAAATGAAGAGTGGCTTGTTACAGAAGGCTGGCGATGGATGTTCTTTTCAGGTGTAATTCCTTCTTCATTATTCCTTATCCTGCTGATATTTGTCCCGGAAACCCCAAGGTATCTGGTGATGAAAGGGAAAGAAGATAAAGCTCTTAAAGTCCTGAAAAAGATTTCCGGTGAAAAAAATGCTCCTAAAATACTTCAGGAGATAAAGGATACTCTTCATGAGACAAGTATTCCATGGTTGTCATACGGATTTCTTGTAATTTTTATTGGTATTCTTCTTTCAGTATTTCAACAGTTCGTAGGTATTAATGTGGTTTTGTATTATGCGGGGAACATATTCAGGAACATGGGATCATCAACCGATTCCTCTCTTATCCAGACAATAATTGTGGGTGTTGTAAACCTGGTATTCACTGTGCTGGCTATATTTACAGTTGACCGTTTCGGACGTAAACCGCTGATGATAATAGGTGGTGTTGGAATGGCAATAAGTATGATCGCTCTGGGCTTCGCATTTTACTTTGGGAAAGTCGGACTTGTTGCCCTTATATTCATGCTTACCTACACTGCAGCTTTTGCAATGAGCTGGGGACCGGTAACCTGGGTTCTCTTATCTGAAATATTCCCTAACTCAATCAGGAGCGCCATGTCAATTGCTGTCGCTGCTCAGTGGATAGCCAACCTGGTAATCTCCTGGACATTCCCTATGCTGAATGATAATCTTGCACTTACTGCAAAATTCAATCACGGATTTGCTTACTGGATATATGGTGTAATGGGAATTCTTTCTGCAATATTTATATGGAAACTGGTTCCTGAAACAAAAGGCAAAACTCTTGAAGAGATTGAAAAACTCTGGCAGAAAAAGAAATTCGGAAAATAATAATAAACTGAATTAAGATCAATAGAACATTTGAATGAAGAATGCTGAAGTTTATACAGTTCTGATTTCGCAGTTCGATTGTTCTATTGTTCTTACTTCAAAAAAGAGAGGCTGCCCCATTGGAGACAGCCTCTACAGTTAAGTTAGGTTAAGGTTAAGGTTGAGATTAAAGGCCTGCCTTTTTCATTAGTAATGCAATATCGTATTCAGGTTTGCGGGCTTTTCTTCCAAGCATTGCATTTGCTTCTTTGTCGCCAATGAATACCTCTTTTTCAGCATCCCATTTAAGTTCACGCCCCAGTTTCATGCCTATCCATGCAACTGCACAAGCCTCAAGACTGCGGGCTGACTGATCAACCGGTGCGATAGGATCTTTGCGGGAGATAATGCTTTCAAGCCAGTTACGGTAATGGTCGGCACTTGGCATCCATACTTTACCTTCAGAACCAATTCTGGGATAGAGTATCTTATCATTGCTTGCCCATAGCGGACCTTTCTTTGTATCGCCAGCAGTTGAAACCGGATCACTTTTTGTTACCCTTTCACTGCCACGGGCACAAAATACAGTACCTTCTTTGCCTTCGAACTGTATGCCGTTTGTGTAGGTATTATCAAGGATAACTTTAATATCACCAGGGTANATCATTTCAGCATGATAAGTTGTATGAACTGTCCATACATCGTCTTTCATGAAGTCAGCTTTTGCATTAACTGATAATGGTCCGCTGAGTTCCATTCCAAGAGCCCAATGAGCGATATCCATGTGATGTGCTCCCCAGTTTGTGATCATACCCAGACCAAAGTCTTCAGTGGTAATCCAGCCAGGTCTTCCTTCAATACTATTCTGAGGATGGCATCTTGCTTCCATATAAGGCTGCTCAGGTGCAGCACCCAGCCATCTTTCATAATCGAATGTCGAAGGAATTGTCTCAGGAGCAGGTTTTACACCTTTTACTTTGTCCATTCCGATACCAATTTTCACTGTNTTTACCTTCCCTATCCGTCCATTGCGAACAGCCTCGCTGGCAACACGAAAGGTGTTCCATGGTTTTTCTGAACGCTGCTGACTGCCTGTCTGAAGAATTCTTTTCTTTGCCCTTACGGCAGTACGAAGTGCAATAGCTTCATTTATTGAGTATGTCA
>JGI24132J36420_10001611_pt1 | contig 10194 bp, 13 predicted proteins | sample BarGraNGADG00212_3_FD_36420 | JGI IMG/M metagenome (IMG submission 36420) | reverse complement strand
AAGCCAGTCACAGCCGGTAGTCCAAATCCCTGAACATATACGCCTGCCCAACTTACCGATGGTCCACCAATGCCGTTTGGAGAATAATCTGTATCGTAAAAACTAACCGGAAAAGTTATAGCGATACTTGTTATCCCGTTTATTATGGCCGTTGTCGCAATGGATCCGTATTGTTGCATCGTTCCGTCCGCAAATTTTACATACTTGCCGTTTGCTTTGCTACCGGACTCTTTAACAACCGCCCCATCAATCGCCAAAAACGCCGCGTTGAAATCCGTCCGCTCCGGCTTTTCCCCCGCTACCCACTGAGGCAGTCCTAAATTAGGCGTTTTTGCTGCTGATGCCATCTTCTTTTACCTCCGCTTTTGCCTGTAATAATTGATTCAGTTCGATGTTCTCCTGCTTTACCATTTCGACTTCCACGATCAGATTGGCGATTCTCGCTCCGAGTCTTTGAATGATTTGATCTCCGTTCATATTTGCCTCCCTTATAGATATGTTTTGACTCCGGCATTAATTTTGTAACATCCGGTATGGTCTGCTCCGATATAGTTGCCATTGGTTGGGCACATAATTTGCGTAAATCCCCCTNCAATTGTTTCGTTTGACCAAAAAATCACCTCATTGTATCTGTTCCTGATTATTATTTCTCCGGAGGTGTTTGAGTACATTGCGAATTCTGGATCAGGGGCTGCACCTGATTTTCGATATACAAAAATCCCGTAATGGGTAGTGGGAACTCCGTCCTTTACTCCAATAGTTGCCCAGCATTCGGGATCGGTTGCGTCGTTTGTTAATATTTTCGCCACCACAGTGTTGGTCAAAACCATCCGCGCAATCAACGTATCAACATCGATCAAATCGGTGTCTACGTATCCGCCGCTGATAATGGTAGTTCCCAGCTTTGCAAGTTCAACCGACCCGGCGCCAATACAAGCCACCGGAAGCGTCCCGATTGTGCTACCCGATAAAGTGATCTGTCCAGCTTGAATAAGCGTAATTGCTGAACCATGTGCCGCTGATGTTGCCGATAGCGTGATCGCGTTGTTGTTAATCGTGATCAGCCGGGCGAATAGGGATTCAGACGGATCCGCAATCGTTCCGGCCACAACTATCTGGCTGGTTGTCAGCAGGCCCAGGTAGGCCCCGTTTGGAGTAATAAGCGAAAGCTGCGCTGCGTAGTTTGTGTTGTACGGGGAGGCCGTCTGGCCTTCCTCACTCTTGGGGGCGGCCAGCCACCAAGTCCCGGAAGTGCTAAACGAAAGCTGACATAGTACCGAGTTGGCCGGTACCGCAAGCGTGAGAGCTACTGCGGTGAATACTGCGGGTACTGCAAACGAATGATCACTCGTACCGGTTATGCTTCCGTCCGCTGCAAAAAAGCGGGTCCGGGCCCGTGTGGCTGCACCCAGCGGGGATGTCGCATAAACGTCGAAGGAGTGTGTAATGTAGGCCATCCCTTGTACACCGAATGGCGCACTCCAAACGGTCTCGGTGACGCGATAGCTGTTGTACCCGTTAAACTGGATCGTGTTATCAATCGGCATTTATCCACCTCACCATGTGTACGCTTCGAAGACGGTCCAGGACGCAATGTTCGCCTCGAATTCCGTCCAAGAATCAATCCGTTGTTCTAGCAGTTGCCAGGTAATACCTAAGTACCACCAGTACGCGTCCGGGGCCGAGTAGGTCCCCCAGGCGCTGTTCAAAATAAAGTTAGTACCTCCCCCCATGAGGGCGGAGACGCTGTTGTTCAAGCCATCCAAGGTATCCGTCAGGGTTTGTGCTCCGACCATTACTTCCCCGTCGAAAACAAAAATACCCCGGGCAGGGTCGAAGTACAATTTGTCCACCATCGTGCCCTCTTTCAAGGCGCGCATGGCCATGACCTCTGCGTTCAAAAGCACTTCACTGGTCCCGTCGCTGCGGCTTATCTTTAGCCCGGCATCCCTGCTTATCACGGTCCCGAAATAGGACGCGCCCAGGGTTACCTTCTTGCTGATGGCTCCGGCCAGGGTGCCCGTGTACCCGAATTCCGACGTGGTCGTGTCCGTGCTGCTGGGCAGGCTGATATCACAATAAAGACGGTTGTTCCACTTCCAGGCCCACACATTGCAGGCTACCCCGTCTATGGTTATGTGGTCTCCCAGCTCTATGGCCGGGTCCAGGTCTGCCTGGACGGCGGTGTATGGTGTGTACGTGTACCCGTTGATGATTGCCTGGACCGCGTCGCATATGGCCTGCGTGGCCCAGGGAAGCGTGACCTCAAACTCTGCGAGGTGTGTGGCCCCGCTGGTATAGTAGGCTCCCGCTTCCGTGTAAATCATGGCCACACTGTCCCAGGTTATAGGCGTGTTACCCGCGTACGTCTTCACGGCGTTGCCGCCGTCGATGGCAGCCAGTGCGGATCCACTGTAGCTGGGAATAACCAGGCGCAGTTTGTCGTCTTCCGTGATACAGAAATTCCCGCCGTGTGCGCAGGCGATGAAGGCCATCACTTGGCGCATGGTCAGGTCGTTCGGGTATTCTATCGCCATTGTATGGCTGATCGTACAGCGGGCGTCCAGGGTGGTTCCCAGCTGCGTGTAAATGCGGGTCATGGCCGTGTCCATCAGCATCGGGTAGGCTATCAAGGTTTCCCCGTCTGTCAGGAAGGGTACGTCTGCGTATGCCATCCGGTCCAGGCAGCTGAATTCCAGCTTGCCTCCGGCGAGGGCCTTCCTTGCATCGATGAAAAATACACCGAGGCTGTGCCACAGCGTTGCGCCGGAGGCTCCGGTTATCTGTACTTGGATTTCTGCACGGGAGTTCCTGGGTATTGTCACCCCTGCCTTGGCAACAACGGAAAGGGTCAGCAGCTGAATCGGGCAGTTCCCTATGCCAAAGTTATCCCCGGCCAGGGTGCCCTCTTTACTGAATCCCCAGATCTCTGCTTCCGTGTAGGTCACGCCATTGATGATGGCCTTGTAAACGTACACCCAGGTGGGCGTTGTCTCGGCTCGGTAGGCTATCCACAAAGCGTCGAACGTTCTCATACAGCTCCGTACCCCGCTACTCCCTTTGCAATCAACGGGAAGGTGAAGCCCTTCCATTTGACGACCTTGGTTCCGTCCCTGCGGGTGGTCTGCTTAGCTGCGGTGGCTGCTACGTTATTGCTGTAGAAAGTCTCTGTGGTTACTTCCCCTAGGATGGGATCCAAGAATTGAACCTCCACCCATTGCGGGAGTATGGCTTGCTGCAGGCGGCTCATGGTCGCGGTGTCCAGGCTGTTTATCTTGACGGTCATCTTCCGGCGAATGATCACGCGGTCCCGGCGTACCGTACCGTCCTGCAGTTCGCCTGCATTGGAGCTGTCCACATCATTGCGGCTCCACTCGATGCCTTCGTCCGGGACGTACGGCAGGAAGTCAACCCCTCCAATTATTAAAGTCAAATCCGTATTTGGCATTGCTTGTTACCCCCTTTTTGGATTATACCACTTGCAGCGTAGTTCCGGCACGCCTGTTATTCTGGTTTTGTGCTATGGTGACCTCCGGTGCAAGAATGGCCGCCAAGGCTCCCAGCTCCCCTTTAAACGTGATCTGTACTTGGGTGGTCCCTCCGGTTCCCGCTTCTGCGAACGCAGTCCTGAAGGCCTGCAGCATTGTGTCAAGGGGTGTCTCTATGTTTGTGCCGTGCTTCTGGTCACCCAGAATGGCTGCAAAGGCCCGGTTCGGAGGAATGACGGCACCCTGCGCCAGTCTCGGTAAAGAAACCGTGGCCACCTTGTTTACATCCGCAACACCGGGGATTGCATTGTATATCCCGATCACTCCGTTTATGAACCCGACACCTTTGTTGAATACGCCTTCTATTGTACTCAGTACCGAGTTCACGGTAGCTTTGAACGCGCCCCCAATCGCATCCCCTATCGAGGTTCCTATCGTTGAGAATTTGGTTGTGATTGTGGTCCATATCCCCCCAAAGAATAAGGACACTCCATTAAACGCAGCCTTGATATTGGTCCAGGCGCCGTCAAAAATTCCTTTGAACCAGGTACCCACTACGGAGAACGCAGCTTTGACGTTGTCCCACGCGGTCTGGAAAAAGGCCGTCATGGGAGCGAAGGCTGTTTTGATGTTGGTCCAGGCGGTTGTGAATTTCTCACTCAGCCAAGAACCCACCACCGAGAACACCAGTTTGACCCCGTCCCAGATCGCTTGGAAAAAAGCAACAAAGGGAGCGAAGGCCAGCTTGATTAACTCCCAGGCCATGGTGAAGGCCGTTCCTAGAATTGTACCAACAACAGAGAATATCGCGGCCACGCTGTCCCATATAACCTGGAAAAATGCGACGAAAGGAGCAAAGGCGGTCTGGATGTTTGTCCAGGCAGTATTGAATTTCTCCTGGAACCAAGCGCCAATCCCTTCAAAAACGGCAACGATCCCGTCCCATATCCCTTTGAAGAAAGCAGCAATCCTATTCCATACATCGGTTACCGTCCCTTCTATGGAGTCCCAAATGTCGGATAAAACGTTCATTAAACCCTGGCCGACTGTGGTTAGTATGTCTACGACCCCGCTGAAAATCTCTTGTATTCCTTGCCAGGCCTTGTCCCAGTCTCCGGTGAAAACCCCAATCAAGAAATCCAGGACCCCGGTCAACACATCAATTATGCCCTTGATGACTCCCACGATGGTGTCTATAACGTCTCCGATGATCTGGCCTAGAAGTTGTACCGCAGCAATAATGAAGTCCATGATGCCGGTTGTTTCCAGCCAGGTCATAAACACTGTGACAAATTCAGAAACCTTGTTGATTAAGGGCATAAGGTAGGTCAGCAGGTCTAAGGCTCCGGTTATGATCTGGTCAAATACCGTTTTTATAACTTCCCAGGCTGCGTCTAAAATCGGGGATATGAAATTCCAAACGTCATTAACGGCGGTGCCCAGGTTAGTGAAAACCTCGGTCAGTGTGCCCTTGTTTGCTTGGAACCAGTCCCCTATCTTGGTCAGCTGCGTCCCTAAGAAGTCCAGGGCGTCTCTAATCTTCCCGCCGATCCACTCTGCTATTGGTACCAGGGCAATATCTACAAACGCTAAAATGCCCGGGGTGAGTGCGTCGATAATGTCACCAAAGGTTTTGAAGGCGGCGGACAAAAAGCGCAGTGCTGATTCTATTGTGGCCGGTATGTTAAACGCTATAAAGAGCTTGCCAACGATGCCGATCAGCAGGTTGAGTTCTTCTTCCATGGCGTACACCCAATTAAGGGCAGCCTCTACGCCTGCGCCCAGGATATCTGTCCCGGCTACCTGGGCTGTAAGGTCACTGAAAAGCCCGGATACCGTTCCTGTTAATTCGTCCCAGCTTCCCTTTATCCTGTCTATCTCGTCCTGGTACTGGGCGAAGAAAGTCTTTAGGCCTTCCAGCATTGCGTTTGTATCAATGGCAGGCGTGGCTGCGGCTGCCGTGGTTGCCCCTCCGGCTGCACCCCCGACTGCACCTCCGGCGCCACCCGATCCCCCGCTTCCCGTATCTGCGGCCATGATGTTTAATTCGTCGAAGCCCTCAGCGCCCTTGGCGGCCGCTTTCCCTGCTGCGGCTGCTGCCTTGCCACTTTTCTCTGTGCTGGCTGTGAGGTCGTCCATGGCCGACGTGGTGCCTGCTGTGGCGGTCGTGGCGGTCTGCTGCTTCCCGGTCAGTGCGGTTATGAAGTTTGCGAAGACGACGGCTACTGAATTAAGGGATCCCAGGAGCATGTTTACCCACTTTAACACCGGGGACAATACGGCGATGAAGGCCCCGCCTAGGGTGGCTTTCAAAGTGTCAAACTGTAAGCCCAAGATGCGGACCTGGTTGGCCCAGCTGTCGCTTGTACGGACAAAGTCCCCCTGGGCATCCGAAGATACCGACAACAGGTAGTTGTACCGGATCAATGCTTTGTTCTGTTCACTGAGTGCGCTGTATCCTCCGGTCACGCCCTGGGTCAAGGCGAAGGCCGCGAGGTTGGCTTCACTCAGGTTTATGCCCAGCTGCTTGAGCGGTTCGGTCTCTCCACTGATACCGCTGCGTATCTTCATGAACGCTTCGTCGGTGTCCAGGTTGTAGAACGAAGCCATGTCTCCGGCGAGCCCGGCCATGGCGATACTCATGTCTGCCGCTTCCCCTGCGCCGAAGCCCATACTCTTGAACATGGCGCCCATGGTACCTGTGTACTGCTTTGCGGCCAGCTGGGAAAGGCCAAACGAGGTAGCTGCGGTTGTAGCGAAGTCGTTTATCTTACTGGCCGACGCGCCGAAGGTAACGTCGACGACGTTCTGTACTTCGTTTAAATCGCTGGCTACTTTTATGCATTCTTTTCCAAAATCAATTATAGCCTTCACGCCAAAGGCCAGACCGGCCGCGATGGCAAACTTCGAGAGTGTGCCCATCAACGATCCCAGTCCGGCCTTTGCGCCTGCTGAATCTACCTTCGTATTAATCCGTATATATCCGTCTGCTGTTGCCAAGATAACACCACCTTTTCGTCGGTGGCCATCGGCGCTCGGGCTCTACTTGGCTCTGGTTCTTATTTCAAAAATCTTCTTACAGTTCCGGCCTTTGCACCGGGCGAGCAGTCCCCTGCAAACTGTATCTTCGCTTAAGTATACAGGCATTTCGTATCCGCAGAAAGGGCATTTTACTTTTTTGTACATTTTCTCGCTCATTCGGGCCCCTCCGCGATATGTTTCGCCTGTATTTTCTTCGAAATGTACCCCCGTACTGCTGTGTGCAGGCTTTTCCTGGACGGGTATGTAAACTTCACCATCTGTACAAAGTTCCCCTTCACCAGGGCGTATATGGCGTTCGTTCCCTTGAGTGCGTCCTTGGCCATCTGTATCGTGGTCTCGGCCAGTTCGTCGCTCATCTGGTAGGCGTTGTCGTTAACGGTTACCGTCTTTGTCATAGGTCCTCCGGTTTCAGCTGGGCGTAGAAGTCGTCCAGCGTGTCCTGGTCTTCGTCTGACAACGGGTTGGCCAGGGCTACTTCCCGTTGTGCCTGGATGATCTTGCTGCGGGCCTTGGGGTCCTTCACGTCTGTCAAGTCGTAAGTCCTCAAGTCCCGGATCCGGTTCAATATGCAGGTGTCGGTTAATCCCTGCAGCAATTCGCAAAACTCCCACCAGTGCAGGTCCGCGTTCTCGTTTAAGTTTATGCCATAGTCGCTGCGGAAGCTGGACCGTATGTAGTCCATGTCCTGGACGTAGTCCATGTCCCTGGGCCGCTCTGGGCCGTTGGCCTTAGCCTCTTTGCCGCGCTGCAGGTATTTGATTGCCAGGCGGATGGCTTCGTTCATGTCCTCCGGCTCGTCCTTGTACAAAATGGCGATCACGCCATATGCCCGCTCAATCTCCCCGAGGTCCGGGTCGTTGATGCAGGCAATGCTGGCCAGGGCGTATTCGTACCCCGTGTTGAGCGCGTATTCGGTTCCCGCGATTTCGACCACTTCCGGGTAGTTCATGTGACCTTCCGGTACTTGTTCTCTTTGGGCCCGTGCTTCTTGGCTGCGCTGGCTTTGATCAGGTCTGTATTAATACCCATCTTCTTGAATTCCGGCCCCAGCTGCACCATTAAATCCTCGAACATGGTTTTGTAGTTCTTGTCTCCAAATATCTTCTGGCAGGCGCCTTCCCCGAGAAACTGATCCAGGGCGTGCCGGGCGTCTGTGTAAAACTGATCGAGCATCTGCATGCCGTCGTACTGGTTCTTTGTGATCAGCACTTTGTGTACGGTCTCCCCGTCGATAGGGCTTTCCTCGTCCATTGTAGTGAAGGGTTCATCCGGGCGCGCGTCCAGCTCTGTGGCCTGGCCCATGTACTTGACCTTCAAATGATCCAGGGCTTCGTACATCTTGAACAGGCGGGAAGTGATACTGGTATCTTCCAGGTCAAAGACAAGCGTGTCTCCCTGGTCGTTGACTTCGATAACGTATTCAGTCTTGGAATGTACGCGAATTTTATTAATGGCCATGGGGGATCCTCCTTAAGAATAGAGGGCGGGCTGTTCTTGCCCGCCCTCGCGTTGGTTGTTCTGGTCGGTCTTAGGCTGCGATTAAGCGGTCGTAAACTTGGACACGCTTGCCGCGAGCGCCTGGTTGTAAATGTCGGCTACACCGGCAATACTTACCAGCTGTACTGTGGCTGCGGCAAGGTTCGAAGCCGGGGCCAAAGTGAGAACCGTACGGGCTGCGTTCCAGCTGCGGTTTACCGGTACCAGCGCTCCGGCTGCCGTTGCGACCGTGATACTCTCGGATTTGATCGGGGTGGCAAAAGTCAGGACGATCACTGCTGTTACTGCGACGGCTGTGGCGTTGGCTGCAGGTGCGATGCTCACAAGTGAGAGCGCCGTGATACCTGTGGCTGTGAATGCCGGGGTGCCGTTCGTGATGGCTACTGTGCCGGCAACCGGGGCGCCGTTGAAGTAGATAGAATCAGACAGCTGCTGCGGCTTTCCGCCTTCCACCGTGAAGGTGTCAGTCGAGATAACTGCATTATTCAGCTGGGCTGTGTACGGGCTGGCTGTGGAAAGATCCACCTCCAAGACCTGTACTTCTGCGTCCGAACCAACGGAGCGAAGGCGGCGCAGGGTTTCCAGGAATGCGTGCGCGGGTGCGTTCGCTGCGTCCCAGAGTGCGACGTCGATTCCTGTGCTTACCTGATAGCTGTCGACACTTGTCGTCGCGCTGTCTTCGTTGATGTACGTCTCTGTGGTCGTCTGCGGGTTGTAGGCGATGGGTAGAGATACTACGCCTTTGCCCAGGGATGCCCAGTTCGGTACTCCGACTGAGCCAATGTTCAGGAAATATGCCATTAAACTGGATTTCTTTTTGGCCATTAGACTGCCTCCTCATCGTATGTCAGCGAGTAAACGCTGAAAAATGTTGTATTCCCGTCTTCGTCCTTGCCGTTCAGATCGGTTGGTCCCTTGAGCGTGCGTATGACGTCCGGCGTTCTCCGGGTGCCTATTGACAGGCCCTGGGTACCGTTGGCTTTGAACCAGGCGGCCAGGTCATTTAGGGATTTGAAAAGCTCCCCGGCGCTGTCCGGTACCGCAGCGGTTGTGAAGTAAACCATGAAGGGTACTTCTGCGCTGAAATTCCCGACAATGTCTTCGTCAAGAATAGCACCGCCGTTGCTTTTTATGCAATAGCCCAGGTCCCCACTCTGGTATTCCAGGTACACTCTTTCAGGGATTATAAGTGCGTGGGTCGTCGGGTCGGTCAGACCGTTGATCCAAGTCTGAAGGGATACCAGTATCTGTGTCGTGTCTGTCGCATCGAGTGCGCGTACGGTTTCCTCTGGCATTAGAACGTCCCCCCTATCTTCTTGACTCCCCGGATCCACTTGTCTTTGTTGATTGCTTTTGCGGTTTCAAACCAGAGACGGGTTGCCCCTGGGTGGGCCTGCGTGGAATGTGTATAGTTGCTGTAGTACTGCGCTGCCGCATAAACCTTGTTGTACACAATCATTCCGTCGCCTATCTTGGTTCCGGCGATGCCGGACCGCTCAAGCTCACCAGTTAGCCTGGGTACAAAAGGCGTGCTGTCTTTTAAGACCTCATTGTCCAGCCATGCCTGGGCCCGTGATACGTCTCCGGCTATGCGTGCGTACACGCTTACCGGGTTGAAGATTACGGCTACCTTGATCATCTGGCTGTCACCTCCAATACTCGGGGTGTGGTTGTATCGTGTGCGGGGTCGTTCACCGAAGTGACCGCAAAAAGCCGGTACTTCACCTGCATGGCGACTTTCGTTGTGCTCGGCAGGGTCTCTGCCGGGGTTCCGTCGATGAAGAAATCATCCGAAGTCCGAAAGGTGAAATGGGCGGCTCTCTGCAGTGCGGTTAAAGCGGCCCAGCTTTCCGCTGGTATGAATGTCCGGTCGCTGGTTGCTGCTGTGTCGGATAGGTCCAGGATCAACAGTGCCGTGTCTGAGGTGGTCACCCCTCGCTGGGACAGCCTTTGCTGGTATCCCTTGTCCAGTTGTACCTGCTGCAGGACGGTGCGCTGGTAGGTGGCCACTCCCACCGTTGTGCTGACGTAGTTGTAAACGGTTATGGTGTGTGGCCGGGCGCGTCTGCTGATTCTTTTCATCTGATCACATCCCCCTGTAAAGTAGGCCGGAGTACAAAAGCAAACCGGAGGCGCGTTCCCCTGCGTCTAGGAGGGCCTGGCTGAC
>JGI24132J36420_10001610_pt1 | contig 10199 bp, 10 predicted proteins | sample BarGraNGADG00212_3_FD_36420 | JGI IMG/M metagenome (IMG submission 36420) | reverse complement strand
GAAACAGCGATAAACTACATTGAAAATAATCAAAATATAAGAGACGTACTGCTCTCCGGTGGCGATCCCTTAACCCTATCTGATGAAAAACTCGAATGGCTTCTTGTACGGCTTAAAAACATACCGCATGTCGAACTTATACGTATTGGCACTAAGGTTCCAGTCGTTCTGCCACAGAGAATAACCCCCGCGCTCATCTCCATGCTGAAAAAATATCATCCTTTGTGGATAAGCATCCATATCACGCATACTGATGAACTGACACCCGAGATGAGCGCCGCCTGTATTCGCCTGGCTGATGCCGGGATCCCGCTGGGCAGCCAAACCGTGCTTTTATCCGGCATTAATGATGATGTGGCCACCATGGCGAGATTGGTGCATGGGCTGCTACAAATTCGGGTTCGTCCTTACTATCTCTATCAGTGTGATCCCATTCCCGGCTCTTCTCACTTCCGGACGCCAATTAGCAAGGGATTGGAAATTATCCAGGGTCTGCGCGGTCACACCACCGGCTATGCCGTGCCTACTTATGTCGTTGACGCCCCCGGTGGCGGCGGAAAAATTCCTCTGCTTCCTGAATACGCTGTCGGCTGGGATAAAGGCGATTTGATTTTGCGGAATTACGAAGGCAATATATTCCGTTATCCCGATAATCATGCGGAGTCGAAAGATATACACTAAGGCATGTAATAATTAAAAGCAGGGGGTCAATAGTTCAATTTGAGTAAAGCCGTTAAAAAGTTGAAAGTTGGAATGACCTATGACTTACGCGATGATTATTTGAAAGAAGGATATGGTCTCAAAGAAACGGCGGAGTTCGATTTGCCCGATACCGTAGAAGCGATCGAGCAAGTGATTATAAATTGCGGTTTNCAAACCGATCGTATCGGCAATATTAAAGCATTAACAAGGCGGCTTGCGGCAGGAGAGCGCTGGGATATTGTATTTAATATTGCTGAAGGGCTGCATGGCTTTGGCCGTGAAGCTCAAATTCCAGCTCTTTTGGATGCTTATAATATTCCCTACACTTTTTCCGGTCCATTAGGTCATGCCCTCACTCTGCATAAGGGAATGACCAAACATATTGTCCGCGATCTCGGAATTCCCACCCCTGATTTTGCCTTGGTGCACAGCGAGGAAGATATTGCCGCGATTAATTTCCCTTTTCCACTTTTTGCCAAGCCGGTTGCGGAAGGAACCGGCTTGGGCATAAACGCACTATCGAAAATAAGCAATCGCAAAGAACTGATTGACGTTTGTTCTAACCTTTTGCAAAGCTTTAAGCAGCCTGTCCTTGTCGAAACTTATCTGCTCGGCCGTGAATTTACTGTGGGTATATTAGGTACCGGCAAGGATGCCCGGGCACTCGGAGTTATCGAAGTAATTTTGAAGCCCACAGCAGAAAAGAATGCTTATTCCTATGAAAATAAGGAGCATTACGATAAACTGGTCGAGTATGTTTTAGTTAATGATGATGAAGCCAGGCACGCCATGGAAATATCACTGATGGCCTGGCGCGGTTTGGATTTGAAAGATGCCGGGCGTGTGGATTTACGTTCTGACGTCCGTGGTGTACCTCATTTCATGGAAGTTAATTCTCTTGCCGGTTTGAATCCCATACGTTCAGATTTGCCTATTCTATGCAATCTTCTGGGAATAACGTACCATAAATTGATCAGTTCAATTATTTATTCAGCACTCAAACGTGCTAATATAAACAATCAATAATCAGTCGAAGGCGATTGAAATAGGGAATAAATAAGAAAATGGGTAAAAAAGGGAAAATAGTAATTTTACACAGTGATGTTGCGCCTGATGCCAGTGAAGACGAACTGGATTGTCTAAGGCAAGCCGACACCATTGCGGGCGCGTTGCGGCAACTTGGTTATGATCCGGTTTCGATGCCCTTTGTTCTTGATCTTGATCAGACGATCAACACTCTAAATTCGCTTCGGCCTGATCTCGTTTTTAATCTTGTGGAAACCGTCGCCAGTAAGGGCAGCCTCATCTACTTCGCTCCTGCCTTACTGGATCATCTGCAAATTCCTTATACAGGATCCGGCACGGCAGCCATCTTTCTTACATCCAATAAACCTTTGGCCAAAAAAATAATGTATGAGGCCGGTATTCCCACGCCGGCATGGATTACTAAGGCGGGAACTAATTTTGGTTTAGCTCTTACTGAAATATATATAGTCAAGGCATCATGGGAACATGCTTCCGTTGGTCTGGACGATGATTCCATTATTACCTTTTCTGATACAGCAAAGCTTTTGGCCGCGATGGAAGACCGCAGGAAAATAATTGGTGGTGAATTTTTTGCTGAAGCTTATATTGACGGGCGTGAATTTAATGTTGCCCTTATCACTGGACCTGCAGGCGAGCTCAAAGTTCTTCCGCCAGCGGAAATGCTCTTTCTTGATTATGCTCCGGACAAACTGAAACTTTTGGACTATCGGGCTAAATGGGTGGAAGATTCTTTTGAGTATAATAATACCAGACGCACAATGGATTTTCGCCCGGAAGATGCCTTTCTGATTTCACAATTACAGGATATCGCTAAGAACTGCTGGCATCTCTTCGGTCTGCGTGGTTATGCGCGAGTCGATTTTCGCGTGGACAAAGACGGTAATCCCTGGGTTCTGGAAATAAATGCTAATCCTTGTCTGTCCCTTGAAGCCGGTTTTGCGGCCGCTATTGAACTGGCCGCAATAAAATATCATGAAGCGATTGAGTGCATCGTTAATGACGCATATAGATAATTTTTTCGGGAGGTGCTAGATCATTTGCTAAGACTTATTGGCACAGTATATTTTATGTTTCGCGATGCGCTACCGCAAGCTTGAAGTACTTAATATGACCGCAAACACACTAATTTACCGTCAGCAGATCATGGCAGCAGACCCGCATGCAATCTCCAGGATTGTGAAATCGAGCGGATTTTTTTCTACCGAAGAAATTACTTTAGCCAGAGAATTAGCCGAGGAAAAGCTTGATCAAGGCAATGCCAGTTCATACCAGTTTTTGTTTGCAGAAGATGAAGATAGTGTCCTTGGTTATACCTGTTTCGGATTAATCCCTGCAACTTCTGGCAGTTATGATCTCTATTGGATTGCTGTAGATGAACAATTTCGCTCTCGGGGGTTGGGTAAAGAGTTGATGCAAAAAACTCAGCATATCATCTGCGGTATAGGTGGCAGACTAATATACGTGGAGACATCTTCCCGTGATCAATATAAGCCAACCCATGGTTTTTATGAAAGCTGCGGTTATCAAAAGGAAGCTTTCTTAAAAGATTTTTATGCCGCGGGTGACAGCAAAATTATATACGTCAAAACTCTTTAATAACATGCAGTAAGTTCACAAAGCAGGGGTATGGTATTTTTAAACAACTTGCGTTTTTTTTGATAATTGGCTAAAGACTGCCTTACTAAAAACCCTAATGAAACTCGGTGGAAAGAAGGAGGTTTGTCTTATGCGCCTGTTTCCTAAAGAAGAAAATTTCTTTGCCTATTTTGAAGAGCTGGCGAACAAAATTGAAGAAGGCGGCCAGCTTTTTCTCGAAATGACGGAAAAACGCGATTATTCTGAAGCCAAAGTGGCCAAGCTCAAAGAAATTGAGCACGAAGCGGATGCGATTACACACAGAACTTATGAAAAAATGCATAAGACGTTTCTTACTCCCATCGATCGTGAAGATATTTATGCTTTAGTTAATAAGATGGACAGCATCATGGATGTCATTGAAGCAACCGCTATCCGCATTCATCTTTATAAAGTTAAAAAACCTGATGATGAAATTATTAAACAGGCTAAAATCTTAAATGAAGCGATAAAAAAAATCAAAGGCATTGTCCATGGCTTGCGCAATATGAAAAACTCCAAAATGATTCTTGACGGTTGTGTGGAAATAAACACGCTGGAAAATGCCGGAGATGTTGTTTTAAGAACTATTATGGCCAATCTTTTTGAAAACGAGAAAGACGCCATTGAGCTTATAAAATGGAAAGATATTTTTCAACTCCTTGAAGAGGCCATTGATGTNTGCGAAGATGTATCCAATATTATGGAGGGGATCGTCCTGAAACATGGTTGATTCGCTGGGTTTTGTCATATTTCTTGTTCTTGTAGCGCTGGTTTTTGATTTCCTTAATGGCTTTCATGATTCAGCTAATTCCATTTCTACCGTTGTTTCCACCCGTGTTCTTTCGCCGAAATATGCTGTCCTCTGGGCGACTTTTTTTAACTTTGCCGCCGTTTTTTTTGTAGGCACAGAGGTTGCAAATACCGTCGGCAAAGGCATCATCCATTTAGACATTGTGGACAACCTGTTGATCCTATCCGCTCTGGGTGGAGCCATTATCTGGAATATAGCCACCTGGTATTACGGCCTTCCCAGCAGTTCTTCTCATGCTTTAATTGGCGGACTTATCGGCGCTGCTGTTGCCAAAGCCGGCACCGGCACGCTTGTTTGGTCCGGCATTACCAAAACAACTATTTTTATCATCGTTTCCCCGGCTGTAGGCATGGCGCTGGGTTTTACTTTTATGGTTCTTGCAATGAATTTGAGCCGCCATTCCAATCTCGCCAAATCCGATAAACTCTTTCGTAAACTCCAACTTGTTTCCGCAGCAGTCTATTCGCTGGGACACGGTATGAATGATGCTCAAAAAACCATGGGGATTATTGCCATGGCTCTTTTCAGTAAGGGGCTTCTGGGTGATACATTTCATATTCCCATCTGGGTTATCATTGCCTGCTATACGGTGATTTCTCTTGGAACTATGTTTGGCGGCTGGCGAATCGTTAAAACTATGGGCACTAAAATTACGAAACTGCAGCCTATTGGCGGCTTCAGTGCTGAAGCTGCTGCAGCTTGCTCTATTATTGGCGCCTCTATTGCCGGAATACCCGTCAGCACGACTCACACAATAACCGGCGCCATCGTCGGCGTCGGCGCCACCAAAAGACTTTCCGCCGTGCGTTGGGGTGTTGCCGGGAACATTATCTGGTCATGGATTTTAACCATTCCCATTTCAGCCATTACCTCCGCAATCATTTATCTTGCTTTAAAATACTTCTTCTTTTAACGTTCTATATTCGCCCACCAGTCCTTCTGACAGAAAATAATATTGATAAATTCTATTTTTTACCGTAAATCTGTTCTCTAGTTATACCATTTGCTTTCAAAGGATAACGAGGCGGCAAGGAGGAGGCTCCGCAGGCGTATTACTGATACGCTGAGGAAGCCCGATGCCAACAAAGCTAGCCAAAGAAAGTAAATTGGTATAACATGCTATTTGCACACGATATTTAATGTGCGATGAAAATACTCTATTGCAGGAGATCCTCATGTCGGAAAAGCTATTGCCTTTTACGAAAAATCAAATTGAAGAAATTATCAAAAAATATCCGACGCCTTTTCACATTTATGATGAGAAAGCTATTCGGGAAAACGCCCGCAATTTTAAAGATGTCTTTGCCTGGAGCGAAGGGTTTAAAGAATTTTATGCCGTCAAAGCCGCACCTAATCCTTTTCTGATGAAAATTCTTCACAAGGAAGGTTTTGGCGCGGATTGCAGCTCTCTTGCCGAATTGATTCTGGCTCAAAAAACGGGGATCACCGGCGAAGAAATCATGTTTTCTTCCAACGATACGCCTGCGTCGGAATTTCTCCTGGCAAAAAAGTTGCAGGCTATTATTAATTTAGATGACATCAGCCATATCTCTTATCTGGAACAATACGCCGGTTTACCTTCCTTGATTTGTTTCCGTTATAATCCCGGTCCGCTGAAAAAAGGAAATGTTATTATCGGTCATCCTGAAGAAGCAAAGTATGGATTTACGCGCGAGCAGCTTTTTGAAGGTTATAAAATTTGTCAAGAAAAAGGAATAAAACGATTTGGCATTCATACCATGGTCGCTTCTAATGAACTCGATGCCAATTACTTTGTAGAAACTGCTGAAATACTGTTTCAGCTGATAGCGGAAATTTCACAAAAGCTGAAAATCAAATTTGAATTTGTCAATATTGGCGGTGGAGTAGGTATACCTTATCTGCCGGAGCAAAACAGTATAGATATTGAAGCGATGAGCAGCGGTATTAAGAAAAAATATGAACAAATCATTATTGCCAATGGCCTTGCCCCCATTAAACTTTTTACAGAGTGTGGCCGCTACATCACCGGTCCTTACGGCTATCTTGTATCGCGGGTGTTGCATATTAAAAATACATATAAAAAATTTGCCGGGCTGGACGCCTGCATGACCAACTTAATGCGTCCCGCACTTTATGGCGCTTATCATCACATTACGGTTATGGGCAAAGAAAATAAACCACTTGATTCTGTCTATGATGTCACCGGATCGCTTTGTGAAAACAACGATAAATTCGCCATTGATCGTACTTTGCCCAAAATGGAAAGTGGCGATATTGTGGTTATCCATGATGCCGGCGCGCACGGCTCTGCCATGGGTTTCAATTATAATGGCAAATTGCGTCAGCTGAATTGCTTCTTAGAGAAAATGGCACAGTTGAGCAAATCCGCCGGGCGGAAACAGTTGAAGATTATCTGGCCACTCTGGATTTTAAAGGTTTATCGACTTTTGGAGAGAGGCTGAAGGCTGAAGACTGAAGGAAAAGACAAAGGCAAAGGCCGAAGGCCATCAAAATATATCTTCAGCCTTCAGCCTATGGNCTATAGTCTATTTCCCCCATTGCCTTTCTGATGAATGATTATTATAATTGAATTATGGCGAAAGATAAGACTCCCACAACACCGGCCATATTGGCCCTGAAGGCTCAAGACGTTGATTTTACACTGTATCCTTATCAATACGAAGAAAAGGGAGGAACAAAAGTTTCAGCCAGCAAGTTGGGTGTTGACGAACATTGCGTCATTAAAACATTAGTGATGGAAGACGAAACGACCCAACCGCTCATAGTTTTAATGCATGGCGATAGAGAAGTTTCCACAAAAGCGCTGGCACGCGGTCTGAGCGTAAAGTCGATTGCCCCATGTAAACCGGCAATTGCCCAAAAGCATACAGGCTATCAGGTTGGGGGAACTTCGCCTTTCGGAACAAAAAAAGTAATCCCTGTTTATATGGAAAAGTCCATCGCTGATCTGCCTAAAATCTTTATTAATGCCGGCAGTCGCGGACTACTGGCGCAAATGACTCCTGATGAACTTGTCCGCTTGCTCCAACCGGAGATGGTGAACGTTGCTATATGATTTGCCTTTTTACGGGGGAAAGAGATAATATTATCAAAGGTTGACTGATATGCAGGAGAACGTAATCATCAGGTGCCTTAATTGCGGCACAAAAAATCGTATTCCCAAACAAAAATTCCAGGGGCGGCCTGCGTGCGGAAAGTGCCATGCGCCTTTGGATGACTTGATTATCCACTGTCTTAAGTGCGGGACAAAAAACAGAATGTCGGAGGAGCGCCTGAATTCTAAACCTCTGTGCGGTAAATGTAGCGAACCGCTTGTAACTACTCAACAAAAAACTTTCCCTATAGAGGTTACAGATAATTCCTTTGTCCGGGAAGTCTTAATGCCGGATACATCAGTATTGGTTGATTGCTGGGCTCCGTGGTGCAGTCCTTGCCGCACTTTGTCACCAATCATTGAGGAGTTGGCATCCGATTACGCCAATGGCGTTAAAGTAGCCAAACTCAATGTGGATGAAAATCCGGTTACGGCATCCCAATATGGAATTCGCAGCATTCCGACCATGCTTTTTTTTAAGGAAGGNAAGTTGGTNGAGCGGTTGGTTGGAGNGCAGTCGAAAGAAGAAATTGAAAAACATTTACTGTCAATAATCAAGACAAACTGATTTGGCCTCACTCCTGATGAAAAATGATCAAAATAAATTAATGTATCAATGTAAGATTTTTTCTGTCTATGAAGAAAAAGTGCCTCTGCCTGACGGAAGATCAGTTAAGCAGAGCTGGATAGACCATAAGCCTACTGTCGCGGTAGTTGCCGTTAACAACGAAAACAAAGTGCTTTTGATCAAGCAATACCGCGCTGCTGTCAAGAATCATCTCCTGGAAATTCCCGCCGGAACGATGGATCGCGAAGGAGAGTCCCCTGTTATCTGTGCCCAGAGAGAGCTGGCTGAAGAAACCGGTTTTAAAGCAAGAACTTTGATTAAGATATTTGAAGGCTATTTGCTTCCCGGATACTGCAATGAATATATGTACTTTTTTCTCGCTCAAGATCTTTTTTATGAGCCTCTGTCTGCAGATGATGACGAATTCATCGAAGTTTTGCCTACCAGTTTTATTCAGGCTAAAGAATTGCTGAAAAATGGTGAAATTATTGATGCTAAAACAGCATTGGGTTTAATCATGGCCTTCAACTACATAGACCAAGGGCATTTATTCCAATTCTAAATCAAAGCGCTATCTTTGTTAGCAACACAGCCCGGCGCATGAGACTGTATCGCAATAGGAGAAAACAGTTTTAAAATCGTCATACCGGCGAAAGCCGGTACCCAGAAGTTACTGAAATTACTGGATTCCGTGTCGCGCTTCGCTTGCCACGGAATGACAAAAAAGTAATTATGACACAGTCTCGCATGCCTGGGTCGTCGTCGGCTTCCGCTTTCCGTTACTTCATTAACTGGTATCTCCTGAAAAGTTCGCCTGTAGTCGACTTCGCGGGCAGATTTTGTATCTTTTATTATTTTAAACTTTTCTCTCTTTTTTCCAGTTGAATTTCCAAATTTTTTAAACGTTGAATATCGGTTTTCAACTCCTCAATTTCTTTGTTGAGCTTAGATTTATCCGACGCACTTTTCTGTTTTTCGGCAGCAATATTTACTTTCAATTCCGCCATATTTTGAATAATATGAATCAGAGCTTGCGCGCTATTTTTCCATTTACTCTTGGGATATTTTTGTACAATTATTTCCAGTTGCTCCCTGGCTGCCTGATAATCGTTTTCTTTGGCCGGATCTTCCAAACAAGTTAGCGCTCCCATAAAAATGTCGGTGTCGGAAGGCGAAAATATCAAAAAACTTTTAGAGTTATCCGCCGTAATCTTTTGGCCGTTAGATTCATTTTTGATAGTCTTCGCTGCGCAACCGACAACAAAAAATGAAATTACCAAGCATACAATTAAAAATCGGATTTTATTTAACAAGACTTTAACTCCAATTTACTGTTTTCCTGCAGGGGATGTAAAACATTATACTTTTCCATGTCATCTTCTGTGACGTAGTTACTTCCGGGAAGCAATTTAGCGTATTCTTTTAATTCCGCAACCGTCATGGCCATGTCCAGCGGATTACTGAATCGTGATCCATTATCCGTTACAATTGCCACAGATACGGTAATTAAAGGGAATTTTTGTACGACTCCCCTTCTGTCTTTGCCCATTATATATCCGCATTTCGCGTCTTGGGGATCGTAAAAATTTGAAATCCGTTTTTCAAAATCGGCAACAAGCTTCTGGCAGATACCTTTTGCTTGCGCCGGATCAGCGATCACCACAAAATCGTCTCCGCCGATATGACCGATAAATATATCATCCGACGAACTTTCTTTTACATATCCACGGAGAATATCGGCAACTTCTTTAATTACTTCCGAACCCCAAGCATATCCATATTTATCAGCAAACGGTTTAAAATTATCAAGGTCAACTTGACACAGGGAAAACATTTTACGCCCGGCCAGCAGGTCCTTAATCCGGTTTTCAATGGCTAGATTACCCGGTAAACCGGTAAGAGGGCTGGCATCTAAGTTAATTTCTTCTAGTATTTTTAGCCTCTTAGTCATATAGCTGAAAGATTTTGCCAGTGCACCGATTTCATCATGACGATCTACTTTGATCTGATAATCGAGCTTTCCTTCGGCAATTAAGCCGGTAGCTTTCTGCAACTGCTGCAGAGGTTTGGAAATGTGACTGGTTATCAAAAGAGCCAGGGTAATTCCCAAAACAAGACTCAGCAATCCCACACCCAAAGTCATCAAGGTCGCATTGGAGCTCTGTTTGGAGATTATTACCATTTTATGGCTGATAGCATTTTCAGTACTTTTTTGAATTTCTTTTACCTGNAGGGCAATTTGCTCAATAGTAACCCTGCTGTCAGAATCGGAAATAGCCAGAGCCTCCTGAAAGCGTCTTTCTTTGATCAGGTTAATTTCCTGGAAGAAAAACCCGCCGTAACGGTCGGAAAGTAAG
>JGI24132J36420_10001609_pt1 | contig 10205 bp, 6 predicted proteins | sample BarGraNGADG00212_3_FD_36420 | JGI IMG/M metagenome (IMG submission 36420) | reverse complement strand
GGGGTAGCTGCATTTCTCATTGGCCATTGGGCGTCAGATTTCTCCTGGTACGGGTTCGTTTCTTTCTGTACAGAAAGAGGTGCAGCAGTAGCAGGGGACAAAGCCTATCGATTCGTTCTGATAGGCTGTGGAGTTTTTTTATCATTACTTGGGTTAGTTTTCGTTTACAGCGGCTTTGCGACTATTTAAGCGCTCTTCGGAGAAGGTCTACAAACGTAACCAAAACTGAACTGTAAAGGTCACGTAACGACAGGAGCTTTATGAGCTACTTTGGGATAAATGCAGCTTTACGCACGGCTTCGAGTTTGTCGGGCTAGCTGGCCAACACTCTTCCGCCATAACACGAGCTCTTTCAAATATCAAATAAGGAATCGAAAACTATTTCTCACTGACTAGTCAAGGTGGCCTGATGGACGTCACGTCTGCGATAGGATTGCTTGTTGTGGCGATTCTAGTTTTGATTGTGCTTTACGTTCTAGTAAAACTCGGGGTCAGATTTGGAAAGTATTTAGCAATCAATTCGATACTCGGTATCATCGTCCTAGTTATTGCTAACGTCATTTTAGCTAACTTTGGGCTTACGGTGCCCATTGACCTCGTTACCATTCTTGTGTGTGCATTGGCTGGAATTCCTGGAGCTTTGCTCGTAATACTGCTGGTCGTGCTCGGCATTGCTTGAAACCCATGATCTGACTTCCTATTTTTGATCAGATAATGTCGGCAATGGCTGGTTTTTTGATCTGCCAAATAGTCTAATAAGTCAGCCTAAGTATCTATCATAGATATTGTCAAAGGAACGCAATTCATTAATCCTGAGGGGCCAGCTTTTGCAGAGCTTCCTCGACGGCCTGGTGTGGAGTTGCGCTTGCTTCACTCATCAAGGCTTTGATAAGTGGCATCACGGCCCCCGCGTCCCCGATCTGGCCGAGACTTCAAGGCTCAAAAACCTAGCGCGCAAAGCGGCATCAACAGACAAGGTAGAGCCACAACCTTTATGTGCGTGCAAAAAAAATTTATGTGCACTGTCCCGTTATTGTGCAGTGCGCCCTTCAAATGAAGACTATTGCTTGTGCGGTTATCGTGATTGCTTTTTTGATACCGCTCCAAGGATCGGGTGACGCGCTGATTTGCCAAGGCAGCATGACGAATTCGGTGCACTACGTTAAAACGCGAGAACTCACGATTCCTGATGGAACTCAGAAGTTAGTAATACAACTCCCCAGCGCGTCGAATGCCACGCTCCACGCATACTCGCTAAAAATAGAATCCGCGAGTATTTCATACAGCAAGAAACCCGATGCCGTCACGGTCACTAGTGGAGGGATTAATGCTACGTGGACTAACCCGCCCCCAAAGCTGAGCTATACAATGGTCACCAATTTGACGATTGATGTAAACGTCGATGGATTGAATTCAGAATCACAGCTGCCTGTCAAGCTCCCGAGCAGCGAGGAGGGCGCTATCAAGTATCTGTCGCCCTCGACTTACGTCCAGTCTGAAGACCGTGATATTGCAAACACAGCGAAAGCAATCGTCAATAATACGCGCTATGAGAGCGCAGCGGTGACATCTCTGATGCTCTGGGTCAGTGACAACCTCAAATACGACAGCAACGTGACAAAACACGATGCATCTTGGACTTTTCACAACAAACGGGGAACCTGCGAGAATTATGCGCACCTCTCACTGGCGATGCTGAGGAGTGTCGGAATTCCAGCCCGCTACGTAAGCGGCTATCTAGTCGATGGGGAGATCAACGTAGAGGGATATGCAACGACTTACGGATATCAATGGGATTCTGGGCCGCATTCTTGGATAGAGGTGTACTACCCAGATATAGGGTGGGTACCGTACGAACCGCAAAAAACGTTAGGCTTTGTTGACGATCATCACGTGCGCGAGGCCGTAGGTACAGACTCAGCTGATATTCCAAACAAACTGACTTATACGTCTACCGTCGGTGATAATAGACGCGTGGTTATCAACGATTCTTCCGATGCGATCATTACGCACGATAGCTCGGCCTTACGCGTAATCCACACATCAAGTGCCTCAAACTTGCGAGTCATATCACAGGAGATGACACACGGCGGGACGCTCAACGACCGTATGAACGCGTTTAACAGCGAGGAGCTTTTAGTTTTGCTCGCAGTGCCAATCACAGCCGCTGTCGCAGTTGTGGCAGGCCTCGGCCTCTCACGCGCTCGAAGACGTCGTGATTAAGTGACCCGTCAGTATCATGACCGTGCTATATCGAGAACCCACGTGATGAATCGTCGTGCAGGAAACTCGTGAATGGTTGTCAAGATAGCGCGCCCTTCGTCTACGGGCTTCACTATCAAAACAGCGCCGTCTTCTGACTGCAATATCACGTCGTTCTCCTCTGCCCCTATCAAGTAGCCATCGGTCTGGGCCTCACACACGTCGAGGATATGTGCGGCTGGATGCTGTTTTCTAACACTTATTCTTATAGGTGTATCTCGGACAAGATGCTTAAACTCATACGGCAGACCAAGCCAGGAAAAGTCGTAGTCGTCGACGTACGGGCTGAATACTATTAATACACCCCCTTTTTGCAAAAACTGCTGCAGGGGCGTGCCAACGTTTCTCACTGATTTCGCGACCGTGCTATAGGCTGGATTACCAAAACCAACGGGAAGAATCGCCACCTTAAATTTCGGAGAGTACGCGGTTCCAATTTGTAACGGCGACACACGCTCACATGCAATGCCATATTCAACAAACAACTTCTCAAAAAGAAGCGGACGATCCCAAATGAGCGCTATATCACTCATCGTTCAAAAAAGAGTAAGCGTCTACTTAAGGATTGTTAAAGGTCGAGAGGTGCAACTCCACGACTTAACACTCGCAAGGCCTTGTGATGCTTTTGCGCCGATTTCTTATCAGACGGTCAAGCACGCTTCCACCTACCGACCAATTCAGATAGTTCTGCAACATCGGTTATCTCCTCAATCCAGATCTCGTTGAATCGGGTGCGCAGCGCGGGGGAGAGCACGTTTCTCGAAGGGTGAATTTTAGGCGGATTGATAGAAAAGAACAATCTGAAATTTGGATGCAGTTCAAATATGGTACCCTCATCGTCTGTAATGTAACCGAAGTCCAGCAGAGTGTTGAGGTACTCAGAGAGAGGGTTAAGGTTCGCCTCGTCAATTAAAAGCCACGCACCACTTTTGACGGCTTTAAAGAGGAGACCCCGCTTGTAGCGCCATTTACCACGAATGTCTTGCGTAAAGCCACCCAAGAACTCCTCAAGACCGGAATCTGATGAAAGGTTCACATAGTAAAGGTCAGTCTTCTTCTCTCGCGCAAGGTACCTTATTAACGTCGTTTTTCCCGAAGCAGGGTAACCCACAAGAAGAATCGGCTCATCGAACTTGAGAGCTTTGAGCACGCTTACGAGTGTGTGTCTCTGCGTTTCGGTCGGTATTATTCGAGCTTCTTCGCCTGGAATGAAGTGACGACCCCTAGTCACCTGCAAGTTAGCGAGCAGCTGATCCAGCTGTTCGGAGGGGGCGATAAGCGCGTCCTCACAGGTGCCGCCCTCTGCTCTGATGTCGAAGATAGTGTCAATGAGCTTCATGAGCCCTTCCCGTTCGTCGCGGTTCCGCACGCGGGCAACGTAGACATCAGCTAATTCTGTACCGAGGAGACGCATAAACATAGGTTCGGGCACGGCCGTTTTTATCGCGGCAGACAACCGCCTTCCAAGCCGAATCAAATCTCGCAAACTGAATATATATGGTTCCTTTTCCTCCTTGCCAATGACTTTCGAGTCAGCTTGTTCCTGCAAGGTAACGTGAAAAAACGCGATCGAGTAGGCCAAATGAGCGGGGATGCCAAACAACCCGCTTAGAATTTCAATCAAGTCTTCTTCACTTAGCTCCCTTTGGTATTGGACCTTGAACCGCGACACAAACACCTGTGAAAGTCGTTCCCGTTGCGCGTAACTTGACGGGTTCGCTGTGGCAAACAGCCGGAATTCGCCCGACGGCTCGACAAGGCGTTGATCGCCATTCTCTGAATAGACAAATTTGCCAGTAATTAAGTAATCATTCAGTATCTCGAGGACTTCAGAGGTCGCAAGGTTTAGCTCCTCAAGAACAAGCCAAGTGCCGCGCTTGGCTGCCTTTAAAACGATTCCATCCTGCCAGACGAACTTACCTTGGTTGTTCGGTTTTATACCGCCAATCAGTTCTGACTTAGAAACGTACGGGTTGAGCGTGTAAGACATATGCTCATAACCGAGTGTCTCGGCTAACCATTTTATCAAGAAACTTTTCCCAGTAGACGTCGGACCCATCAGCAAAAGCGGATGTCTCAAAAGGAACGCTGAAGCGATCGCATTAAGCATTTCATACGCAGCCTTCGTTACAATGCACTGCTGAGCACTGGTATGCAGCGTTCTTTTTTGCATAGACAGAGGACCTACTTGAAGTGAGNCCCCCCTCAACTGAATATAAGGCAAATAAGTGCCAGACAGCGGCGCAGATAGAGACGCGCTGAGTTCCTCACCTAGCTCGCGGATCGTCGCTTCAAATCCCTCCTTATCGGATTCCAGGAGCATCGCGCGCGCTACGCTTCTGAAAAGGTTTTGCGCCTCACGACGAACGTCAGCAGCATTATCATCTAACGCTTGTTCCAACACGTGCAGATTCAAGCTCCCGCCCTTTTCAATGAATTTNGGGTATACTCGTTCCAGCGCTTCGACAGCCGCCTGACGCACGCCAGAGTCGTTATCAGATAGGAGCTGTTCCAGTGGCGCTATATCTAGCTCTTTCCCGTGTTCAATGCGTGCTGCGTAGACGTCGCCGAGAGCGTTAGCCGCTGCGATGCGAGTTGCTGCGTGTTTGTCACGCGTGGTTTTTTCTAGTTTTTTGACCCTTACGGCAGATGTCGTAGTTCGAAGAAGAACGGGATATATCAGGCCAAATGCTTCGATGATGGCTTGACGGACCCCCGTGTCGTGATCGGTGAGCAGGCGCTCTAGTGGGGTGACGTCTGTCGGGATTCCGCGTTCAATGCGTGCTGCGTAGACGTGGCTCAGCGCCTCTGTTGAAATTCGGCGGAGCTCATCATTTGGTTCCGATAGAACGTGCAGGAGCAACGAGATATCTGTCGGGATTCCGCGTTCAATGCGTGCTGCGTAGACGTGGCTCAGCGCGCTCACAGTCGCTTTTCGTACTACCCACGATCGGTCCTGAAGGGCGGCTTCAAGCCCGTTGAGGTCAACATCTACGTTTCGTCGAATGAGGGCCGGATAGATGTTGCTCAGTGCTTCGACAACGGATTCGCGTACTGCCCACGCGTCATCGTGAAGCATCGTTTCCAAGAGATACAAGTCGATTTGTTTTCCTTCCCTAGCGCGGTCGCAAAAAAAAGAGGCAAGAACGACGACGGCCCCCTGACGCACGGTCCAAACCGCATCAGTCAAGTCCCCTTCTAATTCTTCCAAGATGACATCGCGCAAAGAATCATCAAAAAGCAAGTCGTAGGCAATTTTTCGTGCAGTGATCCGGGTTGGTTTGTTTGTTGCACTCGCCATATCATTTAGCATGTTAAGCAGTGTCTTTACGGTGGGGCTCTCGCTATGGGTTACAAGAACCTGCAAAAAGGAGTTGAGACCCGCGGAAATAGACGTGACGAGTGCAGGTAGCCGAGGAACTAGCGACGTCAGATCTCGAGGTTCAAAATCCGGCAACACCGCCTTAATGTCTTCATCTTGTTCTAGTATCGATCGTACTATTCCGTCACTCTCAGGCTGTATCTGTGTAAAAGCGTAGTGACACGTGTCAACAAAAGCGTCTTTTTCTGATATGCCGGACTCTAAGAACAGCGTTAGCGCCTCAGTTGCCCGTTTCAGGTCTCTAATTGTGAACAGTTCGGGAAAGTCTTGCTTGAGTTTCAGGTAAACGCGAGCGACTAACGCGCCGAGTTCGTCGCTAAATCGATCCTCAGTGGTTTGAGAATGCTGTAGAACGTCAATTGAAGCGCTTTTTTTCATCGAGTCATTATGACGAATCTGCGGTCACCCCCTGCTCAAGAACGATGCCCAATGTCATAGGTAACTCGTCAACCGTCGCAACTTGTATCGGACGGTCGTACCGCGTACATATTGACTTAGCGTGTTCCCCTATGCCAATCCCAACGACCTGAATAGATTTCGTTGCTGCAACGTCTTGTAGCTCTTTAAAGGTTAAGCCAGTGCTATTGACATTTCCCTCACCGTCTGAGACAACGATTATGAGCCTATACACGTCTTCGGGTTCGCGTTCGAATAGGTCAATTCCCAGGGAAAGAGCGTCAGCGTCTGCCGTCGCCCCAAAGGGAATGAACTGAGATACGTCCTCAAAAACTTGCTCGCGCTCTTGCTGGGTAAAATTATCGCCAAACGGCTTATGGACGATGGGCGCGTCCGCAAAGCCGATGATCGCGTAATCAATCCCAAGGTAATCGAACGCTTCCATAAAGAGCAAGACCCCCTGTAACGCAGCAGTTCGTTTTGGCTCCTGCATTGAACCTGATTCGTCTAAGAGCAACATAATCCGATGATCTAAGTGAGTTGGGCGCCGGCGCTTTAAGAACACGTCGAAGTCCTTCTTTGTCGTTGGTACTCCCTGTTGAATTTTTCGCGTTACACCCATCACTCGGCGTAAATCTGGTTTTTGGCCAGAAGAGTAGTAGCCTTCGTACTTTGGCTTCCGGTTTTTCGCAAGCACATTCTCCAGCGTACCGACGAGTATCTGCAGCAATCCTGATACCGCAGCAAACGCCTTGTTGTATTCGTTCGTCTTCGTGCTACTTTCGAACTGGAGTTGTCTACGTTGAGCGACAAGATCCCTGCGGGTGAACTTCGAGTGCGGCTTTTCTTGAGAGATCCGCACGTGTTCACTGCTGTCTCTTTTTTTGCCAATTCTTTTTTCAATGGAATTAGCTTCAAGTGATTCAGGTAAAGCGCTCTTCGCGGATAGCCGATCAGCGAGTTCTTTTGAGTGTTTCTCTAAAATCTGTTGCGCCTCTTGTTCGAGTTGCTGAAACTTAATCTCCGATGGGTTCTCGCCCTCGCCCAGAGGTTGCTGCCCACGCTCAATCGTCATGGCAATGTTTTCAGCGGCTTTCTTAAGCAGCTTTTCGTACGGTTCTAAAATATGCTTCTGCACGTTTTCAGCTGCTTCCCGCGCATAACGACGCTTTTCTTGCTCTGACGCACGGCCACGAGGATAATGGGTGAAGATAGATTCAAAAAACTGCACGGTGGTCTCGAAAGCCGTCCTCACCTCTGGATTAATCAAGTACTTAGGGGGCCTGTCAAACCGCCAAAAGTACAGGACGGACAATAGATACTCAAGATGGGGGAGGACCTGATACGCCTGAATCATTGAATTGGAGGTTTTTTGAACCTCCTTTTGCAGTTTATAGCTGTAAGAAGTCGTTCTTAGGTCTTCAGAGAGCAGATCGTCGTAAATTAGTTCCAAATAAGGCGTTGTTCCGGTGAACGTGGCTTTCATCCAGTTGTTTGCTCGTGGATCTTCAAATGTGTTAAGAAGCAACCGCAACGATTCGGTCGAAAGGAGCCGTCTGAAGGTCGGATTTTTTTTGTCCACACGCGTTATCTGATAATGACCGATCTCGTGCAACAGTGAGCCGACGATTTTGTCCGGTGGTGCTGTGATGAGGTCGATAAGGGGGAACGTTATAGTGTTGCTTTCATAGTCATAAGCCCACCATTCGCCGGGAACGACTTTTATGTCAACGTCTTCTCCCAGTCCCGTCGAGATGATAGTGATCAAGGTGTGCATCTTCTGAATGAGGAGCGTCTTGCCCATCTTGTTTCTTGCGGCTAACTCTGCTATTTGTCTTTTTTGTATCTCTGAAAGCTCAACTCCCCGTGCTTGCGAGAGTGGCATCGGCTTGCTTGAAGAAACAGGCTCTGATGCAGCGTGCAGCCCCGCTGGCGCGCCCAGCCGTGAATTATTTTTAGTCAAATACGCCGTTAGGGTATCCAACCAGTCCTTGTCTGCAAAAATGGCAAAGCGCTCCGGCGTTCGCAATACGTTAACCTGGTCGACAAGAAGAGGCAGCGAGAGCCCTTCAAGAAGTTCGCCGCCGTTTTTGTCTTGTCGGACCAAACAGCCGAACAAGCACTCAAACACGCCGAGTCGGAACCCGACTGGTACCCCGTCGCGCAGTAATGCGTAGCTTACATAAGCAACGTCGTTGTCTACACTCGCCAAAGCAACGTTATCCGCTTCATCAANAAGAGCACGAGCATTAGCCGTTAGNGTTACGCTTAACGGCGGCCCTCGGGGTGATCGGCTCAGTGAGACCCACGTGGCGAAATCCCGTTTAAACTGAGCGATCGCCTGTCTGAACTGTGCATGAAACCGCAATGGTNCACCTGCTANNTTGTTCTCANTGGAGTGAAACTCCACGTGTCGACCTTTTAGAGTTATCCGTATCAGCAGCTCTGGAAAACCCTTCTCTTCTTCTGTTGGCGCAGAAAACGCCGGATAGCGCACCATTTTAGCCATCGAGGCTCCTGTTTCGTTTATTCACGTCAGAAAAGATCTCCCTGCCAAAAGTGAGCAGAATCTAAACGACGCTAATTCAACGGTGCTATGCTAAAGCACTTATATTCGTCGTAGAGAATATAAGATAACGAAGCCCTATTTGCACGGGTAGGGCTCATCGGGTTTTTTACTCACGTTATGCGTGAAATTATAGCGCGTACAACTTGTAAGAAGCGTGATGTCTCAAAGCTGCATGCTAGATGGCCTAGTAGCGGGAGCCGGCGTGGCCTAAAAAAGGTCGATAGTTTGTGGCTCTGTTGCGCGCAACTATATCGTGACTCGTTCTTAAGAACCCAGAGACGTTTTTTAGGCAACCCTTANATCTATCCACCAGTATCTTTAATGGTAACTTTTACGGCTTTCACCTTTTCCACGGGCTCTTTTTTGGGCATAGTGAGCTCTAATACCCCGTTATTGAATCGCGCTTTCGCTTTTTCCGGAATTACGGAGGCAGGCAGGTATGTCCTTCGTTTATACGCATAACCCCTCTCTCGACGAGCGTACGGCTGTTCATGCTCCATCTCAGCTTGCGGTTCAGCGGTAATGTCTACAATATCGGGCGTTAGGTCGATGTTAATATCCCCTTTCTTGACCCCTGGCAGATCCGCCACGAGGTGAATTTCTATGCCGAGGTCGATAACATCTACATCAGGCGTCCTAGTTGGGCTCCAATGCCTTGGCATCATCTCAGGGACGTACGTTTTGTACAAGTACTCAGCGCGTGAGCGCTGCTGCTCAGGAACGAACTTTTGGTAAAGATCTTCCGCTGTCGCAAGCGCGGCATCGAGCGCGCGCCCTAGGTTAGCTATAACATCCAAAATCCAATCGTCTCTCGTAGTCATTCTGCTCCTCTAGTCTGTTTATCTCCCGTGTTTGTCCTCCTAACGGACAACTCACGTGCACTTACGAATCAGCTTTTCCTGTTTATATCCTCACCCCTTTGTAACGGTAAACAGCAAATGTTTTTAGTAGCTCCGTTCTCTGCGCTGGTGCGTTCGAGACGATTAGCACGATGCGATCAGACGCACGCTGAGATTTAAACGCAATAAAGAGCACTAAAAACGAACCGCGGGTTCTTTTGTGCGCTTTGGAGCGAAAAAGAACTATGTAACTGTACGTTATAGGAATAGCTAAAACGTTCGAGAGCCGAAGGAGCGAACTTTCTGGCAAACTTAGATCATGAGCCAAAATGTAGTTCTTCCGCGACCTTCAAATTATTAAGGTAGGATACTTGTGGGTCTAGATATAGCACTTATTCATCCCCCGTTTGGCAAAGGAGACGTTAGAAAGCTAGATATCTGCTCTCCGCCTATAGGCCTCGCTTACATCGGCGGTTTCCTAAGAGAGTCAGATCATCGCGTGTCTATCATAGACGCTGAGACTGAGCGTCTGAACAAAGCACAGATTTTGGAGCGAGTCAACAGGGCAGACCTTGTCGGGATCACGACGACTGCCCCAACATACAACTCAGCTCTTGAGCTTACGAACCTTATCAAACAATCGAACAACAGCACGACCGTCGTTCTCGGCGGCCCGCAAGCAACTTTTTTGGATCGCGAGTGTCTTGAAAGATCGGCCGCTGACGCTGTCGTCAGGGGTGAGGGAGAGAGCACGATG
>JGI24132J36420_10001608_pt1 | contig 10207 bp, 10 predicted proteins | sample BarGraNGADG00212_3_FD_36420 | JGI IMG/M metagenome (IMG submission 36420) | reverse complement strand
ACCCGTGAACCCTGTCAGGTCCGGAAGGAAGCAGCAGTAAGCGGTCCCTCATATGTGCCGCGGGGCTGCCTGCCCCAACTGTAGTCCAGGTTGGACGTTTTTTTTATTCGATAGCCTTTCCGTTTTGGGGAGGCTTCTTTTCAGGAGGATTCGAAGTCTATGGGACATATGGCACTGTATCGACAGTTTCGGCCTGTTACCTTTGATGAGATCGTTGAGCAGAAACACGCTGTTGCGGCGCTCCGGCAATCCGTCATTACAGGTCAGATCGGACACGCATATCTCTTTTGCGGAACCCGGGGCACAGGAAAGACATCGATCGCCAAGATATTTTCACGTGCAATCAACTGTCTTTCCCCCCGCAACGGAAATCCATGCAATGAATGTGAAATCTGCCGCGGAATACTTGATAATACGCTCATGGATGTCATCGAAATGGATGCGGCATCCAATAACAGCGTCGATAACATCCGCAGGATATGTGATGAAGTTATGTTTCTGCCGTCACGCGCAAAATATAAGGTTTATATAATTGACGAGGTCCACATGCTTTCAGGGGGCGCCTTCAATGCTCTTCTGAAAACTCTTGAGGAACCGCCTGCGCATGCAGTTTTCATTTTAGCGACTACAGAACCTCACCGTATCCCCGCAACGATCATTTCCCGCTGCCAGAGATATGATTTCAGGCGTATCCCCACTGAGAGTATGGTCCTGCGCCTTCAGGAGATTGCTGATGCACAGCAGACAGTAATTGATCATGATGCCCTCGTTACCATATCGAATTTGTCGGACGGTGCGCTGCGTGATGCCATCTCACTGCTTGATCAGGTCAGCACGGGCATCTCGCGTCGAATTACCCGTGATGATGTGCTTCGAATAACCGGGGTTGTTGATGATGCCTTTCTGTATGCAATGGCCAGTGCCCTTCTCACCGGCGACGCATCGGGAATCGTGACTCTTACAGAACAGTTAGTCATGGATGGACGGGATATGATCCGGTTTACTCTTGATCTTGCCCACTATTTCCGTGACCTTATGGTTATCCGTGTAACGCCGGATCCTGAAAATCTTGTGCAGGCGACCTCAGATTCCATGGCACGTATGCAGGAACTTGCGGGCAGAATACCTGCTGAAAGCCTGGTTTTCGCCATTACCAGACTCTCGGGCCTTGTATCGGAGCTCAAATGGTCACCTGATATGAGGACATCTTTTGAAATTGCGCTTCTTAGTTTCAGTGCAGGACAGCGTGCCGCAGGAATTCCCGGTATGCTGTCCGCATTACCTGCCGCCGCTTCGGCACCTTCCCGTCCTGCAGGCGCTTTCGTACCGGCCGCTGCGCCGGTTTCTGCAGGCACTTTCGTACCGGCTGCACCTGTCGAGGCACCTGCCAAGACGCAGGTTGAAGCCGCCGCTGCAGTCATACCTGATAAGGTACCGGTCGAAGTACCGGAAATACCGGAANTACCGGAAGTACCGGTCGATGTACCGGACGAAGGTTTGCCGACCANCCAGGAAATTAATTTTCACAACGTCCCTTCACCGTCGCCTGATGTGAAAAAGGCTGATGAATCAGCCGGGACCAGAAGTCGAGCCTATATGCCGCCGCCGCCGTTTGAAGATATGTTCAGGGCCGTCCCGGTGCGAAGCGAGATTCCTTCGCAGGAAGCGGCATCTCCTTCTCCTCTTACCAGGCAGCTCTCGCCGATGGAAGCGAATCTTCAGGCTCCGCCGGAGGAAGATACATATCTTCCTCCCCCCCCTTTTGAAATACCGTCACAGGATTCCGTTCCGCCGGAAGCCACCCCCTTGCAGGCGGTGTCCGGTCCCTTGGCTGATACCAGAGAGATACTGCCTGAGCCGGAATCAGCAGATAACTCCAGGACACTTCCACTTGAGGAATCCTGGGCCCTGCTCCTGCACAAATGGGAAGATACCATTTTTTCCGATTCCCTTCAGCTGAAGAAGGCGGGTTTCTATATAAAAAACCATGTTTTTTACATTGTTTTTCCGGATTCCATGCAGGGCTATGCAAATAGTTTGACAGGCAGAGCGGATTATAAGAAAATCAGTAAGGATATCCTGACTGTCATTTCCGGTATTTCTTCTGTAGAAGTGCAAATGGAATCTGTGAGGGATATGCTTTTGAATCCTGAGGATAAAAGGCAGGAATCAGAAAAGAAGGCAGGTGAACAGCCTGACTGGGTTGCACAAATGCTGGCCTTTTCTGAAGCAACCGGAATACCTGTTGAGACATTGGATAATTTGTAATTATTAATTGCATGCACACCCCCAGCGGGTATGACAAATCGAGGAGGATATTTAAAATGGCTAAAGGTGGATTTCGTGGCGGTATGCCGGGTATGGGCGGAGGAAACATGGGACAGCTGCTTCAGCAGGCGCAAAAGATGCAGCGGGACGTTGAGCGGGTTCAGGAAGAAATCAAAAATTCAACGATCGACGCAACCTCGGGCGGCGGAGTTGTGAAAGTAACGATTGATGGAAATCATGTTCTCAAGTCTCTGACCATTGATCCTAAGGCCGTTGACCCTGAAGACGTTGAAATGCTGCAGGATCTGATTATTGCAGCATGCAATGAGGCCACAAGAAAGCTGGAAGAATTCTCAGCAGCAAAAATGGGCGACGTAACCGGCGGCGTTAAAATGCCCTTCTGATTTCAGGAGATATTTTATGGCAAGGTATTCTCCCTCGGTAGCCAAACTCATTTCCGAGCTTGGCAAACTGCCGGGGATTGGTCACAAGTCAGCACAGCGACTGGCTTTTCATATTCTGTCCCTTCCTACCGATCAGGTGGAAGATTTGGCACACGCACTCACGGATGCACGGGAAACTACGCGTCTTTGTTCCGTATGCCAGAATTTTACCGATAAGGATCCCTGTGATATCTGTGCGGATTCACATCGGGACAGCACAACCATTTGTGTTGTCGAAAATCCAAGGGATGTTGCTACCATGGAGCGTATGCGGGATTATCAGGGCCTTTATCATGTACTGCACGGCGTCTATTCACCGATGCACAATATAGGGCTTGACCAGATCAAGCTCAAAGAGCTGATAACGCGCCTGCAGGGCAACAGCGCTGTACGGGAGGTTATCATCGCCACCAATCAGACCGCAGAGGGTGAAGCAACTGCGATGTATATAGCAAGACTGTTAAAGCCCTCCGGCATCCGCGTTACGCGTATTGCCTCGGGACTTCCAATGGGTTCTGATCTGGAATTTGCCGATGATGTGACCCTGTCAAAAGCGATGCGTGCACGTCATGAATTCTGACGCAGTTAATTCTGTGTCTCGTAAACAGTCTCGCCCGGCATAACCATGCCAAGTTCGTTTCTGGCCATTTCTTCCGTAAATGTATCTGTACCTACTTTTTTCATCAGCGCCTTGGCTTCTTCATTCTCTATGCTGGCCGCTGCTTCTTTTTCAGCTAGAGATTCCGACCGTGATGTAACACGGTCCAATGCGGATTTTTGATTAAAAAACATAGAAGCCCCTACTACAAAAAGAATAAGAAAAAACAATACGACAATTACACGCATGGCAGATGATCCACCTTCGCCTTTGCTGTATTTAATACGTTTGTCTTTTTTACTGTTTCTGCCCACACAAGTCCCCTATGCACATTCATTTTGAGAACCGCAATTCCCGATAACTACTTAATATTGTATCGGGATATCCGTTTTGGTTCAACGTGCTTTCGGCTTTAACAGATGAATATAACCCCGTTTTGTTCGGTTTTCGAGAATATGTAACCGCTGTGTAATAAACGAGTAATATTTGTAAATGAATTTCATTAAGAAGCAGTAGTATCTAATCTATCAGGACCTGAAACTGCATCATTCCACTTCCTGCCCGGAAAGGATCTCATACATCTCGGAAGCTTTTTCTTTGCGTACGGTTTCCTGTATGCCAAGCACCCTGATCCGTGTCTTACCGGTTCCAAATGTAATTTCCAGGATATCGCCGGCCTTTACCTCTGCACCGGGTTTGGCCGCGCGACCGTTAATGGAGACCCGCCCTGCAGCACAGACTTCATTGGCAACGGTCCTTCTTTTTACTACGCGGGATACTTTCAGAAATTTATCAAGCCGCATGCTCACCTCACCCCGTTTCTTTCTTCCTCTTTGACAGCGTCCCAAAGCAGATCCATCTCTTCAAGGCTCATCCCGTCCAAAGTCTTACCGGCACCGGACGCAAGTGTCTCGACTCCGTGGAAACGCCGTATGAATTTCTGATTTGACCGGTTAAGGGCAACTTCAGGGTCTATCCCCAGAAGCCTGGCATAATTAACCGCAGCGAAAAACAGATCGCCGATCTCAGATTCGACCTGTTCATAGACGGACCGCTCAGTCTCTGCGCCTAGCCTGCCATAGAGCGGCTTTCCGTTCGCACAGAGTGCATCTTCGATTTCGGCCAGTTCCTCCGTTACTTTTGCAAGGGCGCCCTGGGCATCCGGCCAGTCAAAGCCGGCTTTTGCGGCACGCTTCTGAAGTTTATCCGCTCGCATCAGAGCCGGAAGGCCCGGCGGAACATCCTTCAACGTCTGGGAAAAGGATGTGTGTCCCTTTTCGATCATTTTATTCTTATCCCAGACTGAAATCACGTCATCAACTGAGTCTGCCTCGTCTTTCCCGAATACATGTGTATGCCGGGAGATGAGCTTCCTGCTGATATTATCCGTTACATCCGTAAAAGTGAATTCTTTGTCACGTTCAGCCATTGCCGAGTGGAGGGTGACCTGAAGCAGTACGTCGCCCAGTTCATCCTTCATGCGTTCCGGAATTCCTGAATCAATGGCATCGACCGCCTCATAGGCTTCCTCAATCATATTTCTTCTGAGCGACTCATGCGTCTGCGCCCGGTCCCACGGACAGCCGTCGGGGGCAAGAAGCCGCCGGAGAACAGAACACAGATCCTCAATTGTATACAATCTGTCTCCCTGGCGGTCCAAATTAAATTCCGTCATTTTACGTCCCTTTCTGTATTCGTTTCTTATATTCGCCTGATATTATCCTTCATGTTCAGTTTATACCCGGCTCTTATCTGCATTTCTTATATCAGTCTGATTTGAAAACGGTCGAAATGTACCTTTTCCGTATACTGGTCGCTGAAAAACATTGTCTGACGGAATGCTGCAAACTCGTGTGTATTTTTAGAAAGCCACAAAGGTATCGGTATATCAAGAATATGGCACAAGTCAACAAGCGCCGTTTCCAGCTCCTTTACAAAAGACAGCTCGGGATCGTCCCGTGTCGCAACAGCCTCCCGGATCATCAGATTTCCCTTGAAAAGCTTTCCTTCCAGTCTCATTTTCTTTCCTCCATGAAGGTTAGCCTCAATTCTGCCAACCCTCCTTAACACTTTATTCACCAGAATAGCACTCGTTGGAAACAATTGGCTGTTAAGATGAAATTGTCTCCGATAAAGAGACACTCCTTACTTCATAACACCCTCCTTACAGATGCCGACGCCCCCCGTCGGTATCTTTTTTTCGGGCTTTTTCCAGCGGATAACATGGCTATTATACTGCATTTGAGAGATTTTCTATGATATACTTTTAATTCTAAACACAAATAATTAATCTTGGTATCATTTGCGGACTGGAGAAATAAGTGGACGGCGATTCAAAAATTTCGGAAAAGAAACCCGGCGATTCCATGGCAACGCTCCAGCAGCGTTATCCGATCCGGTATCATTATCCATCGCGCGTCCCTGTCCAGCTCATAATAAGCGGTAATAAGCTCCGTATTCTTTTTTTTGTGCGTTATGCAAAAAGTATGTTTGAAAGCTTTCCCGGCACCAACCTTACCTATGCAGATATTGCCGAATCAGGCATCAGGAATAACTGGAGCGGCCTGTACTATTTCCCATGGCTCGCAGATGACGGTTATGAAAGAGCCCATGCAAAAGCCAGCATCCGCATCCTTGATAATAATGAAGATCCACTGGAATCTGATATTGATCCTTTAAAGCCGTCCGTACGAACAACAGTCGAGTTTATACGTTACGGCAGCCAGACAGCAATCACAAATTACCCCAAGCAGCGTTTTTATTATGTCTGCCTTTCAAACGGCAGGATTATTCCCGCACACGTTATCAGTCCTCCGTGGCGCTGGTACTGGGGATTTTTCCGGACGTTTCAGATCGAATCCCTGCACCTGAACTGGAGCCTGGAACATCCCGGAAAGGTTACACTCCAACGGGAATCCGACAGATATGCATACAAGCAGATTTGTGCCCACGAGATAGGGCATATACTTGGACTCGGTGATGCATACGGTGCGAATTACCGGTTTTTCTTCGAGGCGCCGGGGACTGCCGGTTTCATGATGTGCCACAACAGGAAGGTTCAATCGGAAGAGATGGAGATGGTCTTTAAGTCACACATGATAAATAGAATGCACTATTTCCCCAGGAAGCTTGACCGCAAAACTTTTTCGACAGGTCTCACACGGGCATATCGGCTGCAGTTCCATGCATTAGCTAAGAATTCAAGGAAACGGAATTGAACGGTTCAATGCGATTTTCACTCTCTTTATGCAACCCGTATGTTTTCGGCTTCATTATCCATCATATTGTCACATTTTGAAGACCTCCCAAGAATAGCGTTTGTTAATTTTGTCATTTTTTTCCTTATGAGACTGTCAGATGTTCTTGTATGACCCCGTGTTTCGATGTAGAATATCTACAGGTATTCTTATTTAAATGTTACTGTTTTGTGATTTACATATATGTCATATCACAGTACCGATGAGGAGGTTTTTATGAAGAAATGTCCAGATTGCGGAATGGTCATCGCGAACCAGGCCATCCGTTGCCCCAAATGCAAGTATGATTTCACAGATGGACAGGGTCAGGGAGCCGCCGCTTCCAATAGTGCCGCAGCTGTAGCCAAGGTAGCCGCAAATACTCCGATGGTTCTTGTAACGCGTGAGAACGTTGACGAGATTTATGCTGATCTCAAGTCCAAAATGATAAAGCGCAAGACTGAGTTTGATCACTTTATTGATTTTCTTGAGAATCGCACATCCTGGATGACCGCTCCCGCTTCTATTGACGGAGCTTTGTCCCACGAAAAGGGCCTTTTAATTCATGCAGTCGGTGTAGCCAAACAGCTGCTTCGCGTTAAAGACACAATGATGCCTCAGCTGGACGACGAGTCAGCCATTATTGTCGCTCTTTTCCATGATGTCGGCAAAGTTGGCGTTGAAGGCAAGCCTCTTTTCCTTGTAGAAGAGAAAGTGACGCCATCCGCTTTGGGTCTTGGTCTTGGACGAAGCGTTACAACTTCATATTATATTGAGAATCCCAAACTTGTTCCGATGAGTGTCGGTGTACGCAGTCTCTTTCTGGTTTCCCAATATATGCTCCTTTCTGATGACGAAGCACAGGCAATATGTTACCAGAATAATCATGATGCGATTACAGGACATGAGATTCCACTTACCTTGCTTCTTGAGATGGCCAATAAATGGCAGACCAAGATCTATGAAAATGATGAGATGATTCGCCAGTACAGCTTCACGGTATTAACTTCACACACATGATTTTGTTTTTTTGTCTGGTCACTAAATCCACCCGTTTCAATGGGGAGACGGGTGGATTTTTCATACCGTCCGGCAGCAGGGAGCCGGAAATCCCGGGAAATGTGACAAAGTCACGGATGCTTTTCAAATAAAGAAGTATGATTATCACATCAATCGGGAATACGCTGAAACAGCAGCTTCCTTTATAAATGAAAGGTGACAGGTGAGAGATATGTTTGAAGGATTATTCGGTCAAAAAAAACAAAGATCCATTACTCCGCAGGAAGTAAAAGCTAAGCTCGACGGCAAGGAGAAATTCCTGCTTTTTGATGTGCGTTCGCCCGAGGAATATGCCGGGGGTCATATTGAAGGCAGTATCTCCCTGCCCCTTCAGCTTATTACGTCTCTGGTGTCCAAATACGCCCGTTCGAAGGATATTGAAATAGTTGTGTATTGCCAGAGCGGGGCGCGCTCCTCGAGAGCTGCAGGCGCGCTTTCCGGAATGGGCTACACGAACGTAAAGAATCTGGGCGGAATCTCTTCCTGGAATTACGTGATTGTCCGATAATCCGTGTCAAAAAACAATATCTGCCCTGCTGTCAGAAAAGCCGTATGCTTATTGGTAAACATACGGCTTTTCTGATTATTAATGTGGTCATGCGCGTTTGACTATCTGTTTTCTCTTCTGATCCTCTTGAAAGTCACATCCAGTGCACTTTGATCCATCGGTTTGCCGTCGACGGTAATGTAGATGCCGTCGCCCGCATGATTATCCTTCAGGCGTATTGTCTTGACCTTCACGAACGAATCCATCTTAGACTGTTTCACCCTGTCGGTGATCTGCGCAAATAGCTCCTTGGAACCCTTTGCTTTACAGGAGTCGCATGTGCAGATCGTAAATTCGCGAGAGACAAAAGCAGAATCCGCCATATTGCGCCTGCTGCCGCAGACACCATCTCCGCCGCGTACCGTATACTGTGTGTGCAGGAGGTGATGGGCAAGCGGTGAATTCGCTTCGCCGTAGAAATCCTCATACAAGCGCTGAATATCAGGATTGTCCTGTGATTTTCTGTACTCCGAGGTCTTGTCTATATTTATAAGGACCTGCTGGCGCTTCTCAAGTGCATCAATCTTCTCCGGCACAGGGTGTCCGGCACCGCAGATACAGCCGCCCGGGCAGGCCATGACTTCGATCAGGTCATATCCGACATCTTCACCGGCAATTATTTTCCTGACGATCGCTTCCGAATTGTTCAGGCCGCTGATGACGGCAACACGCACCTTAACATCATTTGCATCAATCGTTGCTTCTTTCAAGCCCTCAAAACCACGTATTTCCTCGAAATCCAGATGGTCTGTCATCACTTTCCCGGTAAGCTTTTCAACGGCCATTCGAAGGGCTGCTTCCGCAACGCCGCCGGATGCCCCGAAGAGGATACCTGCTCCGGAGACCTGCTTGTAAGGCTCATCGAATTCCATCGGTACAACATTTTCAACCCTCATAAGCTTAATCATCTCAAGAAGTTCTGTTGTCGTAAGAACCGCATCAACATCACGGATTTTGTTCTCTGCAAATTCCGGACGGGCCGCTTCGTATTTTTTGGCAAGGCAGGGAACAACTGATACGACATACAGGTCTTTCTTCTCGATGCCGGCCAGCTTGGCGTAATGGTTCTTAACCGTAGCTCCCATCATCATCTGCGGTGATTTGCAGGTAGACAGATGCGGGATCAGTTCCGGGTACCGCCTCTCAACAAAGTTGACCCAGCCGGGACAGCAGGAGGTAAACTGAGGCATGACGCCTTTGTTATTGACACGGGTCAGGAATTCAGTAGTCTCCTCGACAATGGTCAGGTCGGCTGCAAACGTAAAGTCGAAGACCTTGTCAAATCCAAGCTTCTTAAGCATGCCTGCCATATAGGCAGCCGCTTCATTGAACGGAATACCGAACTGGGAAGAAATCACACTTCGGACAGCAGGTGCCACAAAGGCAACGACTGTCTTCCTGGGATTATTAATAGCGCGGAATACTTTACTTCTTTCCCTGCGGTAGTCGAGTGCGCCGCACGGACAGGCATTGACACATTGCCCGCAGCTGACACAGTCCGTCTCATTCAACGGCTTTCCGCTCTTTGTACCCACAAGCTGGCGGCCGTGTTTTAAATAGAATGAAAGTATGTCAGGTCCTTCAATCTCCGCACAGGCAGCAATACAGCGGCCGCATGAAATACATTTGTTCGAATCACGCATAATAAACGGGTGATCATCAACGATCGGGTAGAAAGGACGCTCGTGAACCGGATCAGCATATACGATGTCGTGTTCGCTTGCTTCTTTACGCAGATCACATGTGTAGCGTTCGGCACATCCGCAGCGAAGGCACCGGCGGGCTTCATTCTTGGCAGCTTCCTCGGAAAGCCCGAGTTCCACTTCATCAAAATTATTATGCCGCGCTTCCTTTGATATGGCAGGCATGGGGGCGCGTTTGAACCTCGGGAAATCTTCAAATTCCCACTTGGGAAGATCTTCCATGGAACCCCGGCTGCAGCTGAAGTCGACATGTCCTTCATGGACATAGCCTTTCATAAGGAAGCTGTCCATCGCTTCGGCAGCATGCCGGCCGGCCGCTACAGCCTGAATAACCGTGGCAGGTCCTGTCACGC
>JGI24132J36420_10001603_pt1 | contig 10214 bp, 8 predicted proteins | sample BarGraNGADG00212_3_FD_36420 | JGI IMG/M metagenome (IMG submission 36420) | reverse complement strand
TGAAATACACGGACAGGAGACATCTGTTTATATCTGCGATGCAATTATCGACCAGGTAGGAGTGTTCACTAAGACTATTTCTTCCGGTTTACTCGAAAAACCTTCTCAGGAACTTAAGAAACAGGCTGCTTTGTGGCTCGATTTTGAAGAGATAACCGAAGGGGGAGAATTTTTTAGTTATGGGATAGGGGCCAGGACCTACGGCGCCATCTGGCCCAATCGTCATCCACAACCTGAAATGTGGCAGATGAAGAAATCGGCACAACCTGTAACAGTTAAACTAATTTCTGATGAACAAGGAGAAGTTGAAATTACAAACAGGTATCTTTTCACTAATCTAAACGAACTTAATGCTGAATGGATATTACAGGGAGATGGTGAAACTCTTGAAAAGGGAAATCTTCAGTTAAATCTCGAACCTCAAAAAAGTTTAAAAGTAACGATACCATACAAAAAGCCTGAAATTAAGGAGGGTGTTAAGTATCGTCTATTGGTAAGCTTTCATCAGAAGGAAAAAACTTTGTGGGCTGAGCCCGGATTTGAAATTGCCTGGGATCAGCTTGAATTGTCATGGTTTAAGCCGGTGCAGATAGTGGCAAAAGCACCATTAACTCAGTTGACTGTTCAGGATCAGAAAGACAAAGTGACAATTAGTGGTAAGGATTTTGTTTACGTTTTTGACAGAAAAAATGGTTCTTTTGAATCTATACAATACCTTGGCAAAGAGCTAATTAAAAAAGGTGCTGAACTGAATGTATGGAGAGCACCACTAGCCAATGAAACTGATGAATGGGCATTCTGGTCTTCAAACAATAAGCACAAAACTGAAGGCAATGGACACGTTGCAGCCTCGGAATGGTATTCAGCAGGAATAGATAATATGCAGGTAATCAATGAATTATGTAATTTACAAGTAATTGATAATCAGAATATTACAATCGAAGTAAGAAATGTAACACTCCTTTCAACAAAGCGGGGAGCATTTCTGAATCACTATTTATATCATATTTCAGGTGATGGTGAGATTACGATTGACCATTCTGTTATTCCCAATGGAGATATGCCGGCCTGGTTGCCAAGGGTGGGAGTGAACTGGATACTTGATAAGAGTCTCGCAAATGTCCAATGGTATGGCCGAGGTCCGCAGGAAAATTACCCCGACAGAAAATCGGGATACAGAACCGGAGTTTTTAAATCTACTGTTAACGACATGTATGAACCATACCTGATTCCGCAGGATTACGGATTAAGATGCGATAATGAATGGGTAAGAATGACTGATGATAAAGGAATCGGTCTTGAGTTTAAAGGGAATAAGCTATTCAATTTCAGCGCACATCCATATTCAGAAGATAATCTTACAAAAGCCCTGTACACTTACCAGCTTCATCCTTTTGACGGTATAACTTTTAATTTCGATTATGCTACTAGTGGAGTGGGGTGTACAGCACTTTCTGTATTTACCCAATACCAGGTGATGCCGCAGAGATATGATTTTAAGATAACAGTCAGACCTGTTAAGTGACTTTATTTAAAAATGGGTTCAGCTGGGGTGATTTTGCAAAAGGATATTCTTATATACTGAAGTGTACAAAATGGTATTTCGTTAGTGTAAATATATTTTCGTAAATTTGTCAAAAAGTAAGATTATGGGACACGAAGTAATCAAACGTGAACTGATTCAATGGTTAACAAAGCTTGAGGATGATGCTACATTGGATTATCTGAAAGTTGTTAAAGATTCCAGCGATTTCAAAAATGATTGGTGGCATGACCTGACTGATGATCAGAAATCAGGAATATCCCGAGGTCTAAGTGATGTTGATTCCGGAAGAGTTCATCCAAATAAAGATATCAGAATAAAATATGGATTCTGATTATAAGATTTTTTGGACTGATGAAGCAATAAATAATCTGGAATCAATTTTAGATTATCTCAAAAAGAGCTGGACACAAAGAGAAATTGACAACTTCAAGAAAAAATTAGGCAGACAACTTGATTTGATAGAGAAAAATCCTAAACTATTTTCCCTCTCTGAATATAATCCAAGATTAAGAAAAGCTGTAATGAGCAAGCAGACAACTATTTTCTACGAGTTATCAGGAACCGCGATTTATTTAGTTTATCTTTTTAATAATAAGCAAGATATCGATAGAATAAAATAATTTAGGATCACCGGTGCAAAGTAAGCCTATAGGATAAAAATATAGTTGTCTATGAATGAGTTTGGTGTACTTAGAAAAGAGTTAGATACAATTGAACTGGATATAGAACAGAATTTTAAGTACTTGAAAAGCTTGTAAGATTTTTGTAACTTTTTGATCAAATGAAAACTAAGAACCAGATATTGATGTTTCTTGCTCAGAACAAAAGTCTGTTCCGGGAGAAATATATTAAGTCAAGGATTAAAAAGCAGATCTTAAAGGAGACTGTCTATGCAGAATAAAGACGAACTCTGTCGCCAGGCATAATGCGGGACTCAGAGCAACCGATGTTCCATCAATCGCATCAAATTTTCAGGTCCCATGACTATTCCATCTACTGAAGCCCGAATTATGCCTGGCTATCACCGTTAGCAACTATTTAAAAAAAATTAAACTAAATCTCAACATTCATTTATTTGTACATATATTTGTACTCAGAAACGTACAAAATAAACACTATTATGTTAACAACAACAATTTCCGATTTTAGAAAAGATATCAAACAGTATCTTGACCGTGTGACAGAAAACTTTGAAACCTTGATAATAAACAGAGGCAAAGACAGCGGTGTTGTCATTATGTCATTAGACGAATATAATTCGCTTAATGCAACCTATCACGAGTTGTCATCGAAGACAAATGAAAAAAGACTAGACTCGGCCATTGAAAAACTCAGGACAGGCTCATCATTTCAGAAAGAACTTTTATAACTATGAGATACATTTTTGTTGATGAGTCCTGGGAGGATTATTTGTATTGGCAAAAGACTGACAAGAAAATTCTATCAAAAATAAATGATTTGTTGAAAGACGTTTCACGAACTCCTTTTTCGGGCATAGGAAAGCCGGAGCCATTGAAGCATAAATATAAAGGATTTTGGTCGCGCAGAATTGATGGCGAACATAGATTGATATATAAAGTGAAAGATGATGAAATATTAATTGCGAAATGCAGATTTCATTATGACTGAAGTTGAATAAAAAAAGTTGCTATTAATAACCGGGCATAAGCAAGAGATTGTGCCCCAACGCTTTTTGCTCATATTCGTTGGCCGGTTTCAAAGTGATTTTAATCCTCTGAAAAACCTTACTTTTACCTGATATTTCAATAATTATGAAAAAACTCTTTTGGATATTATCAACATTTCTTTTGATTGGCTTTACAGTTATTTTCGCAATTGCTGTCACCAACAATTCTCCTTCAAATCCTTTCAAAAAGTATTCAATAGTAATTTTAATAGGAGGGTTGGCGATATCCGGATTTGTAAGGATTGCTTACAGAAAGTTATACAAATAGGCTATAAAGAAATTTCAATTGTGTAGTAATTCTCTCGTTGCCTGCTGACTGTCGCCTGTCGCCTGTCGCCATTGCTATTATCAAATTAATTACTTACTTTAGAGGCAGAAGAACTGATTCTCAGGTTACGTATGAATGAAGATTATAATTCACGTCAAAGAAAGATCTACAATGACTATAAGGGTCATTCCTCCGACAGTCTGTTGGAAATAGTAAAAAACGGCGACAAGTATCTGCCGGAAGTCATCGAGGTAATATATGACATCCTGATAGAACGTGATGTTGTTTTCCCAAGAATTGAGATGGAAGAGCCTGATGACAATGTATTTATCGGGAAAGAAAAAGTTGATACAGGCAACGAAGAATCATCTAAGGAGATAATACCCAGAGATGATGCGGCAGTGAAGTTGTTTGTAAAAAAACTGAGCGAGAAAACTTCGCAGGAACTCTCTGATATTATTACCCACTACATTAGTTATGAACCTGAGACAGTGGAAGCTGCATTAATTTTATCTGTTGACAAAGGTTTGATTGCTTATGATTTAAAGGAACTCTTACTGAAACAGATCTCTATAAATTTTTCTGCTCATTTGAAACACATAAAACAATATAAATGGGAGAAAAACAATGCATTCATTAAATATGTAAGCGGATACCAGGATGATGAGCTTTATAGTATTATTGAGAATCCTTCAGGTATAGTAATTGATGTTTATCATGCAATTCTGGTAACTGCAAAAGAGCGTGAATTGATTTCGGAAGAGGACTTAAACAGGCACTACCAGGAAAATATAGCTGCCAACAGAAGCGAGTATGAGATAAGGAATGCTGAGATAGATATGCTTTTCAGGGATGATAATTCAGCAGTTGAAACCTTAAGTGAAGAGGAACTGGAAGCGGAAAGAGAAAAATTCTGGAAATGTCCTAAATGCGGAGAGCTTGTTGAAATGGAATTTGGTGTCTGCTGGAAATGTGAGGGTGAGGTACCTGAGACTATTGAACATCCTGATAAAGAAGAGATCATAAAACAACTGACAACTGAACGATCTTTTAACCCCGTAAAGATCGGTTTTACTTCTCTTATTGTTGGAGTTATAATATGTTTACTTAACTGGTTCAGGGGAGACTCTTACGGTTTTTTCAAACATTTTCATTACGAAGATTATGTGATTGGAGGCCTTGCAATATTAGCGGGGATAGGATTCTTTATTTACGGACTTTTCCGAGCCACAAAAAACCATCAATAATCAGATTTTTCTGAGTTTCATTATTTACTTTTACGCTACGCACTCCACCTCATGCCCACAATAGTATCAGAAGCTGGGCTAGAAAAATACGGAGGAACATCACAAGAGGATAAACAGTTGCATAAGCTACTGCCGGAGCTTCAGATTGTGCTATACTATTGGCATAAGCCAGAGCGGGAGGATCGGTCATGCTTCCTGAAAGAAGTCCACATATTTCGAGGTAGTTTCGTTTCATAAAATAACGTGCATAAAATCCAACTAACAACAATGGGAAAAGTGTTATTAATATCCCGTATCCCATCCATATAAACCCATCGCCTGAAAGAAGAGTTGGGATAAACTTCTGGCCAGCAACTAATCCGACGCTTGTCAGGAAGAGGACAATCCCGATTTCTCGCAGCATTAAATTAGCGCTCGCAGTAGTATATGAGACCAGAGAAAATTTGTAACCATATTTGCTGATTAATATAGCAACAATGAGTGGTCCGCCTGCCAGACCAAGTTTAATCGGATTGACAATTCCCGGAATGTGGATTGGGATGCTGCCAAGTATTACACCCAAAAGGATCCCAATAAATATCGGGACTATATTTGGTTCGTTTAAACGCTTGATTGAATTTCCAAGCTGTTCAATAACTTTGTCTAATGATTTCTCATCACCCACAACTGTAAGTTTATCACCCATCTGTAACTTTAAATGAGGCGTGGCAACCAGTTCGATACCTGACCGATAGATTCTTGTAATATTGATGTTGTACTTCGTTCTAAGATTAAGCGAGCCAAGGTCTTTACCAAAAACATCCCTGTTTGTTACCATCACCCGTCGTGAAATCAGTTTCCCCGATTTGGATGTTAGATCCATTTCGCTCTGCGTGCCTGTCAGACTTACAATTTCCGGTATTGATCCTTTTTGTGTAACAACAAGAATAATGTCATTTTCATTTACTACAGTATCCGACGATGCAAGGAGTAATTCTCCGTTTCGTAACACTCGTGATATGACAATTTCATGCTTAATCAGTTTAGATATTTCTTGTATAGTTTTACCGAAAATCTTAGGGTTATTTACAAGTATACTAATTTTTTCAGGTAATGTTTCGGTGGGATGCTGCCCCTGATTAAAAAGTGATAATTCATGCTGAATATTTATAGAAAATGTTTTCCGGATTAATCCCATTGTGAAAATAATTCCAAGAACACCAAACGGATACGCTACTGCATATCCCAAACCAATTTCAGGTATTACAACACCCGGCACACCTGCTGTAACCTGACTTACTGCCTGCTGTGCAGCTCCAAGTCCCGGTGTGTTGGTAACTGCCCCTGACATTACTCCAACAAGCATTGGCAGAGACATTCCTGTAATAAAATGGATAGCCAGTGTAATTGCACCTCCAAGTATGACGATTATAAATGCCAAAAGGTTAAGTGAAAGTCCTCCTTTCCGAAATGATGAGAAAAAGCCCGGGCCAAGCTGGAGCCCAATTGAATAGACGAAAAGGATCAGTCCGAAATCTTTAACAAAATCAACAACCATATGGTTTGCTGAAAATCCAAAATGACCAAGAGCAATACCAATAAAAAGGACGAAGGTGATCCCAAGTGAGATCCCGAATATTTTGAATTTCCCAAGTAATACCCCTGATGCAATTACTATACAATAAATAAAAATTGTATGGGCAACTGTCTCTTTAAAAAGTAAATCATTAAGCCATTCCATAATTCGCTAGACAAATAATTAAGGCCGGTAGATTTCAATTGCTCTTTTTAAACAATCTATAGAAAGAGGTGATGATCCAAATACTTCCCCATCCGGCGCGAGTGATTTAGGGACCTCTGTTTCAATTTTGATATGTTTTGCCTTATATGAATCGATCTCTTTTTTATAAATATGTTTTCCTGTAAAAATTGATGGGAAATAGGTCAGCATTTTATACAAAGAAACCGGATTTAATATTGTTACATCCAAATACCCATCATCAAAAGAAGCATTCGGGGCCATTAAAAAGTTGGATGTATATCGTGTATTTGAAATTTCTATAAAAATATTTTTTCCTTCTTTCACTACTCCGTCTGATTCAATTTTAATATTATATCTCTTAAGAAAAATCATTTGGTATAAGACCCCGAGTGTATACGAAAAATTTCCCAGAAACTTCACTTTGAGTGCTACCTCCTGTACGTCGGTAATAAAGCCCATGCCTAAAATATTTATAAAATAATGATCCTCTCCATTTGTGTGAAAACGTGCAACATCTGTTCCCAATAGATTATTTTTTGCTATTATGTCAATTGCTTTCAGGTAATCGTTAGTGCGCAGACCAAGATCTCTTGCAAATGCATTTCCAGTGCCAATAGGAATTACACCCAATGGGATTTTCTTCTGACTTTGATTTTTAAAATACCCGTTTATTGCTTCAAAAAGAGTTCCGTCTCCTCCAACTACTGCTAGTCCGTCATATTGTGAAAAATCAATTCCGGCAACAATCTCAATGGCATGTTTATGATATTCTGTAAACTTTATTTCAGTTTGAATCTGTTTCTGCTTGAAAGCTGCTTCAATTTTCGGAAGAAGCTTTTTTGCTCTTCCAAAGGCAGCAAAAGGGTTATAAATTATGAATAGTTTCTGAGTTGATCCTTTTTCTTTTATCATAATAAATATGCAAATGGTTAAAGTTTTAAATATAATATTTCTACTGGTTAATTATAACTTTTTTTATATGTTCACTTTTATCTTTATACTTTCTTTGTCCACCATAGCTTTAGCGAAGGTGGATTGTCTTTTGTCTTTTGCTTTCTGTCTTTTGCTTTTTCAACTAACTTCTTAACTTTACCCCATATCGTTCCTGAGTAATACTAAGTTAATGATATACGACTATATTGTAATAGGTTCTGGTTTTGGTGGCAGCGTTGCCAGTCTTCGTCTTGCTGAGAAAGGCTATAATGTCCTTACGCTGGAACAGGGGAAGAGATACAATCCAAAAGATTTTCCTAAGACAAACTGGAACCTGCCAAAATACCTTTGGGTACCGGCATTAAGATTTTTCGGGTTTCAGAAACTCTCATTCTATTCGACTGCAAGCATTATGAGCGGCACAGGTGTTGGTGGAGGTAGTTTGGTTTATGCAAATACTTTATATATTCCGCCTGATGGATTTTTCAGTAATCTTTCGTGGAAAAGGTTCGGCGACTGGAAAAAGATTCTTGATCCATTTTATGATAAAGCTTCATTCATGCTTGGAAGAAAAAAGTATTCCAAACTGAATATTGAGGACCGGATTCTTGAAGAAGTTTCCAAAGATATGAATGCTCACGATACTTTTGAAACTGTTTATGTCGGAGTAAATATTGATGGTGTCGAAGAAGAAACAGATCCATATTTTAACGGAATGGGTCCTTTACGGAAAGGGTGCATTGAATGTGGAGGATGCATGGTTGGTTGCCGTGAAAATGCGAAAAATACCCTTGACAGAAATTATTTATGGTTTGCTGAGAAACTGGGAGTTGAGATTCTTCCTGAGACTAAAGCAGAGAAGATAACTTTCAAAGATAACCTGTATCAGGTCGAAACATATAATGTTACTTCCTTTTTCAAGAGAAGACGAAAAGTGTTTGAAGCAAAAGGGATTATTGTCGCAGCAGGGGCTTTGGGAACACTTGAACTGCTGCTTAAACAGAAGTACAAATTTGGTACTCTTCCTTTGCTGTCTGATAAACTTGGTTATGAGCTGCGAACTAATGCCGAGACACTATGTGCTGTCTCCGGAGCAAAAGAAAAAATGAATAACGGACTGGCAATAACATCAGTATTTAGTCCGGATCCTTACACACATGTGGAAATTGTAAAATATCCCGATAACTCAAATGCCTTAAAGTGGTTTTTCGGGCTATCAGTCCCCGGAGCTGACTCTTCTTTAAAAAGATCAGGGATGTTATTTCTGAAGACTATTTCCAGTCCATGGCTCTTTCTGAAAACAGTTTTTAAGATTAACTGGTCGACAAGAATGGTAATATTCCTGGTTATGCAATCGACAGATAACGCCATGAAGATGATTTGGAAAAGAAGTTTTTTTGGAGGTAAGATGAGAATTGATAACAGTGGTAATAAAAAGGTACCAGCATTTATACCGATAGGACAGGAGGTAATGGAACGTTATGCCAGAAAGGTTACAGGGGTTCCACAGAATATCCTTCTCGAAGTGTTTTTCGACAGACCAACTACAGCTCATATCCTGGGAGGTTGTATGATGTCTGAAACAGTTGAATCGGGTGTCGTTGATAAAGAACTGAAAGTGCACGGATATCCTGAATTCTATATAACTGACGGGTCTGTCATACAGGGTAATATCGGGGTTAATCCTAGTCTGACGATTACCGCAATGGCAGAGTATTGCATGAGCAGGATTCCATCAAAGAAAGGTTCCGATGTTAAAGATATTTCTAAAAAATTAATGCTTCTTGAAGAGGAATGGAAAAAGAAGAAATCAGTTTAATCGTTGAAGCACAGCGCAAATTTTTTGCCACAGGTAAAACTTTTGATGTTGACTTCAGACTTGCGACCCTTAAAAAATTGCGCTCACTGATCATTCAGCATGAGCAGGAAATAGTAGATGCATTATGGAAAGATTTTCACAAACCTGAATTTGAGGTTATTGCCACAGAATCGAGATTTGTAATAAAAGAACTCAACTATTCTATCAGCAAACTTAAATGCTGGTCAAAGAAAAGAAGGGTAAGGACTCCGATAGTTCATTTTCTGTCACATAGTTATGTACTGCCACAACCATATGGACAGGTTCTTGTTCTATCGCCCTGGAATTTCCCGTTTCAGCTTGCATTTATGCCATTGGTTGGTGCCCTGGCTGCTGGCAATTGTGTAATACTTAAGGTATCAAAACAGGTTCCTGAAACAGCCAAAGTGATGGAAAAGATACTCAGCAACTTTCCTCAGGAACTGGTTGCTATCATCGATGGAGACCATACCACCAACGACTTTCTTCTTGACCAGAAGTTCGGCTATATCTTTTTTACCGGCAGTCCGCGTGTTGGAAAATATGTTATGCATAAGGCAGCCGAAAACCTGACACCTGTCTCACTTGAGCTGGGAGGAAANAATCCTTGTGTTATTGCAGCAGATGCGCGTCTCGATTATGCTGCCAAAAGAATAGCCTGGGGTAAATTCATTAACTGCGGACAAACCTGTGTCAGTCCCGATTATGTATTGATCGACAAAAAGGTAAAGGATCAGTTTCTTGAACTTATTTCAATAGAAATTACAAAATTTTACGGAGACAATCCTGAAACGAGTAATAATTTTGCCCGTGTCATAACTCCGGATAGCGTTAAAAGACTTGGGGGCTTAATGAAAAGTGGTCAGATTGTAACCGGTGGCAGATGCGATCCTGAAACCAGGTATGTTGCACCAACTGTAATAAAGGATGTTAAGCCGGGTGATCCGATAATGGG
>JGI24132J36420_10001602_pt1 | contig 10218 bp, 9 predicted proteins | sample BarGraNGADG00212_3_FD_36420 | JGI IMG/M metagenome (IMG submission 36420) | reverse complement strand
TGATCGTGGTGCCGCTGCTCTTGTTTGGCGTGCCGTTATTCGATACCGCTTCCGTGGTGGTCGGCCGCCTGGCGAGACGGGTGCCGTTGTTTCAGGCCGACCAATCGCACGTGCATCATCGCTTGCTGAAACGGGGGTTTAACCAGCGGCAGGCGGCCATTGTTTTGTATGGGATTACCCTGTTTCTGGGAGGGGTGGCGGTGGTTCTGACCTGGCAACAGGCGGTCGCCATCGCCATTGGGAGCGGCGGGGCGGTGCTGGTGTTGGCGTTGTTGATTCGCTGGCGATGGATTTCCCGCCATCGCGAGGAGAAGTTGCCACCAGAATCTCCTGAAGAATAAACCCGGGATGGGGCGGGCGCATCGTTGCCAGCGCCCACCCGGCTCTGGTAATTTTAGCGCATGAATATTTTAGTCACCGGCGGCGCCGGATTCATCGGATCTCATGTTTGCGAACACCTGCTGCGCTTGGGGCATGCGGTCTGGGCTTTCGACGATCTGAATGACTTTTACGATCCCTCCCTGAAGCAGCGCAACCTGCAGGAAATTCGGGCGCTGGGCCGGCCCTTTACGTTTGTTCATGGCGACCTGACGAGTCCCCTGGCCGTGCAGGCCTTGTTTGCCCAGACGACCTTCGATCAGATCGTACACCTGGCGGCGCGCGCCGGGGTGCGGCCCAGCTTGCAGGAACCCGCCTTATACCAGCGGGTGAATGTGGAAGGCACGGTGCATTTGCTGGAAGCCGCGCGGCGTCAAGGGGTCAAGAAGGCGATCATCGCTTCTTCGTCATCCGTTTACGGGATTAATGCGAAGGTGCCTTTCAGCGAGTCTGACCCGATTTTTCAGCCCATATCGCCCTACGCCGCCAGCAAACTGGCCGTTGAAGCGCTTGGGCACGTGTACCACCACATCTACGGAATGGACGTGGTCATGCTGCGGTTCTTCACGGTGTACGGTCCGCGCCAGCGTCCCGACCTGGCCATTTACAAATTTGCCCGGATGATCGCGGCGGGGCAGCCGATTCCGGTGTACGGCGACGGATCTACGGCGCGCGATTACACCTTTGTGAATGACACGGTGGATGGCATTGTGGCCTGCACGCAAAAGGAGTTCGGTTACGAGATCATCAACCTGGGCGAATCGCAGACGGTCAAGCTGAGCTATTTAATCGAATTGCTGGAGCAGGCCCTCGGACAGAAAGCCGTGTTGGATCGCCAGCCGCTGCAACCGGGCGATGTGCCCCTGACGTTTGCCGACATCCGCAAGGCCGAGCGGTTGTTGGGTTATCATCCCCAGACCAAGATCGAAACCGGCATTCCGTTGTTTGTGGACTGGTTCAAGCAAAACCAGAAAAGCACCAAGCGCCTGCCGGCGCCGCTGAGGTGATCCTGCCAGAGCTCGTTTGCGCTTGCGTGGGCCTCTCTTCGGCCGAGACGGCGCGCGGGCCTTTCATCGGACCGCCCAGCAGGAGTTTTGCGACAACGCCGAGTATTACGCAAGAACCTCACCGGAATTCCGTGACGTCAGCGGGTTTGCTCTGTCATAATCATCCTAGGCAACGAATGGCGACTTTATGAAATATCCATCAACCACGGTCTGTCTGAGTTTCCTGATCGCAGTTCTTGGGCTGCACTCCGTGCTTGGCAAAGATGCTCCTGCTTCCGCCGAGCAATTGCGAAGCGAAGTTGAATCCGCCCTGAAAGCCAAAGACAAGGACGCCATCCTGTCGCTTTTCAACTGGCAAGCGGTTTCAGCCGAGATGAGGTCATTTCACAGCCAGATGATTTCGGAGCTGTTAAAAAAGGATGTCAAAAGCGTGAAACTGTCTCCTTTTCCCACAAACTTCCCATCACTGTGGGAGGAAGGAGGTGTTCGTTACGCTCTGAATGTCCATCCTGTCGGCGTTTTGGAGGTGAAGTCTGCCCGCGAGGACAATTCGGTGCCATTGCCCTACGGCAAGAAGGGCGACGCTTTTTGCATTGCAGGCTCAACCGAAGAAATGATCGCCCCACCAGAGGCTGGAACAAATCGGACGCTCACAGTCCAAGTCCGAACCGCGGACGGCAAACCGCTGCCGAACAAGTCGGTTATCTCCGCCAGCCCGGACAAAATTCCTTATCTCCAATTTGGGAGACTATTGGGCGGGATAAAACGGTTGCGGAGCGATGATCAGGGGCAATTAACAGTCCCGTTGGAAACCACGAATCTCTTCCTGGTCGCGGCCGATGCTGAAGGCTTCGGCTGGATCCAGAATCTGAATCTTACGAACAAATCGGTGATGGTCATGCAGCCTTGGGGGCGCATCGAAGGCATCCGAATGAACAGAAACCATCCCGTGACTGATGAACACCTCGGGTTGTCGCCTGACCGGGATTTTTATGGCAACGGTTCTCTCGGCTCTGCGATGTGGCCGATCAATTTTATAGGTGCCATGGAAACCAGGACCGATGCCCAAGGCCGTTTTACGTTTGAACATGTTCCTCCGCTGAGGCTCTTCATCGACCGGCAGGAGAAGCAGCGGGGCTATTGGGGCTATTTCTGGTCGTTGGAAGTGAAGCCCGGGGAAACGAACAGACTCCACATTGACACGCGGGGACGAACCGTTAGTGGACGCGTGGAAATGGGGCCGGGACTGGAAGGCGCGATTGATCTGGCCGCATGTTCCGGAACGCTCATGTCGCGATTAAAAGACCGGGAAGGCTCCCGTTGTAGCGTTAGATTTCCGGTTTCAGCCGATGGTTCTTTTCACGCCGACCATGTCGAGCCGGGCCAATACACCATAACCGGAGACATCAGACGCGAGGACAACCGCGTGGCGTTGCTCGATCCGATTTCCGTGCGAATTCCCGACGACATTTCGGACGCCGAAGATGTCCCGTTTGACATGGGCAAGGTAACTCTCAAAGCCGCAGTGAACCTAAAGCCCAATGACACCGCGCCCAACTTTGCCGTCAAGACCCTTGATGACAAGCCGCTCAAACTTTCTGATTTCCGGGGCAAGTATGTGCTGCTGGACTTCTGGGCGACATGGTGCGGCCCATGCGTTGCTGAGACGCCAAACCTAAAGGCGACCTACGATGCCTTCGGCAAGGACCAACCCTTCGTGATTGTCAGTTTGAGCCTGGATTTAGATCGTGAAGCGCCTAGGAAATTTGTCCGCGCTCGAAGTATCGCCTGGACACAGGTTTTCTTGGCTGATGGGTGGAATGATGTCGTGACTCAAAACTATGGCGTCTATTCCATCCCCCAAATCTGCCTGATCGGTCCGGACGGAAAAATCGTGGCCACTGGTCTGCGTGGTCCGAAAATTAAAGAGGTGGTGGCGGCAGCGCTGGGTAAATGATGATGATTGTTCATGGAGGCCACGCGTGATCGCAATGGCTATTGGCGGAATTGATCGGCAGTGAGGACAAGTTAACCAAAGGCTGCAGGGGGTGTTGGCGACCACAGGCTCAGTTCAACCGGCGCCAGCCTTAAAAACCAATTCCCTATCATTTATAGTTCTAGCACTTTCTCGAATTTAGTGAGGTTGCGGGGACGCGTGGGAGTTACCAGAACCACATCTTCCAGGCGAATGCCACCGAGTTCCGGGTAGTAAAGTCCGGGTTCGACCGTGACCACGTTGCCGGCGCGCAAGATGTTACGCGAAGTGGCGCCCAGGCGCGGGGCTTCGTGGATGTCGAGGCCCAGTCCGTGACCGGTGGCATGAAAGAATCCGGTCATGTCGGCATTGTTTTCGCCCCCGGTCTTTAATGCATGAAAGCGGGAGACAGCAAATAGAGCCGGCCGGCCTGAAGTTTGGGGAGGTCGATCCCCAGCTCGATCTTGACACCCTTGGCATTTGATTGGACGAAGAGATCCAACAAGTTGGACAAACGGAATGGTTGTTGATACCGGATCAGATTGGCATCGACGATATTGGCTAGCTTCCGGGTTCGCTTGAACGCTGTTTCCACGGTGCCCAGTTCGTCGACGAACCCGTGGTCATAAGCCTGCTGGCCGGAAAGAATTCTGCCGTCGGCATAATCCACCCAGTCTTTGGCCAGGGAACGACCCTTGCCTTGGTTATCGCGAACGGCCTGGGCGCGGCCTTCGGCGATCACTTTCTTGAATCGGGCGAAGGATTGATCCACGAGGTTTTGCACCATCTGACGTTCCATCTGCTTCTCCTCGGGCGTCATGTCTTCGTCGCCTTTTTCGCTGCTCAGCATGTCTTTGAACCTGCCGCTCTTGAAGACATCCGGCCGCACGCCCACCTTGTTCATTAAGCCCCGGTAGTTATAGGAGTGCATGATGACTCCGATGCTGCCGGTGATGGTCAATTCGTTGGCGACCAGCCATTGGCAGGGGGCGCTGACGTAGTACCCACCGGAAGCGGCCATGCCGTCCAAATAGGCCACCACGGGTTTGCCGGATTTTTCCTGAAAGTCCACAATGGCCCGGTAGATTTCGTCAGCGGCCATGATTTCGCCGCCCGGCGAATCGACCCGCAGCAGGACCGCCTTGACGGCACGATCTTCGGTTGCCTGGTCAAGCTGCTCCTTGATCCACGAGACAAGGTTGTGTCCGCGGCCATCGATCACGGCGCCGGAAATGATCCCCTCGATGTCGAGGAGAAGCACTTTATGCCGGGAGGAGTTGTCTTCGACCATCACCTCCAGAAATTCATGGCTGCCACGCTGGGTGGCCATGCCTTTAATTTTTAGGGTTCGGGCAAATCCCAGAGCGTTCATNGCCAGAACGATGCCCAGAACGGCAAACAGCACCAGGGAGAGCACCATCCAGCCACGACCACGTTTCGGCGGCTTCGGCGTGCGTGCGTGTGCGCGGGCGCGGGCGGCAACCGGGGCGGCTTCGGATTGCTGCCNACCTCGACGTTTTCCACCGGCGGAATCCCGTCGGGATAGACGGGCGGTATATTGTCATCCATAGTGTTGCCACATTAACGCAAGCCCAGGTCCGAGGCAAGCCCGGCCTTGGAACTGGCCAATCAGCTTCCGGTTTTGGGCAAAGTGCGCTCGCCGGACTTCATTCATGGCCTCATCCGTGATCTCCTTTCCATGAAACTGGTAGGGCCGAGCTGCCGCTCGGCCCTAACTCCAGGGCGGCGCAGCAACGCCGCCCTACCGGACTCAAAACCGTAGCAGCGGACGTTAGCCCGCTCTGATCTCATGAATATTTGAGCCGACTCACGTCGGCTGCTACCGGGCTTTGGAATCGCCTTCGGAACCGCGTCTCCGAGCTGGCGTGCTCGTCCAAGAAGAGAATCAACGCGGGAAAAGCAATTGGAACCGCAAACCACGCGAACCACGCGAAACCCGAACGGATTGCCGACGAAGACCGCTTCACCTTGGGTATAAGAGCTTTTGTTGGCTCAACTCCTTTTTCGCGTATTTGGCGTGTTTCGCGGTTCCTTCAGTTCCTCTCGCCAACAACGCTGGGTGTTTGTCTTAAATTTGGCCGGGGTCGGTGATCTTCTGATCCTTCGGCACGAAGAACTTGCCGGTTAGCGCGACTTCTTCCGCCAACGAACCGAGGCCATACGGGTCCGCCTTGGTCGTGTTGACACCATGGTGGAGGCGTAGCCGTCCAGTAACTCCGGCTGGAGCAGTACATAGCCGCCGAAGGTCAGGCGAAAGGTGTCGCCTGGCTCGGCGATGTGCAACCGCCAGATGTCGCGTTGAACGCGAATTCCTCTTCACTCAAGCCCAACCTCGCGGAGCGACAAGATTGGCGCGCCCAGCTTTCCAGCCCCAACCACCGAAGGAATGTTCAGACTTTCATTCGCCCAGGGCAGATCAGCCGACACCTCGAATATCTCCAACTCGGACGTCAGATCGAAGAGTCGCCGAATCCCTTCACACTTTTCCTCAATCCGGCTGCCGGAATGGTAGTCATCCGGGCTCCAACGACTTCCTCGACCAAACAGCGGCTGCAACGCATCGCAGATCGTTCCCAGATCGTGGTCGCTGATGGTGCCGGCTGATTGTTTCTCCGTAACAGCTCCAATACACTCGGCGAGTGCTTTCACCGCAGGGTGCAGGACATTCAGATACTGCCACCCTGCCGTGAAGAACTTCCCGAAAGGTGCCGCAAACTCGACGAATTTCGGTGAGTGGTAGCCGAACTCATAGCGCAGCTTCGCAAGGTCTGTATTCGCTTTCAGGGCGGTCTTAACGGAGTCAGTTGCCTGGTCGCATTCCTTGCTTTTGCGGTTGTGGAACTTCTTTGAGAGCCACAGTTCCTGTATGAGCGGTGGCTCCTTCTTCTTGCCCGGCGAAAGAAATCGGACTCCCGTCAGATAGTGGGATGCCGCAAGCCAAGCTTTGTGAAGCTGCTCCACTGGGTTGAGGCTCTCAGCCTTGTCAATCCTCAGCAAATAGGCCACGCCTTCGGCAAACACACATGATCCTCCAGACCACGGAATCCTTGATGTCTTGCCTTGGAGCCATTTCCTTGATGCCCAGCCTGAAAGAATCGTTTCGGCCCAACCTCTGGCCAAGGAGTTGGGAACAACTTTGACGAGATCTGTCCGTAGCGCGGTTGATCTTCGGACGGCCACATCACCCGTTTTCTCAAGCACAAGCAACGGGATGGCGATGTCACCGATGAGTTCATTGACTGGCACAAGAAAGCCTTCACCGTAGGCGACGAGCCGCGCCAAGTGGTAGAGAGATTCCTTCGGTGACTTCTCAGCGACAATCAGCTTCAGCCTCTTGCGTAAGGAATCCAGGTACCGCTGAACCACAAACTCGCTCCAATTGTGCTCGCGGGCTACGATATTGTGGCGAGACAGGTCGAGCTTGATTCCTGCGGTTCGCCGAATGTCAACACAACGCGGAAAACGCTTGGGATGTTCAAGTTTCCGCCCACCCAATTCCGAACCGAGACGCCCGCAACCAATACACCGTCGCAGTAGATTCTACACATGTTGTCGCAGCCACTGCTGCGAGCCTTTCCTGAACGCTTCCGCTCGGATGACCATTGTCCGATTCGAATAAGGCCCAATTCCTTGGTTCCTCGGATTGCCTTGTGTTCTTCGTAGGGGGGCCCAGGCCCAGGGGTCCCAGTAGAATTAGAATGGTACTGCAATTCGATGTCTTCGTTCAGAACAGGGAAAGAAATTGTTCCCTCGAACAGCGGGTTCTTGGGGTTGGGCTTTATCGTGATCTTTTCCTCGGTGAAGAAGTCACGGGCTCGCCGGACGTCTTGCGGGACGAAGAAATCCTGCCATGCAAAGGAGCAATCCAGAGCGGCGACTTCCCAACCCGTCGTGTTCCCATAGGAAGCAACAAGATCAGGATGGAGAATCACTGTCCGTCTGCCTTCTTCTTCCACGTAGATCGGGAACTCGACGAACCCGGCGATGTCCTTCAGGTATCCGGTCACATCGAGCTTCATGGGCACCGCCTTGGCCTCGTCGTTTGGCGCGAAGCTGCCGACGAATACTTTCACTGTTGTGCCAACCGGCGGCAAAGCGTCCGGCATGTATCGCTGAATGCGCAAGTGCCACTTCGGGTTGTGGACTTGGATCTTGAGCGCTTCGGTCGAAGATTCGATTTGAGGGTCTTGCCGGGTGACGATCTCAAGCGAATCGGTGACCATGAAGCAACTGAGGATTCCGACGCCGAAACGCGAGATGGGGTCCATTTGGACACCAAGTTTCTGGAAGTCCTCGCTCCGGTAGAAGCTCCGACCTGCCACAGTTAAGTAGTTTCGGACGATGAACGCACTCATGCCGCAGCCGTTGTCGGTCCAAGAAACGGTGGCGTGTCCTTCAGACTGATGCTCAACCTTCACATGAATCGCGCCGTCGAAGGTCACGCCGATGTTCTTACTATGGTGGAGTGCGCGTCGCAGACCGATCGCGTCGATGCTGTTCTGGAGCAATTCACGCAAGAAGACGTAGTGGTCACCCTGGTAAATCTCATCGCTCAGCACGTTGATCATCGCCTGGCGCTCGAATTCAAACCGAACGGTAATTGGTTCGAACCCTTTTGGTTCCACCTTCCAGTCGAAGTGCAGCAGGCGGGGCTGATACCGGGGTTTCAGTTCGTTGAGGAGGCCATTGCTCAGCCGTAGCTGGCTATCGCAATATTCCCGCAGATCCTCCAACGCAGCATAGACACGGTGATCATCCGTGGCGCCGCGAATCTTGATGCAGCGACTCGTCTCTTGAAACTGCTCGATGACAACCGGACTCAGTGCGCGGTGTTTGTTCCATTCCTCCGCAGATTTCGGGTCTTCCGGGCTGATGAACTTCCAGAGCGCGTAAGGTGTGCGGTCTTGCGCCAAGTCAAAGAGGTCGACCAGGCGCAGGTAGAGCGCCAGGGCGCGAATGTTGGCCGATTCGCCTTGAAGCGGCAATGCAGTCTCAAACGGCCGGAGTCGCTCTATGTCCAGATTGTGCCCCTCGGAGACGAGGGCTACAGCTTCGCCAAGATTTTCATCAATTGTGAAAAAGAACGCTCTCACGCGCTGCGCGCTCCGTGCGGCGTGTGTCTTCCGGATGTAGGTTTGCCATATTTCAAGCGGGACCGCATTCAGTGCGAATGGCTTGCCAATTCGGTTGTCCTCGAGAAGCCTCGTGAAAGCGGTCCTGTCGCTGCCAATGAGGCTGAATGAGTCAGTAGCTGATGGCTCAACCAAACCCAAAAGGCATTTCTTTTCCGCTTCGCTCACAGCCATTCCCCAGTCGTGTGCATAGAGGCTACAGGCAAGAACGAACAGCTCGGTGGCATTCAAAGACTGGAGGACATCAGAACCGACCAGCCGCTCTGTCAGGTTGAAGAGCGGGTGGATGTGGTTCTGCTCGTCATGAGGCGTGAAGAACGGAAAAGTGATGTTGGTGTAGCTGAGTTCGGGAGCGATGCGATCACGCAACGCTTTGAGCCATTCCAAGTAGGCAGGTGTGCGTGACGGCGCCGTTTTGTGCGCCACAGTCTTCTTGGCGAGTTCGCGAATCAAAGTCGAATCAGGCAAGCCAACGGGAATTGAAGGTTTAGCCATATTGTTCCTACTTGCGAGTGGAGAGCGGTTTCCGTTGCGGAATGAGGTGGCGACCGGTGTTGGACGGCTTGGGAACGGGCAGGTTGCCCCTCCCACCGGTGCTGCACTCCAGCATTACCCAGTCTGATCCTAGCACCGCTGGGAAATGGGAGAGGACCAGCGTGCGCAACGCCTCCAGCCCGCGCTCGATGGCCAGGTAAATGTCGTCGTCCGGCTGGATCACCAATTCATCGAACCAAACGCGCAGATTGGCCGCGCGCAAGCGCTCCGCCAACCGCCGCACCTGCGGCTTGTCCGCCTGGTTGTGGCTTAGGAAAACGTCGTATTGGAAGTCGGTGGTCATGGTCTTACTTCGTTTCCTCGTCGTCGGCGTGGAATCCAATCTGGCGCCGCTTCGGCTCCGGCTGTGGCGGTGGATCGAGGATGTCCATCACGCGCTGGAGAACCTCCACGATGGCGATCTCGTGAACGTCGAGGCGGCTCTTTAGTTCTTTTTCCAGCTCGGCCAGCTTCCGGGCCAGTTGCCGGTTGTCCGAAAGCACGGCCCGCATTTTCACGAAGGCACGCACGACAAAGACGCTCATCTGCACTGCCTGCGGGCTATTCAGCATGTTGGCGGCCATGATGGCCCCGTGTTCGTTGAAGGCAAACGGCAGATACCGGCGTCCGCCACGCCCGGCCTTTGAGGTCGCAATCTGCGACTTCAAGTTGCCATCTGAACCCACCATGGTATGCAACCGGTCCTCTTCGCTCTTTGAGGTGCCAATTTGGCACCTCAAAGAATCAAACTCCTCAGACGTTAGCCGGAAAACAAAGTCAGATGGAAACCGGTCAGCATTACGCTTCACCGCCCGGTTGAGTGCTTTGGTCTCGACGCCGTAAAGTCGCGCCAGATCGGTGTCGAGAATCACGCGCTCGCCCCGCACGAGGCGCAGGAGAGGCTCGACGGGTTCTGGCCCGGCGAGTTGCAGTTTCTTGCTCATGGTTTCGATTCAAGTCAAGTGTCTTGGAACAAATGGTCGGCCACCCGGGTCTTGTCCGCCTGATTGTGGCTTAGGAAAACGTCGTATTGGAATGGGTCTTTCATCGCCGGGTTGGCTTCGATTTTTCGTCTGGAAAGAGTTCACGGAGCGTCTGTTTTGTTTTCTTCTGTCCGTGGGCCAGGCAGAACTCCAAATCAAACCACCCCTTGGGCAGCTTGGTCCGATGC
>JGI24132J36420_10001600_pt1 | contig 10222 bp, 9 predicted proteins | sample BarGraNGADG00212_3_FD_36420 | JGI IMG/M metagenome (IMG submission 36420) | reverse complement strand
CCCTTGCTAGGGCAGGGACCAGCCCTACCCCTTCGGATGCCTGCCGTCTCATCCACGCCGAATCGGACGGCCTGCCCGGCCTGATCGTGGATCGCTACGCGGACGTCCTCGTGCTCCAGTCGCTAACTGCCGGGACGGAATACTGGAAAGAGGCCATCGCCGACCTGCTGCTTGAAGCGACCGGCCTGACAACGATCTACGAACGCTCCGACGCTGACGTGCGCGAACTTGAAGGACTGCCTCCGAAAGTCGGCCCCTTGCGCGGTTTTCCCCCCCATTCCCAAATCACCATTCTCGAAAACGACCTGAAATTCAACGTCAACCTCGAAACCGGCCACAAGACCGGCTTCTACCTCGACCAGCGCCTCAACCGTCAACGCCTGCGCGGACTGGCCGAAGACCGCGATGTGCTGGACTGCTTCTGCTACACCGGCGGGTTCACGGTCAATGCACTGGCGGGCGGGGCAAAGTCGGTGCTGTCTGTGGATGCCTCAGCGGACGCGCTGGCGCTGTGCCGCGAAAACGTGGCGCTCAACGCCCTCCCCGCTGACCGCCATTCCACACTGGAAGGCGACGTCTTCCAACTCCTGCGCAAATTCCGGGATGAAGCCCGCTCCTTCAACCTGATCATCCTCGACCCGCCCAAGTTCGCCCCCACCGCCGCCCAGGCCGAGAAAGCCGCCCGCGGCTACAAAGACATCAACCTGCTGGCCTTCAAACTCCTGCGTCCCGGCGGGATTCTGGTCACTTTCTCATGTTCGGGTGGAATTGATGCCGACCTGTTCCAGAAAATCATCGCCTCCGCCGCCCTGGATGCGGGCGTGGAGGCGCAAATCGTGGAGCATTTGTCGCAGGCCCCGGATCACCCGGTGGCCCTGAATTTCCCCGAGGGGGCCTATCTGAAAGGTTTGATATGTCGAAAGGTTTGACAAGTCTTACAGACCAGGCAAATGATTGGTAAGGGTTTATGATGATTACAGGGTACTGCGTTAATATTTGAACCAAAATTCTAAGAATTTCTTGCAATTCGATAATAGCGAGTTTAGATATTTATGCAAGCAGCAGTAAATACAACGACCGAGGTTTTCCTCGGTCGTTTTTATCATTCATNGCCAGCAATCTAATCNTCNCCCANCGACAAAATCGACCTCATCAGCCCTGCCAGCAGCACGCCCAGTTGCACGCCTTTAGCGGGTGTAATCGCCAGCCACTGGCCTTTCTGTTCGGCGCGTTTGGTCAGCAGGAAGGCCGCGCCCACGCCCACCAGCGCGCCGATCGCCCCGCCAATCAGCAGTGTCTTGAATTTCCACAAGTTGTCGGGCGGGGGTGCTTCGATAATTTCGGTTTCTTCCATGATTTTGATCCTTTCGTGTGTGTGGTAGGGGCAGGGTTTATCCCTGCCCTGGGCAACCATGAAGCTCGCTACAGTCTGAAAATGGATTTAATCACCGCCCCGGCCTGTCGGAACCAGACGAAGGGTTTCGTCGCCCCGTCCGCCACTTTGCGCGTCCCGGCGGAAAGCCGGGCGAAGATGCCCTGGGCTTTGCCTATGTAGCGCGGCAGGACCTGCAGTAGTTTGGCCATGCCGTAGATGATGGTGATCATGATTACCAGAAACGCCAGGGCGAAGAACAGCGCCGGAGCGAGCAACCAGATCAACGAAACGTCGGCCCAGACACCGGTCCGGGGTACTCCACCGGTGACGACCAGCACCGCCCCGGCGATGATCAGTCCTGCCATCATCAGGAACGGCACCAGGATCTGCCAGGTAAATTGACGCTTATGGGCACGGACGGTCGGACGGTCAACAGGAGGCTGGTTTACCATACGTTGATTCTAGCACAAAAAGAAGACCTGGCAGGTCTTCTTAAACCCTGTCAGGTCTGATCGAAAACGGGGAAGGTTACTTGCGGCTCATGGCGTCCATCACGGCCACTGCCGCCATCTGGACGATGGAATCCACTTCGTCGCCGGTCTGCAGGATGTGGATGGGCGCGCCGGTGCCGAGCAGGATCGGGCCGATGGCTTTGGCGTTGCCCAGGCGGGCCAGCAGTTTGTAGGCAATATTGGCCGATTCGAGCGACGGGAACACCAGCACGTTGGCATCCTTGACTGTACTGAACGGATAGCGCTCGTCCACGATTTCGGGCACCACAGCCGTATCCGCCTGCATCTCGCCGTCCACGTTCAGGTCGGGGCGCTGCTTCTTGACCAGTTCAACCGCCTTGCGCACCTTGTCTGAATGCGGGTGCGGGGTGGAACCGAAGTTGGAGAAGGAGAGGAAAGCCACGCGCGGCTCGATTTCGAGTCTCTTGGCAAAATCGGCAGAGAGACAGGCGATCTCGGCCAGCTGCTCGGCGGTTGGGTCAATGTTGACCGTGGCGTCGGTGAACAGGAAGACGCGGTCTTCGACGATCATGATGTAGACACCCGCGACCAGTCCGCCGCCCTGGGCATGGTTAATTTGCAAAGCCGGGCGGACAACATCCGGATACTCGTAGGTCAGTCCTGACACAAAAGCATCCGCGTCGCCCATTTTGACCATCAGCGAGCCGAGCACGTTCGGTTCGCGCACGCGTTTTTGAGCCTGCTGAAACGTCATGCCCTTGCGGGCGCGCAGATCGTAATAAGCCTTTACGTAGGCTTCGTATTTTGGGAAGTTGTTCGGGTCGAGGATGTCGCAGGTGAAGTCGAGTGCCAGTTCCTTGATCTTGCTCTGGATGACCTTGGGCCGCCCCACCAGGATCGGTGTGCCNATGCCGTCATCCTGGACCTGGACGGCGGCGCGGATGATCTTGGGCTCCTCGCCCTCAGCGAAGACAATGCGCTTCTTCGGCTTGGCCGACTTGGCCTTATTCATAAAGAAGTAGCGCACGCGCGCACCCTTGCCCTGGCGGAAGGCCAATTGCTCGCGGTATTCATTAATGTCAATCGGCTTGCGAGCCACGCCAGTCTCCATGGCCGCCTTGGCGACTGCCGGGGCTTCCCACAGCAGGACGCGCGGGTCAAGCGGCTTGGGAAGGATGTACTCGGAGCCGAATTTCATGCTTTCCACGCCATAGGCGCGCAGAACCGAATCGGGCACATCCTCGCGGGTCAGGTTATAGAGCGATTGCGAAGCGGCGAACTTCATCTCCTCGTTGATGGCACGCGCCCGCACGTCGAGCGCGCCGCGGAAGATGAACGGGAAGCCGAGCACGTTGTTGACCTGGTTCGGGTAGTCCGAGCGGCCCGTGGCAATGATGGCATGCGGGTTGGCTTCCTTCGCCAGTTCGTATTTAATTTCCGGGTCCGGGTTGGCCATGGCGCAGATGAACGGGCGCTCGGACATGGTCTTGACCATTTTGGGGGTCAGCACATTGGCAACCGAGAGTCCGTAGAACACATCGCAGCCGCGTACCGCCTCTGCCAGGGTGCGCAGGTCGGTATCCACGGCGAAAGCTTCCTTATACTTATTCATCCCTTCGGTNCGGCCCTTNTAAATGACACCNTTGCTNTCGAGCATCATGATGTNNTCTTTCTTAACACCCCAGCGCATGGCCAGATTGGCACACGAGATGGCCGCCGCGCCTGCTCCTGAGATGACCATCTTGATCTCATTATGCTTCTTGCCGAGCAGTTCGAGGACATTAGCAAGCGCCGCAGACGAGATGATGGCCGTGCCGTGCTGGTCATCGTGGAAGACCGGGATGTCGAGCATCCCTTTCAGCGTCTCTTCGATATAAAAACACTCCGGCGCTTTGATATCTTCCAGGTTGATGCCGCCGAAGGTTGGGGCAATGGCGCGCGCCACGTTGATGATTTCATCCGGGTCGTGGCTGTCCACTTCGATGTCGAACACGTCCACATCCGCGAATTTCTTGAACAGCACACCCTTGCCTTCCATGACCGGCTTGCTTGCCAGCGCGCCGCGGTCGCCCAGGCCAAGGATGGCCGTGCCGTTGGTAAGGACAGCCACCAAGTTGCCCTTCGAGGTGTACTCGTAGGCGGCTTCCGGGTCTTTCTCAATGTCCAGCACGGGGACCGCCACACCGGGCGTATAGGCCAAGCCCAAGTCCCGCTGGGTATCCATCGGCTTGGTCGGCACCACAGCAATTTTGCCCGGTTTCCCATTCAGGTGATGGTAATCGCGGGCTTCTTGATCAGTGATTTTAGGCATATAACCTCCTAGTGGGAACCTTATTTCGTCAACCGCTCCATTATCCCACAAGATGGAAGAGGTTTGTTAGTTCCTTTGGTCACAATAAATACAAACGCCTTTCCCCCTTTTCGGTGAAGAATTGCAGCCAAAAGTCGGAATCCGACCAGGGAACCGGGATTTTATAATGTATAATAGTGCTGTCTGGATATTGGACGCGCCGCTTTTGTACTCAGTATAGATGGCGTCACGGCTTGAAACGGAACTCTTGGAAAATCCCGGGTTTGCCCCTTGACCCGAAACACGGGCATCTTTTATGGGAAGTCTGAACGGAACGAACATGCGGACGAAAGCAGGACAGGTTATTTGAAGGATTAAGGGCTTCCCCTCACAACCCGCATCCGGTACCGGACCCGTAACCGGTTCCCGATAAAACCATCTGTATCTTTGCCCCGGGCGGGATGCAGAACAGATGGACATCCAGGAGATTTTTCCACAGCCGTGGCCCCTATTACAGGCGACCTGCGGCTGTGTATATTTAAGCAATCTCCCTTTGAGAAAGGGGAGCAAAACGATGCACAAAATCACGGCGATCGAACCCCAGCAAAAGAACCCCCAGCGGGTGAACATCTACCTGGACGGGGATTTCGCCTTCGGGCTGGCCCGTATCACTGCCGGCTGGCTGAAGGTGGGGCAGGAACTGAGCGAAGAGAAGATCGCCGCCCTGCAGGCCGAAGATGCAAACGAAATGGCCTACCAGAAAGCCCTGCACTTCCTGAGCTATCGTCCGCGCTCCTCGGCGGAAGTACGTCAGAACCTTACGAAACGTGGTACCCCNGAAGCTCTCGTCGAGGAGACTATGAACCGCCTCCAGCTCGCCGGGCTGGTCAATGACCAGGAATTCGCCCGGGCCTGGGTCGAAAACCGTAACACCTTCCAGCCGCGCAGNAAGTTGGCGCTGCGGATGGAGTTGCGGCGCAAAGGTCTCAGCGACGAGATTGTCCAGCCTGTGCTGGATGAACAGGTGGACGAGGAAGCCCTGGCCTTCGAGGCCGCCCGGAAATACGCCCGGCGGTTAGCGGGTCTGGAATGGCTCGAGTTCCGCCAGAAGTTAAGCGGATTTCTCGCCCGCCGCGGCTTCTCGTACACTACCCTGTCCCCGGTCGTCTCTGAAGTCTGGAAAGAAACCCGGACGGCGGATGACGGGGGAACTCTTGATGATAAGGATTGACCATGATACAAACAATTGTTGCAATTGCGATTGCCGGCCTGACCCTGCTCCTGGGTCTCGCCATTGGCTTTTTTATCAGCCGGGCCCAAACTGAAAAGGCCCAGCGCAACCAGCGCGACAAGGGGGAGAAATTCCTGCAGGAAACGCGCGAACAGGCGCGTACCATCGAACTCCAGGCACGCGACAATGCTCTGAAAATCTCCCAGGCTGCCGAAGGCGAAATCACCCGCCTGCGCACCGAACTGAACCGGGAAGACGAGCGTTTGCAAAAACGCCGCGCTGAACTAGACAGCCGTGTGGAACGCCTGGAACAGCGCGAGCAGACGGTGAACAAGCACCAGAGCGCCGTGGATCGCCGTGCCAACGAAATCGAGAAGTTGCACGAGCAGGAGATGGTAGAACTACAGCGCGTGGCCCAGATGAACGTGGACGAAGCCCGCATCATCCTGCTCGCTGAGGTGGAGAAAGATGCCCGCAATGATATGGCTCGCATCATCCGCCAGATCGAGTCGGAAGCACGCGAGGAGGGCGATAAGCGCGCCCGCAAACTCATCGCCGATTCCATCCAGCGCGTTGCCACAGATCAGGTGGCGGAATTTACCACTTCGCTCGTGCCGCTGCCTAACGAGGAAATGAAGGGCCGCATCGTCGGCCGCAACGGACGCAATATCCGTGCCTTCGAGCAAGCCGCCGGAGTGGATGTTATTGTGGACGATACTCCCGAGGCCGTAACCATCTCGTGCTTCGAGCCGGTGCGCCGTGAAGTGGCCCGCCGCGCCTTGGCTCGGCTGATTTTGGATGGCCGCATCCACCCGGCGAACATCGAAAAGGTGCTGGAGGATGAGCAGAAGGCCGTGGACAAAGTCATCGTGGAGGCTGGCGAACAGGCTGCTTTTGACGCCGGCGTTACCGGTCTGCACCCGGAAGTGCTGCGCATGATGGGCCGGCTCAAGTTCCGCACGTCCTACGGGCAAAACCAACTGGCTCACGCCGTGGAAGTGGCAAAACTTTCCGGCATCCTGGCCGCCGAACTGGGCGCCAACGAAGACGTCTGCCGCCAGGGCGGTTTCCTGCATGATCTGGGCAAGGCCATGGACCACAACCAGGAAGGCACCCATGCCCTGCTGGGCGCAGAGTTTGCCAAACGCTACGGCGTGAATCCGAGCGTGGTCAATGCCATTGCTGGCCATCACCACGAGGTGGAGCAGGAAAGCGTCGAAGCCGTCATCACCGAATCTGCCGATGCGATCTCAGGNGCCCGTCCCGGCGCACGCCGCGAGGACCTGGAAGCCTACATCAAGCGCATCCGCACCCTGGAGGATATGGCCACCGCCTTCAAGGGCGTCTCGCAGGCCTACGCCATCCAGGCCGGACGCGAGGTCCGCATCATCGTCCGTCCAGAAGAAATTGACGATCTGGAAGCGGCCCGTCTGGCGCGCGACATCGCCAAGAAAATAGAGGAAACCATGCAGTACCCAGGCCAGATCCGGGTGACGGTCATCCGCGAGACGCGGGCGACGGAATATGCAAAGTAAAACAAAATCAGGAGCGAGCGCAGGCTCGCTCCTGATGTAAATGGCAGGAGTGGTTCGGGCGCGGGAAGGATAGTTATGACAACACGGAAACAGGAATTCTGGAACGGCGTGCGAGATGAGTCTCCCATCTTACTTGGAGTTGCCCCTTTTGGGCTTATCTTCGGCGCACTGGCGATCAGTTCCCGCCTGATGGTAACCGCTGCCCAGGCGATGTCCTCCATCATCTTCGCCGGTTCGGCCCAGTTCATCGCCGCCGAGATGATGGGAACTGGCGTTTCGGGCCTGGCTATCATCCTGGTAGTGTTCGTCGTTAACCTGCGCCACGCACTTTACAGCGCCTCCGTCGCGCCGCACGTGCGTCACCTCACCCCGGGCTGGAAGTTCCTGCTCGCCTACCTGCTCACCGACGAAGCCTACGTCGTCACCATCACCCACTACAATCAGGAAAGTGACCCGGCTCACAAGCACTGGTACTTCCTCGGCGCCGGGCTGACCCTGTGGGCGACCTGGCAGGTCAGCACGGCGATTGGTATCTTCATCGGCGCGCAACTCCCGCAGAACTGGCCGCTCGGTTTTATCCTCCCGCTGACCTTCATCGCCCTGGTCGTCCCAGCGCTCAAGGACAAGGCCAGCGTCACGGCGGCCGTCACAGCCGCCCTGGTCGGCGTGCTGACTTTTGGTTTCTCCTTCAAGACCGGGCTGCTGGTCGCTGCTTTTATCGGCATCCTTACCGGCCTGCTGGTGGAAGGAAGGCCGAAATGAGTCTCTGGCTGGTCATCCTGCTTGCTGGCTTGTTGACTTATGGCACCCGGCTCTCGTTCATCCTCCTGCTCGACCGCATCAAGGTCCCCAATTGGTTCCGGCGCGGCCTGCGTTTTGTCCCGGCAGCGGTGCTCTCTGCCATCATCCTGCCCGAACTCGCCTCCCGTAACGCCATTCTGGACCTCTCTCTACGAAACCCGCAACTCTACGCCGGCGCGCTGGCCATACTGGTAGCCTGGCGCACAAAAAACGTCCTGCTGACCATCATTGTGGGAATGGCCGCGCTATTGATTTTCCAGGCTGTCCTGGGGATGGTTTAAACTAAAAAGGAAAGCCACCTGCTGTTGCCCTGTTCTTTCGTCAGATACGCACGCTATCTGCTCATACCCTCAGCCGCGGACGAACGGGTTTTCGCTCTTCTCCTCTCCAACCCTCGTCTCCTCACCATGGCCCGGCAAGATGCGCGTCTCGTTGGGTAGGATGTAGACCTGGTCGCGGATGCTCTCCATCAATGTATTCCAATCTCCACCGGGGAGGTCGGTTCGGCCAACGCTGCCTTGAAAGATCAGATCGCCGCTGAACAGCACGGCTTCCTTTGCGCAGTAAAAGACAACGTGGCCGGGGGTATGGCCGGGTGTATGCCGCACCTCGAATTCGATATTTCCCAAACGTAAAATCTGGCCGTGAGCGAGGTCAACCGTCGGCTCCGGGCCGGGATCAATGCGCATTCCAAAAAGCGGCGCACCGCCCTGGTTTTTCCACAGGTCATGTTCGAGTGGATGAAGGGCAACGATTGGCAGCGGACTTGTGCTGAGCGACATCGTACCCGCGCAGTACCCGCACACCGTCCCGGTGTCCTGCCGGGAGGNTGAAGGGTAAGTCGAAGTATTCAGCGCGTCGGCGATCTCGGCCGCACCGCCGAAGTGGTCGAAATGGGCGTGCGTGTACCAGAGTTGACCGATCTTCCAGCCGCGCTTTTGCGCTTCCGCCAGAATAACCTTGCCGTCCCAGGCCGGGTCAATCACTGCGGCATCGCCAGAGTCAGGGTCGGCGATCAGGTAACAGTTCGTGGAAACTGGCCCTAAGACCAGACGGATGATTTCGAGCATGGTCAAATTTCAAGGGACTGGCTGGCCGCGGCCGGTTCTTCATCCGGCTGGCGCGGCGCNAATGCAATGGTGAGCAAAATCGCCACCCCCACCAACCCCANGCTGACCGGGTACACCACAACCGGCGCATGGGTGTACAAAACCCCTGCCAGCAGCGGAGCCAGGGTCATGGATAATGCGTTGAAGGTCTCGGCCACACCGTAGGCGAGGCCCATCTGCGCNGGGTGGACCAGCGGCCGCGCTTGAGCGAAGATGAACGAGCGGGTGGCGCGGTACCCGCCAAGCAGGAAGAAGCCCAGGGCNTACCAGGGCACGCCCATCCCCTTCCATAACAGCAGGCTGAAAGCCGCCACCGAGACCTGCGCCAGCAGGAATCCGGTNCGGGCCGCGACCTGCCCCAGGATCAGATTCAGCGCTGCATTCCCAAAGCTGCCCACCGAGCCGAGCAAGCCGATGGATCCCAGCGACAGCCCGCGCTCGTTTTGCAGGAATTTGGGTGTCAGCGGCTGGGGTAGATACATGACGAACATCGCCACGAAGACAATCCCCACTAACGTGATGAAGCGCGTGTTCGTCCACAGTTTGGCCGGGGGCGCGGCAGGGTCATGTTCGTCGCGCGGCTGGGAACGGATGAAGAGCAGGATACCCGTCGAGACGATGAAGATGCAGGCCGCGACCAGGTAAACGGTCCTCAGGCCGAAGCGGTCACCGAGCCAGCCGCCGGAGATCGGTCCGAGCACCGCGCCGAGGTTGAAAGCAGCCGACATCAAGGTCATGGCGCGCACCGGGGTAAGTTTTCCACGCGCCGCCGTCACGTAAGAGTTCAACGGCGCAGAGACGAAAGCCGTCAGCCCGTAAAGCAGCACCCCGACGATGAAGACGGGCAGCGTCCGGGCCAGGGCCATCACCCAGGTGGCAGCCAGGCCGGAGGTCCAGGCCGCAACGATGATCGGTTTCCGTCCGATGCGGTCGGCCAGGTAGCCGGCCGGGATATGCGCCAGCATCATCGCCAGTCCGAACGCGCTGAAGACCATGGCAATGGTCATCGTGCTCGCGCCCAGTTGCTGCAAATAGATGGGCTGGAAATAAATAAACAATCCCTCGCCTATCCCCCAGGTGAAGAGGGAAGCAAACAGCAGGATCAGGTCAACGCTCATGCAGAGGCAACCCGTTTGATGAAATCAGCCGCGGCCTTGAAGACCGTCTCGCGCGTCGGCTCCTCAGTAATAACGTGCCCGCCGCCTTCGACCCACAACATGTGCTTGTCAGTGCTGCCGAGAGCGGCATAAATTTTCTCCATGCTGTCACGGATAACATAGTCGTCATTGCGCGAATGGATCAGCAGCACCGGGGCCTTGACCTGCGGAAGCGATTCACGCATCATGCCCAGCAGTTTTTTTAGTTCGCCCGCCGAGCGGACCGGGTTGTTGGAGTAGGCGACATGTTG
>JGI24132J36420_10001599_pt1 | contig 10225 bp, 7 predicted proteins | sample BarGraNGADG00212_3_FD_36420 | JGI IMG/M metagenome (IMG submission 36420) | reverse complement strand
ATGAACTCTTGCAGAAACATGGAGTCACACCCGAGATTCTGTGTGTTGTAAGCAACGATAATGTCAGGTATCCCTTTATAGTCTACAACTTTTTCAAGAATCTGGGAGCTAAGTATATCACTTTTCTCCCTTTGGTGGAACCTGATCCTGGTTCATCCACCGGAGCAACCGAAAAGTCGGTACCACCTGATGAATTAGGATATTTCCTGAGTACAATTTTTGACGAATGGGTTGAAAAGGATATTGGTGATATAAAAATCCAGATCTTTGAAGAGGCTGCCCGATCCGCCTTCAATCAGGAACATACATTATGCATTTTCAAATCGAACTGTGGAGGTGTTCCGGTTGTTGAGCACAATGGAGATTTTTTTTCCTGCGACCATTATGTAAATAAAGATCACTTGCTGGGGAATATCATGGATCATTCTTTGACTTACTTTCTCGATAGCGAAAGGCAAAAAGTATTTGGAATGAATAAATCCATTTCACTTCCGGAATATTGCATTGAATGTGAGGTCAGGTCAATGTGTAATGGAGAGTGTCCAAAAAACAGGATCATCCTGACTCNCGANGGAGAGACCGGCTTAAACTACCTCTGCAAGGGGTACAAATATTTTTTCAATCATTGCCGGCCATTTATTGAGGCAATAAGTGATGCATGGAAAAATAATGGGGGCTGAGTACCCCTGGTTACCCAGCTATAATAAAGCAAAAAAGTCTGGATTTATTATTTCAAGTATTCTTTAAAGAATGATATAGTCCTTGACCATGCAAGTTTNGCCGCCTTTTCATTATAACGTTCGGGATTGGAATCGTTGTTAAATGCGTGCTGGGCTCCATCATACATAAAAATCTGATATACTTTATTATTTTTTTTCAAAGCCTCTTCAAAAGCGGGAATTCCCTGGTTGATTCTTGTATCATCGCCGGCATAATGAGCCATTAAAGGGGCTTTAATAGACGCAACCTGTTCTGCCGTCGGCTGCATACCGTAATATGGAACCGCAGCGTTAAGGTCCGGAGAATTTACAGCAACCTGGTTAGTCATGCCACCTCCCCAGCAAAACCCTGTACATCCTACTTTTCCAGTTGAAAGAGGTTGAGTTTTCAGGTATTTAACTGCTGCGACAAAGTTTTTGATTGTCTTATCTTTATCAAGCTGGCCAATCATAGCGACGGCTTTATCCTGGTCATTCTCAGGTGTTCCTCCAAGCGGGGAAAGTGCATCGGGTGCCAGAGCAAGAAAACCTTCTTTAGCCATTCGGCGAGTAACGTCTTGTATATGAGGTTGTAGGCCTCTATTTTCATGAATTATCAACACTGCAGGGAATTTTTTACCGGTTTTTGGCCATGCAAGAAATCCTTTCATTTCACCCGTCTCACCAGGGTAGTTAATGAACTCAGTCATCAGATCAGGATCAACCTGTTCAGATAAAAATACTCCCATATTGTTTTCTTCCAGAATAGGAAGCAGAGCAGCAGCGGCAGCTGAACTGCCGGCAACCATTGCAAGTTTTCTGACAAATTTGCGTCTGTTTGTACGACCTTGTCTGTAGTCGTCATAAAGAGTTGTGATTTTTGTATCCATAACTATCAGGTTAATGTGTGTTAATTAGCAGATATGTCTGAGGCCTGAATTAAATTTTTATATTTGTTATTGACTAAAAATTTCAGACAATCAAATTACGAATAAATCGATAGATGTGCAACTGATTAATAATATTTCCGGAGTAATTCTGGCAGGTGGCGCCAGCAAAAGATTCAATGGCATAATTAAGGCTAAGATTGTAATTGATGGAAAGACAATTATTTCAAGGATTATTGAAACCCTGGGTGATATTTTTGATGAGTTAATAATCGTGACAAATACACCTGAAGAGTTTAAAGAATACAATAGCTGCAAAATTATTGGTGATCAATACCTGAATAAAGGACCTCTTGGTGGTATTCACTCAGCACTAAAAGTATCTGAGAAAGAGGCACTGTTTGTTTTTGCAGGAGACATGCCTCTCCTTGAGAAGGAGATTATTATAAGACAGATAGATTTTTATAACATTAATAAATGTGATGTTTTAATTCCACAGATAAATAAATACATTGAACCACTCCATGGAATATATAAGAAGACAGTTTTAAGGATTCTCGAAGAATATCTGGAAGGGGATAATGATTTTGCTATCAGAGAGTTTTTCAAAAAGGTAAATGTGCACTATCTGCAATTTGAAGGATCAGAAAAATCCAGAAGGGCCTTCACAAACATTAATTCACTTTCTGATGTCTCTATTGTGAAAAAGCTGCCTGGGCCTGGCTGATTGGGTGGTATGTTTTGACTGATTGTCCCAATGCATTTTTTATTAACTTTATATCCGTTAAAAATTAGATACTATGAAGAGAATATCATTCTATATCCTTATGGTCGTCATATCGCTTTCTGGCTGTAAAAAACTTAGCAAATATGAAGGAGTACCCTTCACTGAAAAGGATCCACGCGACTGGGAAAACCCTGAGGTATTTAATATTAACAGGGAGGATCCACATGCATCTCTTATTAGTTTCCCTGATGAACTGAGTGCACTTGAAGCAATAAAAGCGAATTCACCAAACTATAAATCTCTGGATGGTCTATGGAAATTCAACTGGGTTAAAACACCAGATCAAAGACCATACTGGTTCTTTAAAGATGATTATGATACCCGCGACTGGAAGGATATCGAGGTGCCTTCAAACTGGCAGATGAAGGGTTATGATGTCCCGGTTTACGCTAATATAACTTATCCATTCTGGACCTACGAGGATGTTTTTAATTCCAGGGGGTCTGATTCCTATATCTATAAAAAAGTTCCGCCAGCTATTCCTCATGACTGGAATCCGGTGGGATCGTATAAAAGAAATTTCGAGATTCCTTCTGACTGGAAGAATAAAGAGATTTTCCTCCATTTCGGTGCAGTCAGTTCAGCATTCTATGTATGGATAAATGAGAAGCTTGTTGGTTATAGTGAAGATAGTAAAGTACCCGCTGAATTTAATATTACAAAGTATCTTAAAAGTGGAAAGAATTCCCTTTCTGTGGAGGTTTACCGATGGAGTGATGGCAGTTATCTTGAAGATCAGGACTTCTGGAGACTTAGTGGTATTCAAAGAACAGTGTTCCTCCACGCTCGTCCTAAAACTTATGTTAAAGATTTTTTTGCAGTCGGGAGCCTTGACAAGAATTACACTGAGGGCCTGTTGAAAGTTAATGTTTCATTAAAGACTTCAGGTGAAGATGGTATCGGATATGTTCTTGATGCATCCCTTTTTGAAGGCTCACAAAAGCTTTTTACAGAATCTAAAGATGTCAAATTATCGGATGACAAAGCATCAGTCAGTTTTAATAAAAACATTCAGGATATTAAAAAATGGTCAGCTGAAAAGCCAAATCTTTATTCACTTGTGATAAGCCTGAAAGACAAAAGTGGAAATATCTCTGAAAGCGTAAGCACAAAAATTGGATTCAGAAAAGTGGAAATTGTTAATTCTCAACTTCTCGTTAATGGTGTTGCAATCCGGTTGAAGGGCGTTAATATGCATGAACATAATGAAATAACAGGTCATGTTATAGATGAGGCAACGGTGATGAAGGATATAAGGACGATGAAAAGTAATAATATCAATGCCATGAGGACCTGCCATTATCCGCAGCAGGAGTTCTGGTATGAGATGTGTGATAAATATGGACTTTATCTTGTTGATGAGGCCGATATTGAGTCTCATGGTATCGGTTATGATAAAGATGTGACCTTAGCCGATAAACCTGAATGGGCAGCAGCACATCTCGACAGGATGCAGCGTATGGTTGAGAGAGACAAAAATCATCCTTCAGTTATAATCTGGTCAATGGGTAATGAGGCAGGTGATGGTCATAATTTTCTGAATGGTTACAAATGGATTAAAGGAAGGGATGTAACACGACCGGTTCAATACGAACGGGCGGAGAAGAGCACAAATACTACTGAGCGGCATACTGATATCTGGTGCAACATGTATGCTACTATCGGAGAAATAGAAGCTTATGCAAAAGATTTAAAGACTGACAGACCATTGATAATGTGTGAGTATGCTCATGCAATGGGGAATTCAACAGGAAACCTCCAGGATTACTGGGATGTAATTGAAAGATATCCAAAACTACAAGGAGGATTTATTTGGGATTGGGTTGATCAGGGTTTTCTCAGGACAAATGAAAATGGTGAAAAATACTGGACTTATGGAGGCGATTATGGGGAGGAAGGGATCCCCAGTGATGGAAATTTTTGCATTAACGGTCTGGTATGGCCCGACAGAACACCCCATCCGGGCCTGAACGAAGTTAATAAAGTATATCAGTATNTTGGTTTTGAAGCTGTTGATCTTAATAAAGGACTGGTTAAGATTACAAATAAATATGATTTTACTAATCTCTCAGAGTTTATTTTTGAGTGGGAAGTTGTTTCTGATGGCAAAACAGTGCATTCAGGTAAAATACCCATAACTGATCTCAAACCAAAAGAAGGACTCGTAGTTCAGATTCCGGTTTCCGGAATTGATCCTGCGCCGGGAACTGAATATTTCCTTAATATAAGAGTATCACGAAGTGATGCCTGGAATTATGTTCCGGAAGATCATGTTTATGCAAGTACACAATTTAAATTACCTGTAGACTCCAAACCTGTTTTGGTGAATGAAAATAACCTTGTTGTTCTCCAGACTAAGACTATTGATAAAAAACTGGAAGTAAGCGGTGTTGACATGAAGATAACTTTTGACCTGGGTCTGGGAAGACTGACGTCATTCAATTATAAAGGGAAGGAGATAATCAAAAGAGGTCCGGAACCTGATTTCTGGAGACCACCCACCGATAACGACTACGGTTACAACATGGATAAATTGCTTGGGGTATGGAAAAAGGCCGGAGAAAGAACGGTTGTTACCAAAGCAAATATCAGTCAGCCTGAATTAGGGAAGGTAATAGTTACTTTCAATTATGACATTCCGGATGTGAACGGTAAAAAAATAGGTGGATATGCAACAACATTCANCATTTACGGTTCGTCCGATGTAGTAATTAAAAACCAGTTCTCGAAATTATCAGACTTTATTCCTGAGATTCCGAGAATGGGAATGCAGATGCAGCTTCCTGAAGAGTTTACCAATCTGAAATGGCTTGGCCGGGGACCTCATGAGAATTATGTNGACAGGAAAACTTCAGCTGATGTTGGCCTTTACGAAAGTACAGTTGCCGACCAATATACTCATTATATCAGGCCTCAGGAGAATGGCTACAAGACAGAAACCAGATGGCTTACCCTGACTAATGACAATGGCAGCGGCGTGCTTATCAGCGGTGATCCTCTGATCTGTTTTGCTGCCCTCAATAATATTCATGATGATTTTGAATCTCCCGGGAAACTATCTCAATACAGGAAAGATGCAAAGACAGCAAATACACATACTATTGATGTTAAACCCCGCGACCTTGTCAATCTGAATGTTGATCTCGGCCAGATGGGCGTAGGTGGTGATAATTCATGGGGTGCATTGATTCATCCGCAATACAGGCTGCTTGCTAAAAAATACGAGTACTCTTTCAGGATAAGACCTGTTGTCAAAGAAGATGATATACTTAAACTGGCAAAAGAGAAATTTTAATATCTCACCGACACACATTGTTGCATGGACGAACAGAAAGAGCGATAAGCTCCATTTTCATAACCCGGGATGAAGGATAAGAAGTGGCCCGGAATTTGATACATTTGCAAAAAAAACTGTTTGTGAGACTATTATCTGCAATACTGTTTATCTTTCTTTACGTTTCTGATGCGACAGGACAGATTGACTCATTAAAACAGAGGAACGATTCTCTACAGGGAAGGTCTTTTCTACTGCAGAAGGTGAATAGAAATGGTGTGACATTGCCGGAAGTTGAAATTAAGGAAGTGACGGTTTATGCACATCCACAATTCCCTGATAAAAGAGATTTCCGTAAATACGAAAGGCTTGTATCTAACCTCAAAAGAGTCTATCCTTATGCTTTACTTGTGAGGAACAGACTATTCCTGGTTAATGAGGATATGAGAAACATCAAAAGTGATAAGGAACGGAAAGTCTACATGAAAAAAGTGGAAAAAGATATATTTGCAGAGTATGAAGGCGATATGAGGGAGATGACAATCACGCAGGGCCGGTTGCTTATTAAACTGATTGACAGGGAGACGCAGAATACATCATATACCCTTATAAAAGATTATCGTGGAAAGCTTGCTGCCGCTTTCTGGCAGGGTATCGCCCGTATCTTTGGCACAAACCTTAAAGAAGAATATGATCCTGATGGTGATGATGCGCTTATCGAATCTATCATCATGGAGATTGAGGCTGGCAGGCTATAAACCTCATCCGGCAAGGAAGTATAAAACTGTTGTTCTGGCCTTTGCACAATTTCAGATATATCACCTTTCAGAGCATGAATAAAATTTATATTTTTGTCGGAAATATTATATGGTCCGGGAAATTATATGACAGATACATTTGAAGCAAAAGGGAAAAGGAAAAAACTGGTTGCAGAACTAAGGCAAAAAGGTATTTCAGACGAAGATGTTCTGAAAGCTATTGATACGGTTCCCCGACATCTTTTTATGGACCCTGCATTCCTCACACACGCTTATGTTGATAAAGCTTTTCCGATTACGTCAGGACAGACAATATCACAGCCTTATACTGTAGCAGTCCAAACTTCTTTGCTGAAAGTGAAAAGGAGAGATAAAATTCTTGAGATCGGTACTGGTTCCGGTTATCAGGCAGCGGTACTTGCCGAGATGGGAGCAAAAGTTTATACGATAGAGCGTTTCAGAGAGCTTTTTTTAAAGGCCCGGAAGATATTAACTTCACTTGGATATTCTGCTGATTTCTTTTATGGCGATGGTTATGAGGGCAAACCACAGTATGGCCCTTTCGATGGTATTATTATCACCGCGGCTGCACCGGAGGTCCCTGAAGCGCTATTAAACCAACTTAAAACAGGAGGACGACTGGTTGTACCCGTGGGTAATTCCAGCTTGCAGGTTATGACTGTGGTGGAACGACCGGATTGGAAAGTTACGAGCGTTCCGAACATGGAAAATTTGTTTTTGTACCTATGCTGAAAGGAATTGTAAACGGAAAATAATGTACTATGAAAATTTTTAAACTTGTCTTTTCCCCAATTGAGGTAAACACATATATACTTGCCGATGATTCTGACAATTGTGCAATAATTGATTGCGGTTGTTATGATAAAGAGGAATCTGAAAGATTATTGGATTTCATAAAAAGTAAGAGTATTAACCCGGTATTGCTTTTAAATACGCATTGTCACCTTGATCACATTTTTGGAAACAGGTTAGTTCTCGAAAGATTTGGTTTAAGACCTTATTCAAATGAACTTGATGAGATGAACAGGAAAAATGCAGTGCAACACGCTGTACTTTTTGGACTTACCATGGATGACCCTCCTGANCCTGCCGGATTTGTATCAGATAATCAAATTGTTACTTTNGGTACNGAAANGCTNGTGGCNNTTCATGTTCCTGGTCATACTNNGGGAAGTCTTGCATTCTACAGCGAAAANAACAATTGTGTTTTTACAGGCGATGCTCTNTTTGCNGGAAGTATTGGACGAACAGACCTGCCTGGCGGTAATTNTGANACCCTGATAGGAAGCATAAAGAACAAATTGTTTGTTCTTCCTCCATCAACTGTAGTATATCCGGGTCACGGAGATGAAACTACAATTGAAAAGGAAATGAAATCAAACCCATATTTTCATGATTAATATCCTGTTAATTTTGTAACCAATTTCTTATAATTATCATTCTTAATTTTTCAGCTTATACCTGTTTTTTTGATCAATTAATTTAAAATATATGTTATCAGATAAGTTTGTTAACCGGCATAATGGACCACGTGAAGATGAATTACCACAGATGCTTAAGGTTATTGGTGTTGATTCGCTCGATCAGCTCATTGACAAAACCGTTCCGGAATCGATACGACTCGAAAAGGCGTTGAGACTTCCTGAGGCAATGAGTGAATTCGAATATCTTAATCATATTAAATCAATAGGACAGAAAAATAAAATGTTCCGTTCATTTATCGGACAGGGGTATTATGGTGTTGCTCTTCTGTCGGTGATTATCCGGAATGTCCTGGAAAATCCCTCCTGGTACACATCTTACACTCCTTATCAGGCAGAAATTTCCCAGGGTCGTCTTGAAGCGCTTCTGAATTTTCAGACTATGATAATTGAACTTACCGGGATGGAGATTGCCAATGCCTCATTGCTTGATGAGTCCACTGCAGCAGCAGAGGCTATGATAATGATGTTTAATGCACGATCAAGAGCTTCAGTTAAAGCCGGCGCCAATAAGTTTTTTGTTGATGACGATATTTTTCCTCAAACTATGGATGTGATTTTTACTCGTTCAAAACCGCTTGGAATTGAACTTGTTACAGGGAAATACACCACAATTACTTTTGATGGATCATTCTTCGGATCAATGATACAATACCCTGCCGCTTCAGGTCAGATAAGGGACTATAAAGCATTTACTGATATGGCTCATTCCAGTGGTACTCTTGTAGGAGTAGCCGCAGATCTTATGAGTCTTGCTCTGATCACCCCTCCCGGGGAGTGGGGAGCTGATATAGTTGTCGGTTCAAATCAGAGGATGGGCCTGCCGATGAGTTTCGGTGGTCCGCATGCCGGATATTTTGCAACGAAAGATGAACTTAAACGAAGCATGCCAGGCAGAATTATCGGGATATCAGTTGACGCCCAGGGAAACAGTGCATTAAGGATGGCTTTGCAGACAAGAGAACAGCATATAAACGGGAGAGGGCTACTTCAAATATCTGTACAGCTCAGGCGCTTCTTGCTACCATGTCGGGCATGTATGTACAATACCATGGCCCTGAGGGTTTGAAAAATATTGCAAAACATATCCATAATGCAGCATGTACTATAAGTTTCAATCTCAAAGAATCAGGAATCAGACAAGTTAATTCTGTATTCTTCGATACAGTAAAGGTAAGCCCGGGAGTTGGCGTCTCAACAGAAACTATTAAAAAACTGGCTCTTGAAGCAGAGATGAATTTCTATTATCCCGATGATGATTCTGTGATTATAAGCACTGATGAGATAACGACAATAAAAGAAATTGACACGATAGTAAATATTTTTCTAAAGGCAGCAGGGAAAGAGCGGGTCAGGATAAACTCTTACTGTCATTGTGACATTCTTGAGGAGAAGTTTCTCAGAAAGTCAGATTTTCTGAAAGGAGGAGCTTTTAACAGGTACCATAGCGAGACAGAAATGATGAGGTATATCAAGATGCTCGAAAGAAAAGACTTTTCTCTTACTCACTGTATGATTGCTCTTGGTTCCTGTACGATGAAGCTTAATCCGGCAAGTTCAATGTTTGCAATGAGCTGGCCTGAGTTTGGAAATATTCATCCATTCGTACCGAAAGATCAGGCGCAGGGTTATTATCAGATTATGGATGAATTAGGAGAGGCGCTTAAAGAAATAACCGGCTTTTCCGCTATCTCATTTCAGCCAAATTCCGGAGCTGCCGGTGAGTATGCCGGACTAATGGTTATCCGGGAGTATCATCTTACAAAGGGAGAAGAAAAGAGAAATATAGTTTTGATACCATCTTCTGCCCATGGTACTAACCCGGCAAGTGCTGCAATGGCAGGCATGCATATAATTGTTGTGGAATGTGATGAGAAAGGTAATATAAGTGTTTCAGATCTTAAGAAGAAAGCTGAGGAGCATAAAGAAAATCTTGCCGGATTTATGATCACCTACCCTTCTACACATGGAGTTTTTGAGGCTGCAGTAATAGAAATGTCTGAAATCATCCATGCAAACGGAGGACTTGTTTATATGGATGGTGCAAATATGAATGCACAGATCGGACTAACGAATCCGGGACATATCGGTGCAGATATCTGTCATCTGAACCTTCATAAGACTTTCGCTATTCCTCATGGTGGCGGGGGACCGGGGATGGGCCCCATACTGGTGAATGATAAGCTTGCAGAATTCCTTCCTTCGCACCCCGTTGTAAATACCGGTGGAAGTCATGGTACAACAGCAGTGGCCGGCGCTCCTTTCGGAAGCGGGCATGTACTGACTGTTTCTCATGCCTATGTGATGATGATGGGCGCT
>JGI24132J36420_10001598_pt1 | contig 10227 bp, 6 predicted proteins | sample BarGraNGADG00212_3_FD_36420 | JGI IMG/M metagenome (IMG submission 36420) | reverse complement strand
GACGCGGACTTCGCGAAGCCGCAGATCGGCGTCGCGAGCTCGTGGAACGAGATCACGCCGTGCAACCTCTCCCTGGACCGGCTCGCGAAGGCCGCCAAGGAGGGCGTGCACGCCGCCGGGGGATACCCGCTCGAGTTCGGCACCATCTCTGTCTCGGACGGGATCTCGATGGGCCACGAGGGGATGCACTTCTCGCTGGTGTCGCGTGACGTCATCGCGGACTCGGTCGAGGTGGTGATGCAGGCGGAACGGCTCGACGGCTCGGTGCTGCTCGCGGGTTGCGACAAGTCGCTGCCCGGCATGCTGATGGCCGCGGCGCGCCTCGACCTCGCCTCGGTGTTCCTCTACGCGGGCTCGATCATGCCCGGCTGGGTCAAGCTCACCGACGGCACGGAGAAGGAAGTCACGATCATCGACGCCTTCGAGGCGGTCGGGGCGTGCGCGAAGGGCCTGATCAGCCGCGAGGACGTGGACCTGATCGAACGCGCCATCTGTCCGGGCGAGGGCGCCTGTGGCGGCATGTACACCGCGAACACGATGGCGTCGGTGGCCGAGGCGATCGGGATGTCGCTGCCGGGCTCCGCTGCCCCGCCGTCGGCGGACCGTCGTCGTGACGCCTTCGCGCACCGTTCGGGCGAGGCCGTGGTGGAGCTGCTGCGCCGCGGCATCACGGCGCGCCAGATCATGACCAAGAAGGCGTTCGAGAATGCGATCGCCGTGGTGATGGCCTTCGGCGGTTCCACCAACGCCGTGCTGCACCTGCTCGCGATCGCGCACGAGGCCGAGGTGGACCTCACCCTCGCGGACTTCTCCCGGGTGGCCGAGCGGGTTCCGCACCTGGGCGACCTCAAGCCCTTCGGTCGCTACGTGATGAACGACGTCGACCGGATCGGCGGCGTGCCGGTCGTGATGAAGGCCCTGCTCGACGCCGGGCTGATCCACGGTGACTGCCTCACCGTGACCGGCAAGACCGTCGCGGAGAACCTCGCGGACATCGCGCCGCCGGACCCGGACGGGAAGATCCTGCGCGCGCTCGACAACCCGATCCACCGCACCGGGGGCATCACGATCCTGCACGGCTCGCTCGCGCCCGACGGCGCGGTGGTGAAGTCCGCGGGCTTCGACTCCGACGTCTTCGAGGGCAGCGCGCGGGTGTTCGACCGGGAGCGTGGTGGCCTCGACGCGCTGGAGGACGGGACGATCACAGCGGGCGACGTCGTCGTCATCCGGTACGAGGGCCCCAAGGGCGGTCCGGGTATGCGCGAGATGCTCGCGATCACCGGCGCGATCAAGGGCGCGGGCCTCGGCAAGGACGTGCTGCTGATCACCGACGGGCGGTTCTCCGGCGGGACGACCGGGCTGTGCGTGGGACACATCGCGCCCGAGGCCGCCGACGGCGGGCCGATCGCGTTCGTGCGGGACGGCGACCGGATCCGGCTCAACGTCGCGGAGATGACCCTGGACCTGTTGGTGGACGACGCCGAGCTCGCCCGTCGCGCCGAAGGCTGGGCACCGCTGCCGCCGCGGTACACCCGAGGCGTGCTCGCGAAGTACATCAAGCTCGTGCAGTCGGCGTCGAAGGGCGCCGTCCTCGAGTGATCGGTGCCGCGCGCCCGGAGCCCCGAGGTGCCGAATCGGCCTCGAAGTGGAGTGTTGTGGCACAAACACGCCGTGCGTGTGTGCCAGAACACGCCACTCGGCGTGCGGGGAATATCACGATGCGAGACTGTGGACCACGATGCGAGACATCGTGCCGAATTGGCTGACACCGGCCGGTTGCGGGTCTACGCTGACGAACGTGCAGACGATCCTCGTAGTAGTTCCTCGGCGCGCCGGCTGACGGCCCCGCAGGCATCGTCCGCGCGCGCACCCCTCGACCAGCCTTCACCGGGCTCGAGGGGCTTTTTCATGCACCGCAGTCCGGCAGTTCCAGGCAGCGATATCCGAACACCGCAGGTCCCAGCCAGGCAGGGAGACAACGATGGTCCAGAGTCACCATCCGGCACCACCGAGAGCTGCCGCTCCGACCCCCGGCCCACGCCCCGTCGTGACGTCGGTCACTGACGTCGAGCAGGTCGCGGCCGGCGGCACCGGTCACGCCGTCTTCTCCGGGGAGATGAACGGCGCGAAGTCGATCGTCCGCTCGCTCGAGGAGTGCGGCGTCGAGGTCATCTTCGGACTCCCGGGCGGTGCGGTCCTTCCGCTCTACGACCCGCTGATGGACTCCGAGCAGATCCGGCACATCCTGGTGCGGCATGAGCAGGGTGCCGGGCANGCGGCATCGGGCTACGCGCACGCCACCGGCNGGGTCGGCGTCTGCGTGGCCACCTCAGGTCCGGGCGCCACCAACCTGGTGACGCCGCTGGCCGACGCCAACATGGACTCGATCCCGATCGTCGCCATCACGGGACAGGTCGGGGCGGCACTGATCGGCACGGACGCGTTCCAGGAGGCGGACATCGTCGGCATCACGCTGCCGATCACCAAGCACAGCTTCCTGGTCACCAACCCGGACGACATTCCCCGGGTGATCGCCGAGGCCTTCCACATCGCGGGCACGGGGCGACCTGGCCCGGTGCTGGTGGACATCGCGAAGTCGGCGATGGCCGCGGGGACGAGTTTCGGGTGGCCGCCGGAGCTCCAGCTNCCCGGTTACCACCCGACGACAAAGCCGCACGGCAAGCAGATCCGTGAGGCGGCGCGGCTGCTCGCCACCGCGCGTCGGCCGGTGCTGTACGTCGGCGGCGGGGTCATCCGCTCCGGTGCCGCCGCCGAGCTGCTGAAGCTCGCCAGCGCCAGTGGCGCGGCNGTGGTGACCACCCTGATGGCGCGCGGCGCGCTGCCCGACTCGCACCCGCAGAACCTCGGCATGCCGGGGATGCACGGCACCGTCGCCGCGGTCGCCGCGCTGCAGAAGTGCGACCTGCTGGTCGCGCTCGGCACCCGCTTCGACGACCGCGTGACCGGCAAGCTGTCCAGCTTCGCCCCGCACGCCACCGTCGTGCATGCGGACATCGACCCGGCCGAGATCGGCAAGAACCGGACCGTGGACGTGCCGATCGTCGGCGACCTCAAGGAGGTCATCAACGACCTGCTGCCCGAGCTCGCCGCCGAGCAGGCCCAGCACGGCAAGCCCGATCTCGAGGCGTGGTGGCGTCAGATCGACGACTGGCGGGAGACCTACCCGCTCGGCTTCGAGCCGACCGAGGACGGTCTGCTCGCTCCGCAGCACGTCATCTCGCGGATCGGCGAGATCTCCGGCCCGGAGTCGATCTTCGTGGCCGGCGTCGGGCAGCACCAGATGTGGGCCTCGCAGTTCATCCGCTTCGAGCGGCCGAACTCGTGGATCAACTCGGGCGGGCTCGGCACGATGGGCTACTCGGTCCCGGCGGCGATGGGCGCGAAGGTCGGTGCGCCCGACCGCACGGTGTGGTCCATCGACGGGGACGGCTGCTTCCAGATGACGAACCAGGAGCTCGCGACCTGCGCGATCAACGAGATCCCGATCAAGGTTGCGATCATCAACAACTCCTCGCTCGGCATGGTGCGCCAGTGGCAGACCCTGTTCTACGAGTCGCGCTACTCCAACACCGACCTCAACACGGGGCACGGCACCGTCCGTATCCCCGACTTCGTGAAGCTTGCCGAGGCGTATGGCTGCGTCGGCCTGCGGTGCGACGCGGAGGCCGATGTCGACGCGACGATCAAGCGGGCGATGGAGATCGACGACCAGCCCGTCGTCGTGGACTTCACCGTCTCGCGCAATGCCATGGTGTGGCCGATGGTGGCCGCCGGCGTGAGCAATGACGAGATCCAGTACGCGCGGGGTATCAGCCCCGCTTGGGACCGGGAAGACTGAGGAGATACCGATGAGTCGTCACACCCTGTCAGTGCTCGTCGAGAACAAGCCCGGCGTGCTCACGCGCGTCTCCGGCCTCTTCGCGCGGCGCTCGTTCAACATCTACTCGCTCGCCGTCGGTCCGACGGAGCACCCGGAGATCTCCCGGATCACGGTCGTCGTCGACGTGGCGGAGCTGCCGCTCGAGCAGGTCACGAAGCAGCTCAACAAGCTGGTGCACGTCCTCAAGATCGTCGAGCTCGAACGGGACACCTCGGTGCAGCGCGAGCTGCTCCTGGTCAAGGTGCGCGCCGACAACCCGAACCGGGCCGGCGTGCTCGAGGTGGTCCAGCTGTTCCGGGCCCGCGTCGTCGACGTCGTGCCGGATGCCGTCACGATCGAGGCGACCGGCGGGCCGGACAAGCTCGCGGCGCTGCTGACCGCGCTCGAGCCGTTCGGCGTGCGTGAGATCGTCCAGTCGGGCACCGTTGCCATCGGCCGCGGTTCCCGCTCGATCACGGACCGCTCCCTTGAACGCGTCGGACGCAGCGCCTGATCGGTCCGAGACGTCACACCGGCCNCGAGGCGTGGCCGGGTCTTGAGTCTTCCCAGAAGAACCACACACCAAGGAGATCCACCGTGGCAGAGCTGTTCTACGAGGACGACGCCGATCTCTCGATCATCGCCGGCCGCAAGGTCGCCGTCATCGGTTACGGAAGCCAGGGGCACGCGCACGCGCTGAACCTGCGCGACTCCGGCGTCGACGTCCGCGTCGGCCTGGCCGAGGGAAGCGCTTCACGCGTCAAGGCCGAGAACGAAGGTCTGCGCGTCCTGACCCCGGCCGAGGCGGCCGCCGAGGCCGACGTCATCATGGTGCTGGTGCCGGACCACATCCAGCGCAAGGTGTATGCCGAGTCGATCGAGCCGAACCTCACGCCGGGCAAGGCGCTGTTCTTCGCGCACGGCTTCAACATCCGGTTCGGCTACATCACGGCGCCCGACGGTGTGGACGTGGCCATGGTCGCGCCCAAGGGCCCGGGTCACCTGGTCCGTCGTGAGTACGTCGACGGGCGTGGGGTGCCGGTGCTCGTCGCCGTCGAGAAGGACGCGACCGGCGGCGCGTGGCCGCTCGCGCTGTCGTACGCCAAGGCGATCGGCGGCCTGCGGGCAGCCGGGATCAAGACGACGTTCACCGAGGAGACCGAGACCGACCTGTTCGGCGAGCAGACGGTGCTGTGCGGCGGTGTCTCCAAGCTCGTCCAGTACGGCTTCGAGACGCTCACTGAGGCGGGCTACCAGCCGGAGATCGCCTACTTCGAGGTGCTGCACGAGCTCAAGCTCATCGTCGACCTCATCTTCGAGGGTGGCATCACCAAGCAGCGCTGGAGCGTCTCCGACACGGCCGAATACGGCGACTACGTGTCCGGTCCGCGGGTGATCGACCCGAGCGTCAAGCAGCACATGCAGGACGTCCTCGCGGACATCCAGAGCGGCGCCTTCGCGACTCGCTTCATCAACGACCAGGACGCCGGCGCGCCGGAGTTCAAGGCACTTCGCGCCCAGGGCGAGAGCCACCCGATCGAGGCCGTCGGTCGCCGGCTGCGTCCGCTGTTCGCCTGGGTCGCGCCGAGCGACACCGACTACGTCGAGGGCAAGACGGCGCGTTGAGCGGAACGAGGGTGGGCGGCACGCGCTGCGCGTACCGCCCACCCTCGGCCAGTAATCCGCTCTTCAGCAGGTGAGACAGCCGTCCCGCGCCTTGGGACGCCGAACTAGGGTGGGGGCATGACTCGCAACATCAAGCTCGCCGTCGTCGCAGGTGACGGGATCGGTCCGGAGGTTGTCGCCGAGGGCCTCAAGACGCTCGACGCCGCCCTGGCCGGCAGCGACCTGACCGTCACGACCACCGAGTTCGACCTCGGTGCCGCGCGCTGGCACCGGACCGGGGAGACGCTCACGGCCGCTGACCTCGCCGCGATCCGCGAGCACGACGCGATCCTGCTCGGCGCGATCGGCGACCCGGGCGTCCCGTCCGGCATCCTCGAGCGCGGTCTGCTGCTCAAGCTGCGCTTCGACCTGGACCACTACGTCAACCTGCGGCCTTCGCGCCTCTACCCGGGCGTCACGTCGCCGCTCGCCAACCCCGGCGAGGTCGACTTCGTCGTCGTGCGGGAAGGCACCGAGGGTCCGTACATCGGCAATGGCGGCGCGCTGCGCGTCGGCACCCCGCACGAGGTCGCGACCGAGGTCAGTGTGAACACGGCCTTCGGCGTCGAGCGCGTGGTTCGGTACGCCTTCGCCAAGGCACAGCAGCGCCCGCGCAAGCACCTCACTCTCGTACACAAGCACAACGTGCTGGTGTACGCGGGTCACCTGTGGCGCCGCACGGTCGAGGCGGTCAACGCCGAGTTCCCGGACGTCACGACCGACTACCTGCACGTCGACNCAGCGACGATCTTCATGACGACCAAGCCGTCCCGGTTCGACGTCGTCGTCACCGACAACCTGTTCGGCGACATCCTCACCGACCAGGCCGCGGCCATCACCGGCGGCATCGGGCTGGCGGCGTCGGGCAACATCAACCCGGACCGCACCTCGCCGAGCATGTTCGAGCCGGTGCACGGCTCGGCGCCGGACATCGCAGGTCAGGGCAAGGCCGACCCGACCGCCACGGTGCTCTCCGTGAGCATGCTGCTCGACCACCTCGGCCTGGCGGAGCAGGCGCGTGCGGTCGAGGCAGCCGTGGCGGCGGACCTGGCCGAGCGCGGTGGCCGAGTACGGTCCACGGCCGAGGTCGGCGACGATCTCGTCGGGCGCATCGCTCGCTGAGATCACCGAACGGCCGGTACCAGTCCGCCGAAACCCTTGCCGCATCGGCCACCCCCACCGGTACCGTCAGACCGAGCACCAGGTGAAAGGCCCACGACCATGAGCTCGTCCCGTCCGGAAGACCTCGCGACCTGGCTCGACGACGCCGCGGCGGCCTTCGACGTCCGGCTCACCGTCTCGCCCCGCCCGGCGGAGGAGCGCGCGGNGCTCGTCGCGGCGCCTNGTTTCGGCACGGTGTTCACCGACCACATGGCGCGCATCGCCTGGTCTGAGACGGAGGGCTGGCACGGGCGTCGGGTCGAGCCGTACGGGCCGCTGCAGATGGACCCGGCTTCCGCCGTCCTGCACTATGCGCAAGAGATCTTCGAAGGGCTNAAGGCCTATCGGCACGAGGACGGATCGGTCTGGCTGTTCCGTCCCGAGGCGAACGCGGAGCGGTTCGCGAGCTCGGCGGAGCGACTCGCCCTTCCGCCGCTGAGCGAGCGGGACTTCCTCGGCTCGATCGCGGCCCTGGTCCGGACCGACGCGGACTGGGTGCCCGAGGGCGACGACGAGATGTGCCTGTATATGCGCCCGTTCATGTACGCCTCGGAGAGCTNCCTCGGGGTCCGTCCCGCCCTCGAGGTCGAGTACCTGGTGATCGCCTCGCCGGTCGGTCCGTACTTCCCGGGCGGCGTCCGGCCGGTGTCGATCTGGGTTGCCGAGGACTACCACCGGGCTGGCCCCGGCGGCACCGGAGCGGCCAAGTGCGGTGGCAACTACGCCTCGAGCCTGTTGCCGCAGCAGCAGGCCTACGAGCANGGCTGCGAGCAGGTCTGCTTCTTGGANGCGAAGACGAACACCAATCTCGAAGAGCTCGGTGGCATGAACGTCTTCGTGGTGCACGCGGACGGCTCGGTCTCCACCCCGCGGTTGACCGGCTCGATCCTGGTCGGCGTGACGCGTTCGTCGGTCATCCAGCTGCTGCGCGACGCGGGCCGCGAGGTGACCGAGCGTGACATCCCACTCAGCGAGGTGCNGGCGGGTCTGAAGGACGAGTCGATCAGCGAGGTGTTNGCATGCGGCACGGCCGCCGTGGTGACGCCGATCGGCCGCCTGGCCGGCGCGGAGTTCGACCTCACCGTGGCCGACGGGGCGGCGGGCAAGATCACGATGGACGTGCGCGAGCAGCTCACCGACATCCAGTACGGCCGCGCGCGCGACCGCTATGGCTGGATGCGCCGGATCGTCTGACAACAGCTCCCGCCGCACGCCCACGCGTCGTTCACTGCCGGAAGGAGTCATCGTGTCAGCTCTGCGGTCCCGCACCGTCACCCACGGGCGCAACATGGCCGGGGCACGCGCACTGCTGCGCGCGACCGGCGTGGCCGCGGAGGACATCGGCAAGCCGATCATCGCCGTGGCGAACAGCTTCACCGAGTTCGTCCCCGGGCACACGCACCTCGCCCCGGTGGGCCGCATCGTCTCCGCGGCGATCCATGCCGCCGGCGGCATCGCGCGCGAGTTCAACACGATCGCCGTCGATGACGGCATCGCGATGGGGCACGGCGGGATGCTCTACTCGCTGCCCTCGCGGGACCTCATCGCCGACAGCGTCGAGTACATGGTCAACGCGCACTGTGCGGATGCGCTGGTGTGCATCTCCAACTGCGACAAGATCACTCCCGGCATGCTGATGGCCGCGCTGCGGCTGAACATCCCCACGGTGTTCGTCTCCGGCGGCCCCATGGAGGGCGGCACCGCCGTTCTGGTGGACGGCACCGTGCGCAAGCGCGTCCACCTGATCGACGCGATGGCCGACGCCGTGGACGACGCCGTCTCCGACGCGGACCTGGCGCGCATCGAGGAGTCGGCCTGTCCCACCTGCGGATCGTGCTCGGGCATGTTCACCGCCAACTCGATGAACTGCCTGATGGAGGCGCTCGGGCTGGCTCTGCCCGGCAACGGGTCCGTCCTGGCCACCCACACCGCCCGCCAGGCGCTCTACGAGACCGCGGGCGCCACGGCCGTGGACCTGGCCCGGCGCTATTACGACGCCGACGACGCGTCCGCGCTCCCGCGCTCCATCGCGACCCGGGCCGCGTTCGAGAACGCCATGGCGCTCGACATCGCCATGGGCGGCTCGACCAACACGGTGCTGCACATCCTGGCGGCCGCGCACGAGGCCGAGCTCGACTTCACCATGGCCGACATCGACGCGATCTCCCGGCGGGTCGCATGCATCTGCAAGGTCGCACCCTCCAGCAGCTACCTGTTGGAGGACGTGCACCGTGCCGGCGGCGTCCCGGCGATCCTCGGTGAGCTGCAGCGCGCTGGCCTGCTGCGCGAGGACGTGCATGCCGTGCACGCCCCGTCGCTCGAGGCCTGGCTGAAGGAGTGGGACATCCGTGGCGGCTCGCCATCTCAGGAGGCCGTGGACCTGTTCCATGCGGCGCCCGGTGGAGTGCGGTCATCGGCCGCGTTCTCCCAGTCCGAGCGCTGGGAGTCCCTGGACGACGACGCCGCGGCCGGCTGCATCCGGGACGTCAAGCACGCGTACTCCGCCGACGGCGGTCTGGCGGTGCTGCGCGGCAACCTCGCGGTGGACGGGTGCGTCGTCAAGACAGCGGGCGTGGCCGCGGACTCGCTGGTCTTCTCCGGGCCGGCGGTCGTCGTGGAGTCCCAGGAGGAGGCGGTCGAGGCGATCCTGGCCGGCCGGGTGACGGCGGGGGACGTCGTCGTCGTGCGGTACGAGGGGCCGGCCGGCGGACCGGGCATGCAGGAGATGCTCTACCCGACGACGTACATCAAGGCCCGCGGGCTGGGTGCGGTGTGTGCGCTGATCACCGACGGGCGGTTCTCGGGCGGGACGTCCGGCCTGTCGATCGGGCACGTGTCGCCGGAGGCCGCGGCGGGCGGCGTGATCGCGTTGGTCGCCGACGGGGACGTGATCGACATCGACATCCCCGCACGGCTGATCCACCTGCGCGTGGACGACGCCGAGCTGGACCGGCGTCGGGCGGCGGTGCAGGCGAGCGGTGGGTACCGGCCACGGGACCGGGACCGGGCGGTGTCGCCGGCCCTGCGGGCTTATGCCGCGATGGCGACCTCGGCCGACAAGGGCGCGGTGCGCGACGTCGACCGGCTCTCGCGCCTCTGAGTCACCCGATGGGCTGACGTCGTACGCGGCGTGGGACCTTCGGACCTGTCCGCGGCCGACCCGGTACGTCACCGTCGGCTCGGGCGACGGTGACGTCGCAGCTCAGCGACGAGCGGACGGTGTGGACATGGAGCTCGAGGACCTGCGCCCCTGGCGCGGGCTGCTGCGGACCGGTATGTGGGCCGCCTGGGCCGGGATCGCGATGGTCGTGATCCAGATGACGATCTACGTCTTCTGGCCGCCGCCCGAGACGGCCGAGGGGTACTTCGACCTCCTGATCGACCATCCGCTGCGCGGCATGCTCTCGTTGGACGTGCTGTACGTGGTCAGCAACCTGCTCGCGTTTCTCGTGTACCTGGCCCTCACCGTTGTGCTGTGGCGAGTGAGCCGGTCTGGCGTGACCATCGCCATGGGTCTCAGC
>JGI24132J36420_10001597_pt1 | contig 10229 bp, 6 predicted proteins | sample BarGraNGADG00212_3_FD_36420 | JGI IMG/M metagenome (IMG submission 36420) | reverse complement strand
GTGGCCGGAGTGTCCAATAAACGCGAGAATCTTGTTAGCTGCCGCCGCGACCGACACGGCGGGCGCGGCTCACAAAACGCCATCCCCCGGACTCTCCGCTCCGAACACTGACCACAACGACGGCCAGCCGAGCACGCTTCTAGGTGTCCTACCCACAGCCTCAAAGGAGGCCCGGATGTCCTCTTAGCCGTTCACAACGTGTGTAGGCAGGACATCTAGGAGCAGACGAGTCACCCGCGCCGCAGGCGCGCCGACTCGTACACAGCGGTTACACCGCGAAAAGTCCTAGCCGGCTTCGCCGGCTGACTTTTCGCGGGAAAATTGCGGGCGAGAGGACTCGAACCTCCACAGGCACTTGGCCCAACGGGTCCTAAACCCGTCGCGTCTACCAGTTCCGCCACGCCCGCGGCCCCTGGAAGGATAGACCCAGCAGGGCTCGGCCATCCCATCCTCCCGCGACTCCTGTCGCGAATGGAGCCGGTCGCCGCCGGCCGAGCAAGCCAGAGCGGCCCCGGGAGGAATCGAACCTCCGCGCACGGATTCGAAGTCCGTCGCTCTATCCACTGAGCTACGGGGCCCGATGGGAGTATGCCCGAGCGAACGCCCACGTCTCCTCTCCGACCATCTCCGGCAGCCGGCAAGACGGGGGCTGCCTTCCGGAGAGTGTGCGGTTTCCCGTACCGATCCGCGCGTCTAGGTAACCAATAATCAGGGCAAGACTTTCGATCCCAGGAGGAATCATGAAAAAGCCCACCCGTTCCGTTTATCCAGCGCGCCTGGAGGGCGAGCTCGCACCCGAGCTCAACCGCTGGCTCTGGCTCGTCAAGTGGTTCCTCCTGATCCCGCACTACTTCATCCTCCTGTTCCTTTGGCTCGCTTTCATCGTGACGACCGTCGTCGCCTTCTTTGCGGTCCTGTTCAAGGGGCGTTATCCGCGCGGGATCTTCGATTTCAACGTCGGAGTGATGCGCTGGAGTTGGCGCGTCGCCTACTACGGCTATTCCGCGCTCGGCACTGATGAGTATCCGCCGTTCACGCTCGCTCCCGTGCCCGATTACCCGGCCACGCTCGAGATCGACTACCAGGAGAGCCGTTCGCGCGGCTGGACGATGATCAAGTGGTTGCTGCTGGCGATACCCCAATTCGTGATCGTCTCCATTTTCGCGGGTGGCCCCGGGTGGGAGTGCGGTCTGATCGGCGTGCTCGTCTTGATCGCGGCCGTCGTCCTGCTCTTCCGCAAGCGCTATCCGCATGAGATCTTCGACCTCGTAATGGGCCTGAACCGCTGGGTCGTGCGCGTCCTCGCCTTTGCCGCGCTGATGCGCGACGAGTACCCGCCCTTCCGCCTCGACACGGGCGCGAAAGAGCCGGCTGCGAAGTAAATACGCCGAGACGAGAGCGAGAGAGCGATTCTCAGCTGCGCAATCTCGCTCTCTGACTGGACTTGATCGGATCTACGGGAACGCCGCTCGAGCTGCGAAGAGCTCCCTCGCCGAGTTGTGAGGGAGCTTCTCGCNGCGCCCTATCACCCGTATGCGCGGAGCTCGCTTACCGCCTAAATCCCCCTAAAGCGGTAAATGTGCCCTGATTTCCCCCTAGCAGGCGTGATTCGCACCCAAACGAGTGAGCATGGGAACGTTTTCTGAGGTGTACCTTCGAGACAGAAGTCTAGCGAGGAAGTCCCCCAGACCATGCCCTCGCTATTGGAGTTCTCACAGAGGAGCTGACCGTGTTAGCCGACGGTGTCAATAGACGCACACCCCCTACCACACTTTCTTTGCGCCGCCGCCTTGGGAAGACGATTGGCCTGCTTGCCGTGTGTCTGGTTGCGCTTGCCTGGATAGGCAACGCGGCTGCCGCGATCACCGTCATCGACCCGAACCTGATCGCTGCCGCGCAGGCAAATCCCGCGCAGAGCACGAAGATGATCATCCTCAGCGACAGGGCGGTGAGCGGTGCGACGGCCGCCTTCAACACTGCGAGTGCCATCAACGACGGCTACGGAGCGGGGACCCTGCGCAAGCAGCTTCCGCTCGTCGGCGGCGTCGCGGTCACCCTGCCCGCGGCGCGCGTCTCGACGTTAGCGAAGATCAGCGGGCTCACCGTCAGTCCCGACGCCACGCTCCGGCAGACGGCCTTCGATAACTACTCCAACGTCCAGCTTTGGCCGTACCTGAGCGGGATCGCGCGTCTGTGGACATATCAGTGGAACCCGGCTCCGCCCACGCCGACCATCGCCGTGATCGACTCGGGTGTGGACACGAGCGTTCCGGCCATGGCGAATCGCCTGCTCATCCCGCAGGTGAACCTGTGCAGCCTGTCTCCGAACTCCTCCGGCGACGGTGACGGTCACGGAACCTTCGTGAGCTCGATTCTCGCCGGCGTCAGCGGCAGCCACGTCGGCGCCGCGCCGAACGGGAAACTGATCTCGCTCGATGTCATCAACGATCAGGGCGTCGCCACGACCAGCGATGTGATCGCCGCCGCCCAGTGGATCGTCGATCACCACTGGCAGTACAACATCAAGGTCGCCAACTTCTCGCTGCAAACGATCACGCCGAGCCACTTCGTTAACGACCCGCTCGACAAGGCGGTCGAGAAACTCTGGTTCTCGGGCGTAACGGTCGTAACCGCGGCCGGCAACTACGGTGTCGACGGCCAGCCGACGTCGGTGCGCTACGCGCCCGGTAACGACCCGTTCGTGATCACTGTCGGTGCGCTAGACAACAAGGGCACGCTCAGCCGCGCCGATGACACCGCCGCCCCCTGGTCGACCTGGGGCTACACCCTCGACGGCTTCGCCAAGCCCGAGATCAGCGCCTCAGGCCGTTACATGGTCGGCGCCGTACCGGCCAAATCGACGCTGCTTACCCAGTTCCCGAACAACGTCTTCAGTTCCGGCTACCTGGAGCTCTCGGGCACCTCGTTCGCCGCGCCGGTCGTGGCGGGTGCCGCCGCCCAACTGCTCGCGCTGCATCCCGAGCTGACGCCCGATCAGGTCAAGGGCGCGCTGATGCTCGGCTCAGAGCAAACACCCGCCGCGGCTGCGGGCTCGCTCGGCGTGGGTGAGCTCAACACCGGTAAGTCTGCGAGTCTGCTCGGTAGCACGCTGCCCAACCCCAACGCGGCGCTGAACAGCTTCCTCGCCTACGACTGGTCGGTCAGTCCGATCCCCTACTTCGACGGGGACAAATGGGCGAAGACGATCAGCAGCGACCCGAGCTGGGACGCCACGAGCTGGGAGGCGAAGTGGTGGACATCGGCCTCGCAAGAGACCAAGTGGTGGACATCGGTCGCCTGGGATACGAAGTGGTGGACATCAGTCTCGCAGGAGACGAAGTGGTGGACATCCGTGGCCGGCGTGACGAAGTGGTGGACGTCGACCTCGACCGCCGATGCCGCCTGGGTCGCGCAAAGCCAGACCGATTTTCGCAACGGGACGCTGGCGCTGGGAGACACTACGAGCCTGCCCACGTATCTGCTCACGAAGTCCGATTACGCGGCCTTACTACTCNATCCATATCTCGCCCCTGCGCCTTAAGGGAGAAATAGCTATAAAGAATTGGCCTCTGGCCGACGACGATGAATCGTATGNACGGGCGNAGCCCGGCGGCAGATGGACAGGCGCAGCGCGCGTGGTTACCGCCACGCGCTGCTGTCTATTTCTTCTTTGTCTTAAGCGGCACCGTGGTTACCCTGGCGCCGCTTCTTTCTCGTCTCGGCAGCGGGCACGACGAGCCCTGGGTGACCTTCGCCATCTTGGCCGTATTGGCCGGGATGGCGCACCTGCTCGTAGTCGTCACGCCGAAGAACGAGGGCTACGCGATCGACATCGTCTTCGTGATCGCCGCGGTGCTTCTGCTGCCTCCGGAACTGGCCGTGCTCGTGGCCGTCGCGCAGTTCATCCCCGATTGGCTGAAGGAGCGGCGGCTCTGGTACATCCAGATCTTCAACACCTGCGACTCGATGCTCTCGATCCTGGCCGCGAGCGCCGTTTACCGCTACCTGCCCGAGGCGGGAACGATCTCCGGCCGCCTGCATTACGTGATCGCCGCAGCCGCCGCGAGCGCCGTCTTCGTCATCGTCAATCACCTGCTTATCGATGAGATGGTGCACCTGGCCCGCGGCCACAGCTTCCGCGAGCTCGGCGTCTTCTCGCCTGTTAACTACTCGCCCGACGTCGTGCTTGTCTCGGTCGGGATCGCCGTTGCCGCATTCTGGCGCTACAACCCTGTGCTCGTTCCCTTTGCGCTCGTGCCGTTGACGTTGATCCAGCGCTCTCTGTCGGTGCCCGCNCTGGAAGCGGAGGTGAGAGTCGATTCGAAGACGGGCCTGTACAACGCGCGCTATTTCGGCGCCGTCTTCGCCGAGGTGCTGGAGCGGGCGCGACGCCGGCACCGGCCTCTGGCGTTGTTGATGGTCGACCTCGATCTGCTGCGCGAGGTCAACAACACCTACGGTCACCTGGCCGGTGACGGGGTGATCCGAGGCGTGGCCGAGGTCTTCAGAGCCAGCCTGCGCATCGAGGACGTCCCGGCNCGCTTCGGCGGAGAGGAATTCAGCGTACTGCTCCCGGAGACGCCGCTCGCCGACGCGCTCGAGATTGCCGAGCGAATCAGGCGCGAGGTGGCCGAAAGGCTTTTCCTCGTCGAAACGGTGCCCGAGCCGATTCGCGCGACCGTATCGATCGGCGTGTCCTCCTTCCCGGCCGACGGGATGACGCAGACCGATCTCATTCACCACGCCGACCTGGCCGTCTATCGAGCCAAGCTCCAGGGCCGGAACCGTGTCGTCGCGGCCTCGGCCGAGCTCGGGCTTCTGATCGAGCCCGCCAAGGCCGCCGCCGTGGTGATTCCCGAGGACGGCGAATACGTCACACCGCTCGCGGCGCCGGAAGACATCAGGCCCGGAAAGGAACGGCGGCGCGGTCGCGCGCGCGAGTGGCTCACCATCCACGACCTTCCGCCGAAGCTGCTGTGGTTGGTCGCTGCGCTCACGATCGGCGGCGTNGTCGGAGGCGTGGCGGGCACCATCTTCGGCGGGAGCCGCGACCTGGCCGGGATGTGCGCGCTGGTGGCCNTGATCGCGATCGGCCAGGTGTTGGCGATCGAGACGGATGACTCGTCGATCTCGGTCACCGCTGTCGGCGCGATCGCCGGAGCCTCGCTCTTCGGCGCCCGTATTGCGTTCGCTGCGGCTCTGGTGGCGGCGCTGGTCGATTGGGGCGCTCGCCGCTCGCCGCTGCANCAGCCGCTCTTCAACGTCGGCGCGCTCACCCTCTCGACTCTCGGCGCCGTCGGCGCCTTCGGTCTGGTCGTCAAGCTNCCGCTCGGCTCACACGACATCCGGGTGATACCGGCGGCGCTGGCGGCCGCAAGCGTCTACTTCATTCTCAACACCGGCCTGCTGGCACTCGCTCTGGCGTTCGAGTCGGAGCAGGGCTGGTGGGCGCTCTGGCGAGATCGCTTCTCCTGGATGACCGGGCACTACCTCGTCTACGGCGCGGTCGCGGCGGCGATGGTCATCGGCTACGAGTCGATGCACGCCTACGCACTGCTCGTCTTCGCGCTTCCNTTGGTGCTGATCCGCCGCACCCAGGAGGCCTATCTGAATCACACCCAGGGCAGCCAGCGCAGGCTGCGCACGGCCGCCGAGCTGATCAAGAAGCAGAACGTCTCGCTGGCCGAGGCCAACCAGCTGCTGCGCGAGCGCTCGACGGCGGCGATGGAAAGCCTCTCGGCCACGGTCGACGCGCGCGACTCCTACACCGCCGGCCACTCGCGCCGAGTGCAGAAGCTGGCGCTGGCGATCGGCCACGAGCTCGAGCTCTCGGAGCCGGAGCTCGACCTGCTCGGTCACGCGGCTCTCTTCCACGACATCGGCAAGCTCGCCATCCCCGACTCGATCCTGCTCAAGCCCGCCCGGTTGAGCCTCGAGGAGTGGGGGGAGATGCGCAAGCACTCCGACGAAGGCGCCCGCATCATCGAGCGGCTCGGCTTCCTCGCCGACGCGGTGCCCGCGATCCGCCACCACCACGAGCGTTGGGACGGAAGCGGCTACCCCGACAATCTCGCCGGCGAGGACATCCCGCTGGGCGCCCGCATCATCCATGTCGCCGATGCGCTCGACTCGATGCTCACGACCCGCATCTACCAGGCCCAGCGCCCGGTCGAGGAGGCGCTCGAGCAGCTTCGCTCCGGCGCCNGNAAGCAGTTCTGCCCGCGCTGCGCGCGCTGCGCCGAGAGCATCCTGACCAACGAGGTCGACGCTTCCGGCTTCCTGGAGCTGGCGGACGGCGAGCGCCTCGAGCTCCTCGCGTAAGAGCCGATCACATCCGCCGATAGAGGTTTCCCCCGGTCGGCGGGCGCCATTTAAGTTCGCGCTTCGAGCGCCGGCCGGACGATTCGACGGCGACCGGGCCCGCTCTGCTTGAATGCGGGGCGTGGAGACGAACGTCGTCGAGCTCGCTCAGAACCGTGTGCGTCTCACGGTCGAAGTGCCGAGCGCCGACATCAAGCACGCGGTCGAGCACGCCGGCGCCGATCTGGCCGAGCGCACGAAGGTGCCCGGTTTCCGCGCGGGCAAGGTGCCGCTGCCGGTACTGGTGCGTAAGCTCGGTAAAGAGCGCATCTACACCGAGGCGGTCGACACGCACATCGGCGGCTGGCTCAGAGCGGCCGTAGCGAGCAAGCGCCTCCGCCCGGTCTCCGAGCCGAAGTTCGAATTCGAGCTGCCCGATTCGACCGAGTCCGACTGGAGCTTCAGCGCCGAGTTCGATCTGCAGCCGCTGCCCAAGCTGGCCGATTGGGGCAAGCTGGAAGTCGGCAAGGCCGAGGCCGTGATTCCGGAAGGCCTGGTCGAGCACGAGCTCGACGTCCTGCGCTCGAGCGTTGCGCAGCTCATACCGGTTGAAGGCCGACCCGTGCACGAGGGCGACACGCTGCTCGTCGATTTCGCCAGCGAGCCCGACGAGGAGAGCCGGGATCAGGTCATCGAGCTGGGCGCGGGCAAGCTGACTCCCGAGCTCGAGCAAGGGCTGATCGGAGCCGAAGCCGGCGAGAGCCGTGAGATTCTCTTCTCGCTCACCGACGGCAGCTCGAGCGCCGTGACGGTGACCGTGAAGGAGATCATGGAAAAGGAGCTGCCGCCGCTCGATGACGAGCTGGCGCGCGCCGCAAGCGAGTTCGAGACNCTGGACGAGTTGCGTTCGGATATCACAGGAAGGCTGCAGNAGCAGGTCGACGCCGAGCGCGATATCGCCTTCCGCGAGGCGGCCGTCGATGCGTTGGTCGAGGCTTCGAACGTCGAGGTGCATCCGGTGCTGGTCGAGGAGCGCGCACGACTCCTCCTGGCGAACCTCGTTCGCTCGCTCGAGCGCCGCGGCATGAATCTCGATCTCTACCTCCAGCTGACCGGCCAAGAGGCCGGACAGCTCGTCGAGCAGGTGCGGGTCGAGGCCCGCAGCTCGATCGCGCGCGAGCTGGTGCTCGAAGCCGGCGCCGACNAAATGAAGATCGAGATCTCGGACAACGAGATCGAAGAGCTCGTGCGCGAGCAGTCCGGCGCGACCGGCGAGGACGCCGACGAGCTGGTGGCGGAGATCTGGCGCCAAGGCCGCCAGGAAGAGTTGCGCGAGGACATGCGCATGAGCGCCGCCCTCGATCGCATCTGTGAGGAAGTCAAGCCGATACCGCTCGCTCAGGCCGAGGCCCGCGAGCAAATCTGGACGCCGGGGAAGGAAAAGCCGGCATCCGCTACGAAACTGTGGACCCCAGGTAGCGAGGAGAAACCATGAGTCCTTTGATCCCGATGGTCATCGAGCAGACATCGCGCGGCGAGCGTTCGTTCGATATCTACTCCCGACTTCTCAACGAGCGAATCATTTTCCTGGGCACGCCCATCGACGATCAGATCGCAAATCTCGTGATCGCTCAATTGATTCACCTCGAGTCCGAAGACCCGGATAAGGATATTTCGATCTACGTCAACTCNCCCGGGGGCTCCGTGTACGCCGGACTCGCCATTTACGACACGATGCAGTTCATCAAGCCCGACGTACAGACGACCTGTGTCGGTATCGCCATGTCGATGGGCGCGGTGCTTCTGGCGGGCGGGACGAAGGGCAAGCGCGCGGCGCTGCCCAACTCGAAGATCCTCATCCATCAGGTCTCGAGCGGTTTCCAGGGCCAGGCCTCCGACATTGAGATTCAGGCGCGCGAAATAATCAACGTCAAGCGCCGGCTCGAGGAGATCCTCGCCAGGCACTCCGGTCAGAAGATGGAGAAGGTCGCCAAGGACATGGAGCGCGACTACTTCATGACCTCGGAAGAGGCGCTCGAATACGGACTTATCGACCGCGTGCTGGCCCACCGTTCCAAGACGCCCACGCCGGAGAAGGGCGAAAAGGAAGAGAAGGGCGAAAAGGAAGAGAAGGGCGAGAGCTAGTGATCGTCGCCGCCCGAATCTGCGCTCGGCAACGGTTGGAGCTAGCCGAAACCACAATTTCGAGCTACAAGGAGTAGAGGTGGCCAGGGCAAGCGACGGAAACGAGCAGCTCCTCTGTAGCTTCTGCGGGAAATCGCAGAGGCAGGTCAAGAAACTCATCGCAGGCCCGGGTGTCTACATCTGCGACGAGTGCATCGATCTCTGCAACGAGATCATCGACGAAGAGCTCGCCGTCCCGGCCCAGCTCGATCTGGAAAACCTGCCCAAGCCCTTGGAGATCTACGGCGTTCTCAACGACTACGTCGTGAGCCAGGAGGAATCGAAGCGGACGCTGGCCGTCGCGGTCTACAACCACTACAAGCGCGTCCAGATGGGCGTCGAGGAGCACGAGGTCGAGCTACAGAAGTCGAACATCCTGCTGCTCGGCCCGACCGGTTGCGGTAAGACGCTGCTGGCCCAGACGCTGGCGCGGATCCTCAACGTTCCCTTCGCCATTGCCGACGCGACAGCGCTGACCGAGGCCGGCTACGTGGGCGAGGACGTCGAGAACATCCTGCTCAAGCTGATCCAGGCGGCCGACTTCGACATCAAGAAGGCCGAGACCGGGATCATCTACATCGACGAGGTCGACAAGATCGCGCGCAAGGCCGACAACCCGTCGATCACGCGCGACGTCTCGGGCGAGGGCGTGCAGCAGGCGCTGCTCAAGATCCTCGAGGGCACAGTCGCCTCGGTGCCGCCCCAGGGCGGGCGCAAGCACCCGCACCAAGAGTTTCTCTCCATCGACACCACCAGCATCCTCTTCATCTGCGGCGGCGCCTTCGCCGGCCTGGATGCGATCATCGGCCGCCGCGCCGGCAAGAACGCCGTCGGTTTTGGCGCCGAGATCCGCTCCAAGAACGACGCCGAGAGCTCGGAGCTGCTCGCCGACGTGATGCCCGAGGATCTGCTCACCTTCGGCCTCATTCCCGAGTTCATCGGGCGCCTGCCGGTCATCTCGGCCGTGCACCAGCTCAAGCGCGANGANCTGGTCAAGATCCTGACCGACCCGAAGAACGCGCTCGTCAAGCAGTACCAGCGCTTCTTCGGCTACGACGAGGTCGAGCTGGTCTTCACCGAGGACGCGCTCTGGGAGATCGCCGACAAGGCGCTCCTGCGAGAGACCGGCGCCCGCGGCCTGCGCTCGATCATCGAGGCGGCCCTGCTCGACGTGATGTTCGAGCTGCCGTCGCGCAAGGACGTCTCCAAGTGCGTCATCACCAAGGAGACGATCTCTAAGGGCCAGCGCCCGACGCTGGTCACCAGCGGCGCCAAAGCCGAAGAGCCCGAAGAAGAAGAGCTCGCCGAAGAGTCGGCGTAGAGCTTCGACCGAACGCTTCTGAATAGGGACGAAGTTGGCACCTTTACGTGCGCTTCGCCGCGCTTCGGGACGGTATCGTCAAACGACCCCGCGGGCGGGTGGTATTGAGCGCCAAGCGAAACGAAGCACTCCACCGCCTGGCCGCGCTCGGCGGCACGAGGACGTCGTCCTCGGTCGCATCCGTAGCTTCCAGCTACGAATACGACGCTGCGTCCTAGCCTCGTACTCACCGATCGCACCCAGTCGACGGGTCTTCATTCCGCTTGGCGCTCGGGGGAGGGCGAATTGAGAAGTGCCCTATCAACCACCCAGCCGACCGGTCAGTGTCGCGCTCTCCGTAGAATCCAGCAGCATGGAACCGCTCTACAAGCCCTCGGGCGTCGAGGAGCGCTGGCAGAAGACCTGGGAAGAGGAAGGTCTCTAC
>JGI24132J36420_10001590_pt1 | contig 10256 bp, 9 predicted proteins | sample BarGraNGADG00212_3_FD_36420 | JGI IMG/M metagenome (IMG submission 36420) | reverse complement strand
GTCCGCCATCACCGCATCGAAGCCGGGCACGGCCCCGCGCATGGCCTGCCTGGCGTCGGCAACGGTCAAGGGGTCGCTGGTGACCCACATGCAGAACTCGTTGTCATCCAGCCCTGCTTTGAAGTACGGCACGAGGACATCGGTCATGTCCTGCCCCGTCTTGTAGAAATGGCACAGGTGGGTTCCCCAGGGGACATCGCCCAGAAGTTCTATCCCGGATCTCCGCAGTCTCATGTGGAGCACCTTCTTGTTTCAAGAGCGTCGTTGATTCCGTCTGATTATTTGGGGCCGTTCGGCCCCATCCGTGTCATATTACACAAACCGGTGCTATTTCCTCCCGCTCGAGACGGTGGTCCACAGATGAGGCGCCAGGGTCTGCGACATCCGCGTGCCTCCCGGTGCTGACTTTGCGTGAAAAACAGCACAGAATAGACCTGAGGAAATGTTGCCAGGAGGAGAGGAGCGCGGTCATGAAGGTCATGAAGGTCAAGCTCGGAGGAAGGACGGCTCTATACCCGATGCCGGTGACGCTCGTGGGAGCGATGGTCGACGGCAAGCCGAACTACATCACCATCGCCCACGTGGGCATCATGGACATGAACCACGTGGCGCTCAGCATGGGCAAGACCCACTACACCAACGCCGGCATACGCGAGAACGGGACCTTCAGCGTGAACATCGCCCCGGAGTATCTCGTCAAGGAGACCGACTACTGCGGCCTCGTCTCGGGAAGAAAGGCTGACAAGGGAGCCCTCTTCGAGACATTCTATGGAGAGCTCGAGACCGCCCCGATGATCGAGAAGTGCCCCATAAATATGGAGTGCAAGCTGACTCAGACAGTAGACATGCCCAGGCACGACGTCTTTATCGGGGAGGTGGTGGAGGTCTATTGCGATAAAGACTGCATGGAGGGGGAGAGCGTGGACTTCCCAAGGGTCAAGCCCCTCCTCTTCGCCATGTACGACCAGTGCTACTTCAAGCTTGGAGACCGGTTCGCCAATGCATGGAGCGTGGGCAAGGAGCTCATGGATTGACGCGTCGGCCACCGACCGTGGGAACTGGAGGTTTTCGATGGCACTCACAGGGATGACGGACTTTATCGCCCGCTTACGCCTGTTTCGCTTCCATGGCATCGGGTTTCTGGCGATCGCCGTGGTCTATCTCGGGCTCTGTGTATTGATCGGCTTATGGGCCGGCAGGGTCGCCCAGAAGAAAGGCCGCGAGTTCACGACCTGGTTCGCCCTGGGCCTGATCATCTCCATCTGCGGCCTCATCCCGGGGCTCATCGTGGTGATCGTGGCGTATGTCATGTCGCCCGCCGCCGGAATGCCGGCCGGGCCGCCCGGAGGTTACACGCCTCCCGGAGGTACCGTACCCCCGCCCCCGCCAGGGCAGGCTCCGCCTGCGCCGGGAACGGCTGCGCCAACTCCGCCTGCGCCTCCTCCAGGTCCCGGGGCGCCGCCGCCTCCACCACCCGCGCAGGGTGGCACGGGAGAGGCAAGCCAGAGCTCGCAAGGTGGGTACGAGTACACGCCTCCGCCTCCGGGGACATAAAGATCTTTTTTTCACATGCGTGAATAACGGCGGGCGCCTGCTCTACATATACCCGAGCCTGCGGTAGATGCGCGTCCTCATAGTCTCGTGAAGGCGGAGCGCGGTCTGCGGGCACAGCTCCATGCAGCAGTAGCACGCGATGCACCGCGAGTAGTCGTACTGCGGGCCGTTCTTCCCCTCGACCGTGATCGCCCCCCCGGGCAGGCATCGGCGCACGACCTGCACGAGTTGCAGACGTACTCGTCGACCTCGAACCGCGGCCTCCCNATGTCGGGGAAGAACGCCATGATCCAGGTGCCGGTGAACCGCTGGGGGATGCTGGGCACCGGGGGCGCCTGAAACGCTTCAACCGGGCCGCGTCCCCTTCCACCTCGATCTCCGACTCGTCGATCGGCCCCAGCCCGATCTCGCTGGCGTACTGCAGCGCCCGGATCGTCTCGGGCTTGATGCCGATCATGCGCGACATCACGCTGTCCATCGCCACGCCNTTGTCTGATGCGAGCAATTTCCCGGCGTGGTACAGGAACTTGTTNTGCGGCCCGTTCCCCTGGATGCACACCACGCCGTCNATGACCACGAGGTCGGGCACCCTGAGGCGGTACACCTCCGCGATGATCTCTGAGAACGCCCCGTAAGAGGGAAAGTCCAGGTGGAGGCGGGCCTTGTCTCCGCCCACGATGTAGCCGTAGCTGTTCTTGACTGCCCCGGTGATGCGCGTCATCACGTGCGTCTTGAACTTCGGGACCGATATCAGGATGTCGGTCTGAAGGACCTTCTTCGACACGTTCACCTCGACGTCGTCCCGCCCGATCAGCCTGACGCGCTCGCTCTCCCTGGCGATGTTCTCGAACGCCCCCAGCGAGCCCTCCAGGATGCCCGACACCTTCGCGCTCTTCTCGACCGCCCCGTAGCCCGAGGTGCCCGGGTTGTCTCCCACCGTCACCGTCGCGCCGTCCTCGCGCAGCCGCTACACGAGCGCCTTGATGAGTGCGGGATTCGTGTTGGCGTGGGTCTCCGGCTCGTAGACCCCGACCATGTTCGGCTTGAGCAGCACCGTCCTGCCGCGGACGTCCAGCGGAAACCTCTCAAACACTTCGTCCACGGACCGGCGGATGGTGTCGTACGACGCTTCCAGCACCACGACTCTATGCATCGCCTGCGACTTTCTGAGGGGTTCTCTTGTCGAGCCGATGGACCAGCCTGTGGTCGAAGTACCAGTTCGTCGGGATTATCAGTAACCAGAACAGGCGCGCGAGGTGGGTGTTCGCGAAGGCGACCGGAATGGAGAGCAGGAAGATCACCGCCATGTCCAGGTACCCGAAGATGAAACGGCGGTAGAAGTCGCGGTCGACTTCCTCCACGGTCAGCCGGTTGTCGTGCGCGCCGTACCAGAAGACCACGCACAGCATGATGCCGGCGACCGCGATGCTGACCGCGTAAAAGATCAACGAGACCCGGGAGTCGGAATACTCGCTTATGAGGCTGGTCGGAAACGGTATGAAGACGACGAACATCAGGAAGAAGAGGTTGAGCCAGAGAAGGGCACGGTCGTGCCGCTTGAAATGACTGAAGACGCCGTGGTGGCCGATCCAGAACAAGCCTATGACCAGGAAGCTCACGACGTACGCCTCGAATATCGGTATCAGCTTGACCAACTCATGGGGCAGCTTGTCGTTCGCCACCCCCGGCGCTACGTGCGGCACCCGGATGCTCAGCACCAGGAGGGTTATCGCCACCGCGAACACGCCGTCGCTGAAGGAGGTGATCCTTCCGAGGCTGATCCCCCCGATGTCCATGCTGTCGCCGTGCTTCTTGCCTGGTTCGTCCTCCACCGGAACCTCCGGGGTTCGTCCGTCTGTCCTTCTCCCACGGCGCAAGGGTATGCTACTAGTGATTCAACAGATATTGTAGCCCACCGACTCGCAAGGATATCGGGCCGCTCGCAGAAGTCTTCTCGAACGGCGGCGACGACACACGGTTCAGGGGTGGAAGAGTGGTAGAGATCGACGGCGGCCGGTTCGTGCTCCGGCACTTCCGCAAGGGCGATGAGCTGGACATCGTGAAGCATGCCAATAACACGAAGATCTACAGGGCTACCATCGCGATGCCGTACCCTTATGACGCCTCCGACGCGCTCGAGTGGATAGAACAGAACCGGGCGGAAGCCAGGCGCAAGGTCCCCGGGATGGTCAGCTTTGCGATAGACATCGATGGCGAGGTGGTCGGGTGCATAGGCCTCTCTGACATCGAAGGCCATAAAGCCGCTGTGGGCTACTGGCTGGCCGAGCCTCNCTGGGGGCAGGGCATCGTGACCAGAGCGGTGAAGCTCATTTCCCGGTACGGGTTCGAAGAGGTCGGGCTGCGGCGCATCTACGCGCACGTCTTTCCATTCAATAGAGCATCTGCCCGGGTGCTTGAGAAAAACGCCTACAAGTTGGAGGGCCGCCTGCGCAAGGAAGCCGAGAAGGACGGCAAGCTCTACGACATGCTGCTCTACGCGAAAGTCAGGTAACGAACGCGGTCGGGTTCTAGCAGACGAGCTCGATGATCGATTCCGGAGCGCCACTGGCGTCCCACCGCAGGACCCAGTGGCTGACGCCCTCGACTCTGGTCCCGTCCCTGGCGAACTGGACCAGCTTCCCCTGCCAGCTCCCGTTGTTGAGCAGGTCGAACTCGATCTCGGCCTGGGGCCGCTCGAACTCTGTCTTCAGGAGCTCATGCAGTATCTTCCCTACGGCTTCGTCTCTGCTCCATCCGAACACGCGGGCCGCCGCCTCGCTCCAGAACGTGACGATCCTGTTCATGTCGCGGACGATGACGGGCTGGGGCACCAGGTCGATCAGGGCGGCACGCTCTTCGTACATCGCCACCCGGGACTCCAGCTCTTCCTGAAGAGTCTTGCGGTCGGTGACGTCGTAGTCGATCTCAAGGACGGCGTCCGGCACCCCGTTGGCCGCCCAGCGGACGACCTGACGGCTCTCGACAAAGATCGGGCGCCCGTCACGCGCGGTCTGGACCAGCTCACCCTCCCACCTGCCCTCCTCGAGAAGCACGTCCTCCAGGTCCTCCAGGCCGCCGGAGAACTCGGTCTTCAGCAGGTCGTGCGTGATCTTCCCCATGGCTTCCTCGCGCTTCCAGCCGTACATCTCCTCGGCGCCGGCGTTCCAGAAGATGATGGTGCCGTCCATCTTGCGCACCAGGACGGTCTCGTGTGTGAGGTCCAACAACTGCGCCAACTCCTGCATCCTGCCTGTGTACTTCTCGAGCTCTATAGACGCCTTGATGGACTCGGTCACGTCCCTGGCGGTGGCCACAACTGTGTCGACCGCGCCGTTCGCGCGCTTGATCGGAGAGAGTATGTATTCGAAGCCCCGCATTCCCTCCGCCGTTGGGAAATCGAGCTCGCCGGTCCAGCTCTCCCCGGTCCGCATCACATTCTCGCGCTCGAGGTCAATCGCGCGCATGGTCTGCTCGGGAAAGCCGAGCTCCCACCAGTACTTGCCCTCCACCTCTGGCTGCTTGACCCCCAGCATCTCGGCGGCCGGCCTGCTTGCGTAGATGAACTTCCCCTTGCCGTCGAAGAGGTAGAAATGCTGCGGGGACGACGACAGTATCTGGTCGAGCGTGGTGGCCTGCTCCTGGAAGCGCTCGGTGAGGGCGACCAGCGACTCCTGNATCTTCTTGCGCTGCTCGATCTCGACGAGCAGCACCTCGTTCGATTCCCGCAGTTGCGCGGTCCTCTCCAGCACGCGCTCCTCCAGCTCTTCCCTGGACCTCGCGAGTGCGTCCTCCGCCGCTCTCCTCTCCGTGATGTCCTGAGAGAACATAGCGAGCCTGGTAGTCTTGCCGTCGCGGCTCGAGACGGGGTAGACGACGTTGTAGAAGAGTATCCCCGCGNGGTTGTCCTCGAACCGCTCGGGCGCTCCTGTCTTTATGACGCGCTCAAAGTGCGTCTTTNTCGAAGCCGCGAGCTCTTGGGGCATGTGCGCGTAGAACCGGGTCCCGACCATCTGCCGGGGGGTGAGGCCGAACCTCGCGGCGCCCGTTTCGTTGATGGTGAGGATGTTCGCATTGTCGTCGATGAGCATGAGCGTCTCGGGGGTCGCGTCCAGCAGCGCCCGCCCGTTCTCCTCGCTTCGCTGCAGCTTCTCCTGTGCTCGGCGCAGCTCGACCTCGTGCAGGGCCCGCGAGATTATCTCTGGCAGCATGTCCGGAAGCCTGCTGTCTTTGACAACGTAGCCCGAGGCCTGCAACCTGAACGCCTCGGCCGCGATCTCCTCACCGCCCTGGCCCGTCACCATGATCACGCGCGGGTGGACCGGGCTGGTGGTTATCTCCTCAAGCAGGTCGAGCCCGCTTCCGTCGGGAAGCTGGTAGTCAAGCACGACGACATCGTAGTCCTGCTTGTCGAGCGCGGCCTTCGCGCGCTTGATGCTGGCGGCGGTGTCGGCCTCGACGTTGAACTTCTTTAAAAGCAGGCGTTGTACGTTTCGCGCCTGGTCGGGGTCGTCCTCGACTATCAGGAGCTTCCAGTCATCGGTATTCTGTTTGGTCCTCACCATCGTGCGCCTTCCTGTGTACTGCTTCCGTTCTATTTCAACCCGGGCGCGCGCGACCCTGCGCCGCACGGGAGGCAGGATGGAAAAGTGAGCGGGNCGTGCAGGGCAGAATATGGGATGGCCGCCATTTCGGCGGCAACGCCGGATGAGAAACCGGGCAGTTTCAGGAGGCGGTTTGCCCCTCCGCGCCTGAACCGTTGCTGTTTTCCGCGTCTCTGACCGCGAACTCGAAGCACGCCCCGCCGTCGTTGTAGAAGCGCAGGGTGCCCCCGTAGACGTCGACGATCTTCTTTACGATGGCGAGGCCTATGCCCGTGCTCCCGCTCGAGGGGCGGCTGTAGAAAGGCTTGAATATCTTCCCTACCTCGTCTTCGGGGATCCCCGAGCTGTTGTCNCGGACCAGGAAGCGGTGGCGGCCGTCCGCGGTGTCAGCGAGGTGCCGCAGCGTGATGGCGGGTTTCGGGCTGTCATTGTGCTTGATGGCGTTGCTCACCAGGTTTGAGAAGAGCTGGTAGACGTGCGTCTCGCTCGCGCGCAGCTTCCCGAACCGACGGTCACGTATGACCTTGACCTTCAGGTTCTCGATGTCGTTCGCGTGCTCGTCGAGGACCCGCGCAACCACCGCCGTAACGTCAACGTCCGTCACCTCCTCCGGCTTCTGCCCCGATTCGGCCAGCGACAGGAGGTCGTTGATGAGCGAGCAGGCCTTGTGGATGTTCCTCTCGATGGTGTCCGTCGATTCGTCCAGCTCAGCGCGAAGCGTTTCGATGTCCTCATTACAGGCGTCCTTGATGAGCTTGTTGGCGAGGACGACCGCGGAGAGCGGGTTTCGAAGGTCGTGGGACACCGTGTGCGCGTACGCGTCGAGCTCCTCGTTCACCGAGCGGAGCTTGGCTTCGACGTCCTTGAGCTCGCTTATGTCGGTCAGCATTGCCACGCGGCCGATCACTTCTGCGTCGTCGTTCAACAGTCTCGAGGCGGACACCAGCACGACCGCGCGTGAGCCGTCCGGGCGCTGGAGCTCCATCTCGCCGGACCATGCCCCGCGTTCCTGATACCCGCCCTGGATCGCCTGAGAGAGGCTCTCGCGCTCCGACGGTGTGAGACCGAAGTCGAGAGGGTTGCTGCCGTACAACTCCCGGTGGTCCACTCCGTAAAGAGCTTCGAAAGCCGGGTTTACGTAGACCAGGCGCATCTCGTTGTCGGTTACCGCGATTCCCTGCGCGGCGTTGTATGCGAGATACCTGAACAGGCTCAGCTCGTCTACGGCGCGCTCCTTGTCCAGGAAGTGGACCGCTCTATGCCTTCCGTTAGACAGCCCGCCTGTCGTCATGACCCCTCCGGGTTGTGGTCCAACAATAGGTCGGTCTCAGCGCGCGGGGCCCGCGGAGAATATCTCTGTGAGCGCTCGATGCCGGCAGGAGAAAATGGGGGTTGATGAGCCTGCAAGAAGAACGAATGCCATGGCGCGAGTCGCCTCCTGTACCGACAGAGATACTGTTCTTTGTTTGGTATTAGTCAGGTCTGCCGCGCACTGAAAATACTACACCCGCGACAGTAGGGAGTAAAGGAAAAGGCCCTGAACCGATCGCGTTCAGTCACCTTCGGAGGGCGCTTCTCGATTGTTCTGAGGCGCCACCAGCGAGTCAAGCTTCTCTATGAGCGCGTACAGACGCACGATGTTCTTTTCGGTCGATGCGACCGCGCGCTGTGCCTTTGCCAGCGCCTCGGGGTCGCCTTCCCGGACAGCCCCGTCCATCTTCTGCTGAGCCGACCGGATCGCGTCCAGCTCCAGGCGCAGGTCTCTCGACGCGGCGTGGGTCGACCCGATCAGCCCTTCCAGGCGCTGGTCTGACTCGCCCGCCGCTCGCTCTCTCTTGAGTTCGGCATCGGCAAGGGCCCATTCGACGGCGTCCGGCAGCACCACGGAGAGCTTACGGTCCTTGGCGGCGTATCCCGACGCGCCCATCCTGAAAGAGAGATAAGCGAGCTCTTCNTCGCCGTGACCGGTGATCATCACAACCGGCGGGTGGTCCGGTTGTGCGGATATCTCATCCAGCATGTCCAGGCCCGTGCAGTCGGGGAGTTGGTAATCGAGGGTCACGCAGTCGAAAGCATGCCGTTCCAGTTCCACGCGGGCTTCCGCGCAACTGGAGGCTACCTCCACGGACGCCCCGAAGTGGCGCCCCAGCAGGACCGCGATCATGCGCGCGGTATCGGCATTGTCATCGACGACAAGGAAACGCATGAGTTTTTCTTCAATACGAGCGCTTGAATCCCTTCGAACCNGNATCGGTTGACCGCGCNGGAACCAGGCAAAGCATGGCAAGCGTCCAAAAATCAGGATCCCACATTGACGGGTGTGACCCTTCGAAAAGGGCTTCCGTTATGCCGGGAGAGAATAATGTATTATAGGGCGTCTGAAGAAGCCTGTNAAAGGAAAGCCCGGTGATCAGAAGCAGGGCAATCGCAGCAGGCGAGGTCGCCGCAAGAGCCTTGAGGACGGCATTGCCGGCCGTCGCGGTGGTGGCGGTCTTATACGCGCTGCTGTTGGGCGCGCTCAACATCATGCAGGCCATCGGCGATCGGTTCAGCACCGTGACCGGCGGCGTCGAACGCATCACCCANGTCGCGATGTGGGACGGCCCTGCCGTAGCCCCCCTGCTGCTCGGTGCCTTCATGATCATCCTCGCTTACGAGCTGTGGCTCCGGAAGCGGGCGGCGCTCCTGGTCCTGTGCGGCTTCATTGTCTCGCAGGCGCTCGTGGACTCCATCAGGGGGATGAGCCGCGGGGCCCTGGCCGCGACGGTCATCTTCGCGATGTGCCTGGCGCTGGCGTTCAAGCAGTTTCCCGGCAGGCCCGATCCTCGCGCGTTGAAGAAGCTGCGGGTGGCCGCGCCGGCGCTGGCGGCCGTCTTCTTCACCTACGGCGTGCTGGGGCTTTACCTTATGAGGGCCAGCCTGGGCATACACTCCTTCAACATGTACCGCCTGGCCTACCGGACGATCGCGGTCGCGGTCGGTGACAGCGGGCTGCATTTTGCCGGCTCGGCGCTCGCTTTCAAGGGATCGCTGACAGCCCTCGCCACCGGTGGTATCTTCCTGATCGTTTACCTGCTCTTCAGGCCTTATCGCGAGTCCGCCGACCACCCGCTCGAATTACGCGAGCGGGCGCATCACCTGGTCGAGGATTACGGTTCGGATTCACTGGCATACTTCAACACGCGCTCAGACAAGAGCTTTTTCTTCGACGGAGACGACTGCTTCCTGGCCTACAAGGTCGNCGGTGACGTCGCGGTCATTTCGGGCGACCCCGTGGGGCCGCCCGAACGCATCCCTCAGATCATGGAGGCGTTCANCGGATACTGCCTCTCCAGAGGGTGGCGCCTGGCGGTGATAGGCGCGAGCGGCANGCTGGTCCCGCTCTACCAGGAGGNGGGGCTGCGCGGGTTCTCNCTCGGCGAAGAGGCGATCGTGGAAGTCGGAGGCTTCAGCCTGGAGGGGCGCCAGATGCGCAAGCTGCGGCAGTCCGTCAACNAGCTGGCGANGGCNGGCTATTCCATGGAGTTCATGTACAACGCGAGCATCCCCGNGCACATGAAGCATGAGCTCGCGCGCATNTCGGTAGACTGGCGGGGCGGCAAGCAGGAGACAGGTTTCTCGATGGGCCTGGGGAGGCTCATGAGCGCGGAGGACCCCGACTGCCTGCTGGCGGTCGCGTATGACCCGGAGATGAAGCCGGTGGGCTTCCTGCACTTCGTGCCGATGTACCCGCGCCTCGGCTACTCGCTCGACGTGCACCGCTCGATGATAGGCTCGCCCGGCGCGCTCTCGGAGTTCATGATCGCGAACACCGCGCAGTTCCTGCGCGCCGAGGGCTACCGGCAGATGTCGCTGCATTTCCTGGCCTTCTGCGAGCACTACCGGGACGACCGCGAGACGCCGGGGAACCCGCTCTGGCGGGGTTTCGCGAAGCTGCTCGACCGATTCCTGCCCGTCGTCTCGGCCTACCAGTTCGACAGGAAGTTCAACCCCTCCTGGAAGAAGCGCTACCTGCTGCATGTGGGTATCGCGGATCTTGTGCTGGTCGGCATCGCCGCGACCGTCGCCGAGTCCGCCCTGTCTGTGACGAGGCCTTCCGAC
>JGI24132J36420_10001589_pt1 | contig 10256 bp, 10 predicted proteins | sample BarGraNGADG00212_3_FD_36420 | JGI IMG/M metagenome (IMG submission 36420) | reverse complement strand
GAATTGACGCCGCCGCCGGGGAGCAGCCAGTACTCCTTGCCCGGCTTCTCTTGACGGCAGAGCAGGATGCGGCCGCGCCAGTTGAGCATTGCCGAGACGCGGATGCGGGGCTCCCTCATCTCTCCCTACACCCTCGAGGAGCCGAAGCCGCGCACGCCTCGCTCGCTCTCCGGGAGCTGTTCGACCTCGACTAGCTCGACGTCCGGGAGGCGCATAATCACGAGCTGAGCGATTCGTATTCCCGGCTCGATCGTGAAGGAACTATCTCGGTCGGTGTTCAGGACGACCACGCGAATCTCGCCGCGATAGCCGGAGTCGATCAGGCCGGGCGAGTTGACGAGTGCGATGCCGTGACGCGAGGCGAGGCCCGAGCGCGGTTGGACGAAACCGGCGTAGCCTGCGGGGATCGCCACTGCCAGCCCGGTGCCGATCGTGGCGCGCTCGCCCGGCGCCAGGCAGGCGCGTTCGCAGCTGGCGAGATCGAGCCCGGCATCGCCGCGGTAGGCGCGCTCGGGAATCACGGCCTCGGGCCGCAGGCGGCAGATCTGAAGCTCCATCAGCGGATCTTCCTCGATCGCTTGTTGTCAGCCAGCACGAAGCGCGAAAGNCGGCCGAGCGTGCTGGGCGAGAGGCGGGCGAGAATGTAGACGCCTTCNGCCTCGTCGCGACGCTCCTCGATCGGTGCTCCCAGCTCGTACAGCTCGGAGAGCGCACCCGCCTGATCGTGGGGTATCAGCAGGCGCACGGGCTCGAAGCGGTCTGTGAAGCGCGACGCCAGCCGGGCACGCAGCGCGTCCAGCCCGTCGCCGCCCGTCGCCGAGATCTGCAGCGCATCGGGATAGCGATTGGCCAGGCGCTTGCGCGAGACGGCGTCTACCTTGTCGATCTTGTTCAGGACGAGCTCCATGGGCAGCTCGTCGGCGCCGATCTCGTTCAGCACCGAGGCCACGGCGTCGATCTGATCCACCATCTCCTGCCCGGAGAGCGAGGCGTCGGCGACGTGCAGGACGAGATCGGAGACGAGCGTTTCCTCGAGCGTGGCGGCGAAGCCCTCGACTAGTTGATGCGGCAGGCGGCGGATGAAACCGACGGTGTCGGTCACCAGGTACTGCCTCCCGTCCTGCTCGAAGGAGCGCGTGGTCGGGTCGAGTGTCTCGAACAGCCGGTCTTCGACCGAGACGCCGGCGCCGGCAAGCGCGTTCAGCAGCGTGGACTTGCCTGCGTTCGTGTACCCGGCCAGGGCGATTGTCGGCTTGTCGCTGCGGCGGCGTTCCTTGCGCCCGGTCTCGCGCCGCTTCGAGAGCTCTTTCAAGCGCTGCTTCAAGAGTGAAACGCGGCGGCGCGCCTCGCGGCGGTCGCTCTCGAGCTGGGTCTCACCCGGGCCGCGCGTACCGACGCCGCCACCGAGGCGTTCCAAGTGCTTCCACAATCCGCGCATGCGCGGCAGGTTGTACTCCAGCTGGGCCAGCTCGACCTGGAGCTTGCCCTCGGCGCTCACCGCGTGCTGGGCGAAGATGTCGAGGATGAGCTGGGTACGGTCGACCACCCGTACGTCGAGCGCGTTCTCGAGCGTGCGCTGCTGAACGGGCGAGATCTCGTCGTCGACGATCAGCACCTCGGCGCCGGAGGCGGAAAAGGCGCTCTCGAGCTCCTCCAGCTTGCCCTTGCCGACGAAGGAACGCGGGTCGGGGCGAGGACGGTGCTGAACGATCTCGGAGGCGATCGCGACGCCGGCGGTGCGCGCCAGCTCGCGCAATTCGGCCAGCTCACCGGCCACGTCGACGCCATGCGCGAAGACCGCAAGAGCGAAGCCACGCTCTGGCTCCGCACCCGGGGCGGGATCGGGCTGATGCGCGGTCACGGCACGTAGTATGCCCGCTCGCTCTGCCAGCAACCGGGCCGGCCGCTAGGCTGCTTTCCGAGATGGCGGCCAATAGCTTGAATCCGGCCCAACTCCTGGCTGAGCGCACGCTCGAGTTGGTCAACGTACCCTCGCCCAGCGGGGCAGAACAGGCTCTGGCCGAGCGCGTAGGCTCGNTCCTGTCGGGCGGGCTCGAGCTCGTGCTGGGCGACGGAGAGTCGGTCTACGCGCGTCCGCCGCGAAGCGGGCGCNCGCTCGTCGTCTTCGCCGGGCACCTCGACACCGTCCCGGCGCAGGAGAACCTCCCGGGCCGCATCGACGGGGGCGCCGTGATCGGTTGCGGCTCGAGCGACATGAAGTCGGGCCTGGCGGTGATGATCGAGCTCGCCCGCTGGGTGGCCGAAGAAGCGCCGGCGCTCGAAGTCGATCCGGGCTTTCTCTTCTTCCCGCGCGAGGAGCTTCCCCCGGAGGAGAGCTCCCTACCGGGGTTGTTCGCCGCCCTGCCGGAACTGGACGAGGCGGAGCTGGTGATCGTGATGGAGCCCACCGACAACGAGATCCAGGCCGGCTGCCTCGGGAATCTCTACGCAAATGCCGTCTTCCGGGGCGAGAGCGCCCACTCGGCTCGTCCCTGGCTGGGGACGAATGCGATCAGCGTGGCGATCGAAGGGCTGAAGCCGCTCTTCGAGGCCGAGCCNCTCGAGCTCGAGCAGGGCGGCCTGGCTTTTACCGAGGTGCTGAGCGTGACCGGTATCGAGGCGGGGATCGCGGCCAACGTGATTCCCGATCGCTGCGTGGCCCGCGTCAACTACCGCTATTCGCCGGTGCGCACGCCGGCCGAGGCCGAAGCCCGCCTGCGCGAGCTGCTCGCTGACGCCGNAGAGCTCGAGCTGACGAGCAATTCACCCCCGGCGCACGTTCCTGCCTCATCGGCGCTGCTGGANCGTCTACGCCGAGCCGGCGACCTGGCGATCGAGCCCAAGCAGGCCTGGACGCCGGTGGCGGAGTTCGCCGCTCGCGGGCTGGACGCAGTCAACTTCGGCCCGGGTGCGCCAGGTTTCGCCCATCGAGCCGACGAGCGCGTAGAGGTGCGGCAACTCGAGCGCTCGTTCGCGATCCTTCGTAGCTTNCTCTCCAAGGAGATCTGATGCGTTTCACTCCCATACTCGACGAATTCGGTACCTACCCCTTCGTTCGCCTCGACGAGGCCAGACGCGAGACCGCGGCCCGCGGCATCCAAGTGATCGACTTCGGCATGGGCGACCCGAACGAAGCAACCGAGGCCTTCATCCGTGACGCGGTAGCCGCCAGCCTGCCCGAGCGCTGCAAGTATCCGCGCGCAATCGGGCTGCTCGGGCTCAGGCGCGCAATCGCCGAGTGGTGCGACAAGCGCTACGGCGTCCCGATCGACTCCGAGTACGAGGTGATCCCGACCTATGGGAGCAAGGAGGCGATCTTCGCCTTCGCGCAGGTCGTCGATCTGAGTCCGCCGAAGAACCTGGTGCTCGTCGCCGATCCCGCCTACCCGGTTCCCGAGCGCGGCGCTCGTTTCGCCGGTGCCGAGGTGATGCGGCTGGCGCTGACCGAAGCGAACGGCTTTCTTCCCGATATCGACGCGGTGCCGGAGGAAACCTGGCAGCGGGTCGCTCTCCTTTGGGTCAACTATCCCAACAACCCGACCGGAGCGGTCGCGCCACTTTCCTTCTTCGAGCGGCTGGCCGCCCTCGCGCTCGAGCACGACTTCTTGCTCTGCTCGGATGAGGCCTACAGCGAGATCTATTTCGACGAGCGCCCACCGTCGGCGCTGCAGGTGCCAGACCGGCGCAACGTCGTCGTGTTCAACACGCTCAGCAAGCGCTCCTCGATGCCCGGCTACCGCTCCGGTTTCGTTGCGGCCAGCCGTGAGGTGATCGACGCTCTTCGGCTACTCCGCCCCACTCTCGGCACGACTCCCCAGGAGTTCATCCAGCTGGCCTCGATCAAGGCCTGGCGCGACGAGACCCATGTCGAGAGAACGCGCGAGCGCTACCGCGCCAAGCGAGAGATCATGGCCGCGGCGCTCGAGCGAGTGGGATTGCGCGTGGCCGGGAGCCAGGCGACCTTCTTCCTCTGGATCGCGGTGCCGGAAGGCGAGACATCGCAGGGGTTTGCAAAGCGCCTGCTCGATAGCGGGATCGTGGTCGCACCCGGCTCCTATCTGGGCGAGCACGGCGAAGGCTACGTTCGCATGGCACTGGTGCCCACGCTGGAGGAGTGCGAGCAGGCAGCGGCGCTGCTCGAGCGCCTCTTGTGACACCATTGGGGCCGATGAGCAGCAAGGATTTCGACTCTCTCGTCGCCGAGATCGAGGCTAAGAACGGATACGAGCGCCCGGCGGCGTTCGCCGTCGGCCTGGCGAGCGTGAGCCGTTTCGGGCGCGTGCTCGACAGCTACTACCCGTTCACGAATTTCGGCCAGGGCTTCGCCGCCGCCGCCGTTCTCTCCAAGGTCACGGGGCGCAAGGCCGGCGGCGGAAGCTTCGAGCTCGAGCCCGAGCAGTTGAACGAGGCGATCAAGCTACTCGCTCCACTCGAGGCCGATGGGAAGCCCGACCGCAATACCGAGGCGTTACGGATGGCGCTCGCCGCTCTTCCGAAGGACGACCACGCGTTCCGCTCTCAGCGCTCGCGTCGCGCCGTCGTCAGCTTTATCGGCGATCTCGCTGATCAGCCCACGGACGTAGCGGACGTCTATCTGCGCCTCCACCTCCTCTCGCAGCGCAAGATCCAGCCCCACGGCTGCAACCTCGAGAACATCTTCGGCATCCTGTCCAACGTCGTCTGGAGCAACCGAGGCCCCTTCGACAGCGAGGAGTTCGAGCGCACGAGGGCGGAATTGATCGGGCAGGGAATCGAGCTCAAGGTGCGCTCGGTCGACAAGTTCCCGCGCATGACCGACTACGTGGTTCCCTCGGGCGTCCGTATCGCCAACGCCGACAACGTCCGTCTGGGAGCGCACCTCGCCGCCGGGACGACGGTCATGAACGCCGGTTTCGTCAACTTCAACGCCGGCACGCTAGGGCCGTCGATGGTGGAGGGACGGATCTCGGCCGGTGTGGTGGTCGAGCCCGAGTCGGACGTCGGCGGCGGCGCTTCGATCATGGGCACGCTCTCGGGCGGCGGTGGCCAGGTCATCCGCATCGGCGCGCATTGCCTGCTCGGCGCCAACTCCGGCTGTGGCATCTCGCTCGGCGACGGCTGCACGATCGAAGCCGGCCTCTACGTCACCGCCGGCGCGCGGGTCACCATGCCCGACGGCAGCGTCGTGAAAGGCACGCGAGTTGAGCGGCCGCAGCGGACTGCTTTTCTGGCGCAACAGTCAGACAGGCGCGGTCGAGGTGAAGGAACGAGGCAACACCGTCGCGCTGAACACGGCCTTGCATCAGAACAAGAACTGATCCCGCGTGGCCGGCAGAGGCTGTCTGGCTACTTCCCCCAGGGCAGGCTGCTGTCCAGCCTGACTATCAGGTTCGTCTTCTTGACGCCTCGGTTCATCTTGAGCGTGACGGAGAGGAGGGCGGCCTTCCCTCGAGCCGCGACGCAGTGTCTGGCCGCCGGAGGGGCGCCTCTGCCGCCGTAGATCTTGAAGCTTCCCCTGACCTTGACCGAGCGCCTGTACCAGGCTTTGTGCTCGATCGCCGCTCTGTTCTCCGGCCAGGACGAGTCTCTCACGCACTGCACGGAATAGGAAAGAGTGCTCGTTCCACCCGTCGAGTATCCCCTGAGCAGGAACGGCTGCTCGAAGCCGTACTCGCAGACGGTGCTCGAGGCACGAGCCGACCGGTGGCTGAAGCATCTGGCGCTGACCGAGGCGGTTGAGTTGGCGGCCTGGCTCACGCTCGAGCCGAGCAGCGTAACGCTGCAAAGCAGGGCCGTCGTCAGCGCTGAAGCGATTCTCAATGTCCTATCTCCCGCCGGATTACTCTAGTTGGCAGGAGGATTATTAACAAAAAGCTAGATCAGGAGCTCGGGCGAGAGCTCGACGGCGCAGATTTCCTGTGCCTCGCCAACCAGGGTCGCTTTGTGCTGCGGCGAGAGCGAGACGATCAGATCGCCGCCGACCAGGTGCACGGTTACCGGGCTTTCGCACCAGCCCTGCGCGATCGCGGCCGAGGCGCTCGCGACCGAGCTCGTGCCCGAGGAGAGCGTCTCCCCCGCGCCCCGTTCCCAGACGGCGACGGTGATCTCGTGCCGATTGTCCACGTAAACGAGTTGGACGTTCGTACGTTCGGGAAAGCGCGGGTGACGTTCGACGAGAGGGCCGAGCCGAAGTAGCTCTATGCGCTCGGGCTCGCGCGCGATGACGGCGTGGGGATTACCGACCGAGACCGGAATGAACTCGACCTGCTCGCCGCCCAAATCGAGCGTTTCCGGCTCGCCGACGGTGACATCGCCCATCTCCGTCTCGACCTCGAGCCCGCCGAGCATGTGCGCCTCGACGGTGCGCTCGCCAACTCGAATTTGCACGTCCGCGCGCGCGCTACGGCGTGCGAGCCAGCGCGCGGCGATGCGAACGCCGTTACCGGATAGCTCGGCCAGCGAGCCGTCGGGATTCCAGATTCTCGCCTCGGCTTCGTCGGCGCTGGTCGAAACGATCTCGACGATACCGTCCGAGCCCACGCCGAAGTGGTAGTCGCAGAGCCTGGCTACGCGTTCGGGCGTCAGCTCGAACGACGGCTCAGACTGCTCCAGGAGCAGGTAATCATTTCCCAGCCCGTGCCACTTCGACAATCTCATCGGCTACCTCTTCTGCTGAACGGTTGGCATTGACTCTAATGAGCGCGGGGATGCGGCGCATCCATTTTCGTTGATAGGCGGCGTAGCGGCGAGTACTCAGAGCGATCGCCTCGATCGCCTGGTCCGGGCCCAGCTCGGTCACCTCCCGCAAGCCCATCACCCTGCGTGCGGTGAGAGAGAGCGGCTGCTCGAGCGCATGCCGCACCTCTTCGGAAACGCCGCGCTCGAACATCTCGCGCGTTCTGCGCTCGATCCTGGGCTTGAGAATGCCGCGCTCGAGCTCCAGGCCGAAGATGAGCGTCGGGTGGCGCAGCGCGCCCGACCAGAGCCGGCTGTCGGTTCGTACCAGCGAGTGCCCGGCCTCGTTCAGCTCGAGCGCCCGCACGACGCGGCGCCTGTCGTTCGCGTGGACTNTCGCCGCGGCGACCGGATCGCGCTCCGCGAGNAGCTCGTGCGCTCGTTCGGGCCCCAGCTCGTCGTAGGTCGCTTGCCAGCGCTCACGGGCGCCCGGGGCCGGCGNCGGCGGTAGCTCGATCTCGGCCAGAGCCGCTCTGAGATAGAGACCCGTGCCGCCGACGACGATCGGAGTGTGCCCGGACGCCAGTATCTCGTCGATCGCCGCATGAGCGAGCCGTGCGTACTCGCCGACCGAGGCCTCGTGATCGAGCGGCCAGATACCGACGAGCCGCGCCGGCGACTGGTTGGTCAGGATGGGCAGGTCGCGGTAAACCTGCATCGCATCGGCCGAGACCAGCTCGCCCGGGATTCGAGCGCTGACAGCCGCGGCTACGCCACTCTTGCCGCTCGCAGTCGGGCCGAAGATGGCAATCACGGGCGTATTCGCTACTCGCGGGCGCGTCTGCGCGGGGCTCACTACTGCCTCTCCGTGTTGAGTCGTTCGTTCACAGATCTCCCGCGAAGGGCAGGCCCGAGAACCAGCTCCATTCGTTCTCGAGGATGAAGCTGACTCTCTCCTGGTCAGGATGGTCGTACTGGCTGAAGTAGTCGGACACCCGGTCGTAGTAATTGACGATCTCCGGCAGGCTCGGGCCCTCGAGCAGCCGCCGCGACGAGTCGACGAAGTCGGGTGGAAGGTCATCGCATCTATCGAGCGCCGCGAACAGCGACTTGTGGCAAGGGAAGAGGACGCGGTTGTGGGCGAGCGCGAGCCGCGCTGCGAAGAAAACCAGCTCGATCGCGCAGCGGCGAGCGAAGTAGTCGTTCCCGAGCTCGAATGCCTGCTCGCCGACGTAGCGGTAGTGCTTCGTATAGGCATCGAAGGCCTTGATCTTTTGCTCGCGCTCCCATTCGGGATAGGCGGCGATTCGCTCGAGCAGGGCATCGATCTCGGGGTCGTGCGAGAACTCCGTGTAGGCGCTCTCGAATGACGCGCGCGTCGGCTCGCTGCCGCGCACCGCGGCCTCCTGCAGAAACGCCTTGCCGACGATCTTCCCGTCGATCTCGACGCCCGAGAACCGGGCTGGATCCCAACTGCCGTAGAAACACCCCTCCTCGGCGCGTACTCGCTCGAACTCCTCGTCGGTTACAACGAGATAGAGATCGACGTCTGACGCTTCGCGTGCCTTACCGGTGGCGAGCGAGCCGCAGATGACGAGCGCGAGCTTGCTCGGTTCGCTTCCGTGCAAGCGGACGAGCTCGGCGATCGCCTCGCGCTGGCGGTCGGTCATATCTGGTTTTCTCTTGCCTTGCATGTGTGTCGGGATAGTCCCTCCCCTACCCGGTTTCAGCCTATCGACGAAATCCGGTCGCGAGGAAGACGAGTATGGACAGGAATGCTGCGGAAACGTGGCGAAAGCGTCACGCCCACTAGAGCGCAACCTGCGTGCCGCGCAGCGTGGTCGAGGTCGCATCCTCCACCCGCACCTGCACGAGTTCCCCCGCCCGGGCCGAACCGGCGAAGTTGACGGTCGTGTTCCGGCGCGTGCGTCCTCGCAGGAGCGTCGAGTCGGTGCGGCTCNGCCCCTCCACGAGCACCTGCTCGACCNCGCCGATACGCNGCGCATTCCGATCGCTTGCGGTCTTTTGCACCAGCTCGATCAGCCGCTCGATCCGCCCTCGCTTGACCCCTTCGGGCACTTGATCGGGCAGCGATGCGGCCTCCGTCTCGTAGCGGGGTGAGAAAACGAAGGTGTAGGCGCCGTCGAACTCCGCCTCTTCTACCAGGCTCAGCGTCTCGGTGAAATCCTCGTCCGTCTCGCCGGGAAAGCCGACGATCAGGTCGGTGGTGATCGCCAGATCGGGCACCTGGGCGCGCATCTCGGCGACCAGCGCAAGGAAGCGGCCTCGGTCGTAGGTGCGACGCATGGCCTTGAGAATCCGGCTGGAGCCCGATTGGGCGGGTAGGTGCGCATGCTCGCAGACCGACTTGCACTCGGCCATGGCGGCGATCACGTCGCTGCGGAAGTCTTTCGGGTGCGGGCTCGTGAAGCGGATGCGCTCGATCCCTTCGGTCTGGTCGCAGGCGTGCAGGAGCTCGGCGAAATCGAGGCGCTCCGAGGCGGGCAGGTCGCGGCCGTAGGAGTTGACGTTCTGACCGAGCAGCGTGATCTCCCGCACGCCGTCTTCCGCCAGGCGCTCGATCTCGGCCACGATCTCCTTTGCCGGGCGGCTCATCTGCTTACCGCGAACAGTCGGCACGATGCAATAGGAGCAGACCGAGTTGCAGCCCATCGAGATCTGCACCCAGGCCTGGAAAGGACGCTCGCGNCTGCCCGGCAATTCGGCGGCGAAGCGCCGCTCGTCTCCGGTGCCGAAGCTGCCGCGCACCTCGCCGTTCCGTTCGGCCGCCAGCCACTTTCCCAGTGCCGCAATCGAGCCCGGCCCGAAGGCGAAGTCAACCTGCGGGAACTGCTCGAACAGGCGACNTCGCTGCACCTCGGCGAAGCAGCCTCCGACCGCGAGCAGGCGCCCGGGATCGGCGTCCTTGAGCGCTTTTGCCATCCCGAGATGTGCCGCCAGCCGCGACTCGGCCTTCTCNCGGATGGTGCAGGTGTTGAAGACCATCACGTCCGCGTCCTCGAGAGCGGGCGCCTCGCCCAGGCCCAACTCCTCGAGCATGCCCTTGATCCGCTCGGAGTCGTGAGCGTTCATCTGGCAGCCGAAGGTTGTGACGTGGTAGCGGCGCATGCGTCAAGCGTAGCCTCTAGCGAGCCCTCCGCTTCAAGCTGATCAGGCCCGCTCTACGTCGTTGCGTGAAAGGGTAGCCAGTGCCTGGCGTACTGTCGGCCAGCGAAGTAACTTGAAGGCTTCCTTCAGGCCACACCAGCGAGAATCGTCGTGTTCCCAGTTGAGAGTCGGCTCCCAACCCGGTGGGGCGTCTATCCGGAAACAAGTTACGAAGATCCGCTCCGTCCCCGGCGGGTAATTCGCCCTCCGAGCGGGCAGCTCCTCGAGCAGAGAATAGGAATAGGAATGGCATCGAGGTCCCAGAGCCTCCCCTCCATCCAGCCCCGTTTCCTCGAGCAGTTCGCGTTCCGCTGCCTCGTAGTCGGCCTCTCCCGTTTCGNCGCCACCTGCGACGGCATGCCAGAAACCGCCGAGATCCGGGCAACGATGGGTCAGTAAGACCTGCTCGCCCTCCTCGGACGCCCGGAAAACGA
>JGI24132J36420_10001588_pt1 | contig 10279 bp, 10 predicted proteins | sample BarGraNGADG00212_3_FD_36420 | JGI IMG/M metagenome (IMG submission 36420) | reverse complement strand
GCCGCCCGCTGTTTCTGGCCACCAGACAGCTCGTGCGACATCCGGCGCCGGAAGTCGCTCATTCGAACCGTCTTGAGAGCATCTACCAGCCGCCCCTCCATCTCCTCCTGAGGAACCTGGAGGTTCTCCATGCCGAACACCACGTCGCCCTCGACGGTGAGGTTGAACAGCTGATTCTCCGGATCCTGCAGCACCACCCCGACCTTCCGAGAGATCTCGGCGATCTTGTGGGTCTCGGTATCCATGCCATCGACCCGAACCTGCCCCGAGAACTTCCCAGAGAGCAGGTGAGGAATTGCCCCACAGATGCACATGAGCAGAGTGCTCTTGCCTTCCCCGAAGATGGCGACGAACTCACCCTCCTCTATCGAGAAGCTCACGTCCTCCAGGATCATCCGGTCCGTTCCGGAGTAGCGGAAGCTGACGTTATCAAATTCAATTAGCGACATGGTTACAGTATCCCCTGGAAAGTGACTACCACGAAGAACACCATAGACACTACGGTGGCGATGCGAACCATGGTATCTGCGCTGCCCTTCTGCAGGCTAATGAAGAAGGTCCTCTGAGGGTAGGCGTTGAACGCTTTGAGATCCATGGCCAGGGCGATGGTGTCGGCCCGCTTGAGGGCGCTCAGGATAAGCGGAATGGTAAGCGGGAACATCTTGAGCACCCGTATGGCCGGGTTGACCCGATCGATGTCGTAGCCGCGAGACTTCTGGGCGTTGTTGATCGTGGCCAGCTCATCCAGTATCAACGGGAGGAAGCGAAGCGCCAGGACGAAGGTGTAGGCGAACTTGAAGGGCATTCCCAGGTCGTAGAGCGCCCTGGTCAGCTTGACCGGGTGAACAACCGTAAAGAACATGGTCATGACGAGCGCCATCAACGCAACCCGGAGGGTGATCGAAAGGCCGAGGAGCGCCCCCTGGGCTGAGACCGTGATCCCCATGCCAAACAGGTCAAACCGAGCGACTATCTGCTGGGGATCGGTCAGCGCCTGAATGAGGGTTATGAAGAAGCAGAGCGGGATCACTACCAGCAACACCGTGAAGGTGCTCTGCTTGGGCATGCCATCGAAGACAACGATGAGAAAGAGGAATGCCATTAGCCCCACCAGGGCTAGAAAGTTCAGGGTAGAGAAGATGATCACGATCATGCATCCCAGGGCTATCAACATGGTGGAAGGATGCAGACTGGAGAAGAAGGTGGCATCTTCCTTCTCCAGCGAGGCCGCGAACAGGAACTTGGGCATGGTTACCTCCCGGTGATTGGGACAGCCAGCGGAGGCGATGCCCCCGCTGGCTTGGCGGACAGTTGGCTCGATCTAGTGGGATCAGCTTGTCCCTATTCCTCCACGAACCCCGCGTCCCTAACCACCTTCAGCAGGATGCGCAGGAAGACGGCGGGAAGCGTAAGGGAGAACAGGCTCTGTATGGCGTACAGAGAGAACATCTTCTCCACCGGCATGTGGAAATATATGACGTGCATCGGGATGTACAGCAAGACGAGGAACACCGTCGCCAGCACGCCGTTGGTGATCGTTGCCTTCCACGTGATGACATCGTTGAAGATCTTGCCGGTAATGTAGGCGGATAGCACCTGACACGCATTGGTCAGGAAGAAGAAGGGGGCGATGGGACTGGTGCCGGTGGCAGTGGCGATTATGGGATTGATCTCAGAGACGATCAATCCTCCCACGACGCCGTACATCATCGTCCCGAAGCCGATCAGGGTGATGGAAATTGCTCGACCGGATACTGGGAACAGCCCACCGGTGAAGATGGTGTCCAGCCTCTCTCCGAACTGCAGAATACCGATCATGACGAGCGAGATCATGAGAGAGCTAACGATGCCTTTGGTATCCGTACGGCCGGGCCACGCATTGAGGGACATCTTGGCAAGAGGGATCGTGAACTTCTGCATTTTCTTCGCGACGGCGGCGTTTGACATCTCAGGCCTCCTTTAGGTTTTGCGGCTAAGACCGGCGCAGTTCACCAGAAATAATAAAGAAAAGAGAGGATAGACACCCCTCGCTCCCAGGCAGTCCAACCTGGAACCGCTGTGTATGGACTCGCCGCCTCCTCAAGCCCCTGTCAGTCGAGCGGGAGAACCACCCTCGGTTGCTGAAAGCTGCGGAACTTGCTGTGGGACAGTCCAAGGTCCACCAGCGATTCCGCCAGCTTCAGTCCCGCCGCGTTGGGGTTGATTATCGGAATGCCCAACTCCTCTTGGAGCTGATGGGACCAATCGCCCAGCCCCGCGCATCCCAGGATCAGCACCTCTGCCCCTTCGGCCATTGCCTCTTGCCCCTTGGCCAGCGCCGTGGCCTTCATCCGGTCGAGGCTTCCTACCGTATCCGCCACCGGGATATTGAGCACCGGGGTAGAGACCATCTTGCCCCCCAGACCCAGGCTCTCGGCGTAGCGTCTTCGGACGGGAACACGTCTCTCGAGGGTGGTCAGCACTCCGAAGAAGGAGCCCAGGGACGCTGCCAGGTACATCGAAGCTTCCTGAATGCCGACCACTGGTATGTCCACCAACTCTCGGGCCGCATCCAGCCCCGGGTCCGAGAAGCAGGCGATGACCACGGCGTCGTACCCCTGCCCCGGGGCTCTCTGAACCAGCTTCAACATCTCAGAAACGGCTCGGCTCTCGTCATAGGCCGACTCGATGGATATGGGACCACCGACGGGATTCACCACGTCAAGGTGGCAATCGGCTCGCTTGACAACCATCAACTCAGTGGCGATGGCCGCGGTCATTTCGGCAGAACTGTTGGGGTTGATCACCAGGATTCGCATATGGCTACAGGACCTCCCCATGATACCCGTGGTCTTCCGCGGGCCAGATGGTAGCCAGCGCTCGTCCGGAGTCGAGGCAGTGATCCTCCACCGCCCGCTGTGCCGCCGCCACGTCCCCTGCCCGTATGCCGTCGACGATCGGACGATGCATCTGTACCACCAACCCGTGGGGGCTCAGCTTGTTCCGCAGAGAGAGGACGCGCCGGATCTGATTGGAGTTCATTTCCCAGCTTCTCATCAGATGGCGATGGCCAGAGAGATGGCAAAGCCGGGTGTGGAAGTCTATGTCCGCGCCGTTCAGGGCCTCACCATCCCTCGCCTCCGCAGCCTCAGCCATGCGCGAGACGATGCTCTCCAACTCCGACAGCCCCTCGTCGCGGGAAGACTGAATGATGAGCCGGACGGCCAGCCCCTCCAACGCGCCTCGAAGGCTGTACAGCTCGAGGATATCGCGCCGACTTACCCTGGAGACGAAGGTACCGCGGTAGGGGATACTCTCCACCAGCCCTTCCTCCTCCAGGTGGCGCAGCGCCTCACGCACTGGGGCGCGACTGACGTTCATCTGGGCGGCGATCTCCGCCTGGACCAACTGCTGCCCCGGCCTCAGGGTGCCGTTGAGGATGCTGTCTCGAATTGCGTTGAGGGCAGATAGCCGCAGCGTGTTCTGCCGCAGCGAGGAGAAGACCCCTTCGTCCATCTACTTCACACCGATCCACTCGAATTGGCGATAGGATCCTGAAGATTGTCGACAAGCTAAAGAAAAAGGAGGGCCACGTACGCGTCCGACTGTGAGTAGCGCACATCATACGATGGCTTCTCGACCAATTCAAGTGGTTCGTTGCTCAAACAATTGAGCCACCGATTGTGCATCCTACACAACAGGCAGGATGCACAATCGGTGGCTCGGCCAATCCAGAAGGCGGATACGCGGCTCCCGGCGATGCCGGGCGGCCAGTAGCTACGCCAGCAGCTTCGGGGATTTGTATACGCAGGCCCTGTGTCCCTTGCACCGGTCGCTGGCCTCAACGCACTCCACCATGGAATCCGCCGTCCCGCTGGTGGTCGCACCTTTCAACTCCAGCGCCAGGCGGAAAACCCTCTTGACGTCGGATTCCTCTCCCGTTAGTACGAACACCGTGCTGCCCTCCGCACCGGCAATTCCTCCCCTCCCGATCACCTGGCACTCCATCGGAGCCAGCAGCTTGAATGCCTCGACCTCGGTCACCACCCGCCCAAAGATCGGCATCAACCCCACCGACATCCCCATCGAGATGTCGATGCGCTTGCGGCCGGCGACCTGGACTGCCTCGCTCAGCTTTCCCGGGATCAGCTTCTCNAACCCTGCCGCCACGATGACCGTGGCCCCCTCNAGCATTATCCCGGCCATTACCTGGCCGGGGTTCGCCCCCAACGGAGCCCCGGCAAACATAGCCGCGGCACCGCAAGCATCTATGGCGTTGGCTCCGATGATCACCACATCGCCTGCGCCGAGGCTCTCGACGGCTTTGGGCATCTCTTCGTCAATGTTGCGCCAGCCAGACCCCTCCACCAGCATGGAGTGGGGGTCGCCGCCGGCAACGTCGGCGGATTTAAGTCCGCGCGGTGTTACGCGGCCGGAGATGCGCATCGGGACGCCAACCAACTCCTCGGCCACCGCCGATACGGTGGTCCCCCCCTTCAGCAGTATCTTTCCGTTCTCGCGGGCCTGGCGGACCTCCGGCATCTGGGCTATGGCCTTAGCGATCAACCGCTTGCCTTCAGGCACAGTGAGACTGACGATCGCCCTCATGAGCTGGTTGCCTCCACCTGTTGTTCTTCCCCCGCATTCTATTCCAGCAATATCGTGGTGCGCCAATGGTTGGGGGACTAATCTCGTCGAAACCGATATCACCTATGGTAACCTCTAGACTACTCGACGAAATGCAATGGGAATGTAAGCCAGTCTCATCCAGGATTCATAGCTGTTCGGCACGTGCACAATAACTCAGAGGGAGGGCTGGACGCGGAAATGGAAGAGAAAGCGAACCAGATAACCCCACGGGCTCGCGGAGGCAGACGAAGCGCGGCCGCTCGGACCGACTTCCTGGCCACCAATCGTTTCCTTGATTACAACGATCAAGAGCGGATTTACGGCAACCACGTCAGGAACTTGCTGCTCGAACTGCTGAGTGGGGAGAGGGACAGTCTCCCGCTGCTCACGAAGTACCATAGAGACCCCAACCGCCTGGGAGCGCCGCGAGCCCCTTCGAAGATCGACAGCAAGGCTCTCCGAGTCGCAAAGGTGGACGAGATCCTCTCTGCCGCACTGCGCTTCCTGCACGATGGGTCGGAGGGCGGCCCAATCGCGCAAACGGAGGATGTGGTCCGCAACGTCGTGGAGCAACTACAGGACTTCACCACTCGGTTTCCCCACATCGTCGTCCAGCGCACCGATACGTTCGATCCCCAGAAGGGCGAGGCACTACAGACAACCTGGTGCGCCCGGCGATTGCAGAACCACAGGACCCACCTGAGGATTAACCGCGCGCTGGACATCGTCAACATCAGTCTGGAGTTCGTCAGGCTCGGACGGTAGGTTCCAACCGAGGACGTTAAGCAGAACTTAACAAAACGTTGACCGGTGCCAGCCGGCGTAGACGCCAAGAAGCTCCGGCGGCAAAGGGTTGACGAGATACTAACCGGCTAGCTTTTCGCGCTATCCCGGCGCGAGATCCTCGACACGACCGCCCACGAGATTGCGCGGACGGCGGTCGCGCTTGCCTTGCCCAGGAGGGAGATTGCCCCTTTTCCGATCCAAATGGCCACCTCTCCCAGGGTCCCCAGGTCCTGATCCATGGTGGCCATCTCCAGACCACTCCTTTTCAGTTGGTCCCTTGCCACGTCCGGTGGGCAGTTCCTCAAGACCCCGCGCAGGCCACCAATTAATACCGCCATGTCGTCCAGCTGCCCCAACACGGGAATCAGTCCTGGCACGAAATCGATTGGTGACAACGCGTAGCCTATAGACGCGACCGACGCGCCCCTCAGCCACCCCGACAATCGGACATCCCTCCCCAGGTTCGCAGCCAGCAAGGCGTACTTCGGCGTGCGCAGCACCACCGCCCCGAAGCGTATCAGGATTCGATGCTTCCTTGGTTTGGCGACTGTCATCGCTCGACAACTCCACTCAGCAGGTTCAAGATCATTATGCGCAGCTTCCAACCCTGTTGTAAATGTTGACTGCTAGTCGCAAATGTTATAGAACTGTGCATTGGTTGTTGCTATGTGCTGTGCATGCAAGGAGGGAATTCGCCCGCGGGGTGAATTCTCCCAAGTTAGTCACCCCTGGATGGGGGAAAAGGGGGTTGCGGTGTTTGGCATTCTCGAAACCATGCTAGGGGGAGCGGCGGCGGGCATCGGCTTNGCGGTCGGTGTGGGAGTCACACTCGCCGGGTCCCAGAGATTCCGTCCCTTGGCAAGGGACGCGGTAAAGGGCGCCCTTGCCATCACGGAGCGAGCCAAGGAGATGACCGCGGGCCTGGCAGAGTCTTTGGAAGACATATACGCCGAGGCCAAGTCGGAGCGAGAAGCAGAGGCAAAAGCTGCTGCGATGCAGTAGCGGCGGAGTATCGGAGAGGTGACGCTATTGTCAGAGGAGATTACCGCTACCATTCTACACGCGATACCCGGCCGCATCCGCGTCAGAGTTGAGGGCAGCGCCAGGGCGCCTGAGACCATGTCGGCTCTGGCAAGTGCGGTCTCGCAGATCGCTGGGGTGCAAGAAGTCCGGATCAACCCGACGACGGGTAGTCTTTTGGCACTTTACGATCCAAATGCCGTAAGCATCGAGGAGATGTACATCGCTGCCAGGGCAGCTCGACTCAACATCACGGCTCCCGGCTCCCCGTCATCACCCGGGGAAACGGCCGAAGTATCGCAGGTAGCTCGCAACATAAACTCCTCCTTCGGCCGGGTGGATAGTGCCATATCCAGCGTCACGGGCGGCAGATTGGATGCCAAGACCCTGGTTCCCCTTGGCCTCGGCGCGGCGGCAGTTCGGCAGATCGCGACCACCGGCGCTGGGCTCTCCGCGATTCCCTGGTACATCCTGCTCTGGTACTCCTATGGGATATTCACCAAGTACAACCTTAGAAGGAATCCGGAATTGGGCGGCCAGTCAAACAACCCTTAGGCGAGTCTAGAGATCGCAACTCGAGCCCCGCGACGGGGCACGAATGTTGCGGCGTTATTCGTGTAGACGATCGCACTTGGTGTCCGGCGTCCTTCGCGTCCGATTAAGCCCATGGCCCACGAGTCAGGAGGTAAGTGAGATGGAAGATTTTGTCGAACTATTGGTTCCCGGTGGTTGGGGACTGGCCATTGGAGTTGGAGTAGGCGTGGCGTTGCTGGCTGGCCGCCAGATGCGTCCGGTAGCCAAGGCCGCGGTGAAGGGTTACATGGCCGCAACCGAAGAGCTGGGGAAGGCGGGCGAAGGGCTGCAGAGGGCGACTGCCGGGGCCAAGGGGGAGATGCAGGACCTCTACGCCGAGGCCAAGGCCGAGCGAGCGGGCACGCAACCGGCTGCTGAGTCCCCTGCTCAGGCCTGACATCAGCTTTCATCCCTTGTCGGGCCCTCTTGCTTCACCCGACGATGGTCGTCATCTTCGCCCGGGAATCACTGACCGGGAGGATAGTCTTGGTGACCCTCCCGGTCAGTGATTCTGGGAGCCTCCAGTTGTGGCCTGTCCGGCACCGCCGAGCTCAGTAGCCTCTGGCCCTCGATGGCCCCGAAGGTGGCCCCGGCCGTTAGGATTGAGGTGAGCGCATCTCCAAATCCGAGAGGGACGCAGCCCAGCATCGCCCGCAGCGGCGGCACGAACATCGCCCCCAGNTGCAGCAGCACCGAAATCCCGAGGCCAACGGCCAGCGGCCGCGGGATGGAGCGCTCGTACCTCAGGGCAGGCTTGGAGCCGGCGCGCGCCAGGAAGACGTGCATCAACTGGCTGGTCGAGAGACTCCAGAATGCCATGGTCTGGGCTACAGGCCCCGCGCCGTACCGAGCAAGGCCAATGCCGTAAGAGAGCAGCGCTCCACCGCCGATAACCGCGGATTCCCCCAGCATCCTCCTCTGCAACTTCGCGGGCAAGACCGGCTCGGCGGGATCGCACGGAGGCTGATCCATCAGGTCAGGATCCCGAGGCTCCATTGCCAAACCGATAACGGGGAACAGATCTGAGACCAGGTTGATCCAGAGCAGTTGACCCGCGGTAAGAGGAGACGGCAGGCCCACCAGGACGGCGGCGCTCACGGCCCAGACTTCGCTGGCGTTGGTGCCCAGCAGGTAGTGCAGGGAACGGCGGATGTTGGCCCTCACCAGCCTGCCCTCCTCTATNGCTTCGGCCATCTTCGAGAGATCGTCTGTCGAGAGCACTACGTCTGCCAACTCCCGGGCAAGCTCGCTTCCGCGCTCTCCCATCGCTACCCCAACGTCCGCCGCCCTCAGCGCTGGGGCGTCGTTAACACCATCGCCGGTCATTGCAACTATCTCGCCGTTCGCCTGAAGCGCTCGAACGATGGTGAGCTTGGCCTCGGGCGAGACCCTGGCGAATACGTCCACCTGAGACACCAGACTGCTCAGAAGTCCGGGGTCCATCGATGCCAGATCGGCAGCCTCCAGAACTCGCAGCGGCTCCCCGTTTCCAAGCCCAAGCTCCTTGGCCACCGCGACGGCGGTGGCCGGCTGGTCGCCCGTGATCATCACGGTTCGGATGCCCGCCTTCCACAGCGTCCGAACTGCTTCCGGCGCCGCGCTACGCACGGGATCCTTGAGCCCAACCAGACCACACCAGGTGAACCCGTGGAGAAGATCATCCTCTTCGTAGCTGTCTGGAAGCCGCTTGCTGGCAAACGCCAGCACCCTCATCGCCTTGGCAGCCATTTCGGAATTGCGCCTAGCTAGGGAAACTCTTCGCTGGGGCGTCATAGCTACCAGGACTCCGTCCAGGAAAACCCGGTCGCAGGCCTCCAGCAACTCCTCGGGGGCTCCCTTGAGCAAGGCCACCAGGCTATCGTCCCCTCGGTGGACGGTGATCATTCGTCGCCGTCCGTCGCCACGGTCCCTCCGATCGATGCGCGGGAACTGCGTCCGGAGACCATCGGTGTCCATGCCGGCCTTGTGGGCCATTACCAGCAGGGCACCTTCGGTGGGCGAGCCGTCGATTACGAACTCGCCGTTTCGAAACTCCGCGACCTCCGCATCGGAGCAAAGCACGCCGATCCTCAGCAACTCCGACAACGCCGCATCCTTCTCGGGGTCTATGCGGCGGTGCCCTACCTTGAACTCCCCGACGGAGGACAGTGGCCCTCCAGTTACATTGATCGCCTGTCCATTCACCCGGACCTCCCCCACAGCCATACGGTTCTCGGTGAGGGTGCCGGTCTTGTCGGCACAGACGACCGTGACAGAGCCGAGCGCCTCGGCGGCCGGAAGCGACCTGACCAGGGTGCCCCTCTTCCGCATTCGGCCGGAGCTGAGGCTGAGGACCGTCGTGGCCAGGGCAGGAAGGGCCTCCGGAACCGCGGCAATCCCCAGGGCAATGGCCGAAGTCATAGAAGGGATCAGCCCCACACCTCGCAATATTCCNAGCCCCNTGACGCCGACGATTATGCCTGTCGTGGCAACCGCCAATTGGCGGCCTATGCGATCCATGTCTCNCTCCATCGGTGTGGGTGGAGGAGTCGAACCGGCGGCCAGGATGCGCAGAGCGCCTATTACAGTGTCGCTTCCGGTCGCTACAACGACCGCCTTGGCGTGGCCTCCGACCACGGTCGTGCCCCGAAACACCATTGAGTGGCGGTCCGCGAGGGCGGCACCGCCGTCCACCGCCTCCACCGACTTGACCACGGGGTGGGGCTCGCCGGTCAACGCGGACTCCTCGACCTGAAGCCTCTGCACTTCGATCAGCCGAGCATCCGCGGGGACGGGGTCGCCAGTCTGTAGCAGGACGGTGTCCCCCGGGACCAGTTCCGCCGCCTGGGCCAGCCGCGCCTCCCCGGATCGGAGGACCCTGGCCGGGATGGGCATGGACCTGCGCAGCGCCGCGATGGCGCGGCGGCCGGTCCTTTCAGTCGCCGCTCCGATGGCGGCGTTCACCACCAACACGCTGCCAATCAGCAACGCGTCGAGCAGTGCCCCGGTGCCGAAGGACAGCGCGGCGCCGACCGCGAGCAGTGCCGCCGGCGCATTGAGAAACTGGTCCGCCAGCAGCCTTAGAAGCGACGGCTCCTCCGGCTCGGGCAGCAGGTTTGCCCCGTACCGATGGANCCGAGCCTCAACCTCTGATGNGTGCAAGCCATCTCGAGGATCGGCAGACAGCATCTTGATGACATCTGCAGCGCCAGTCGAGTGCCAGATGTCATCCGACTGATGCAGCTCCAGCGCCGGCATAGCCGCTCTTGGAACGCGGCGAGGGCTGGTTCCGTTCAACTGCGCCCGGGGAAAC
>JGI24132J36420_10001586_pt1 | contig 10285 bp, 7 predicted proteins | sample BarGraNGADG00212_3_FD_36420 | JGI IMG/M metagenome (IMG submission 36420) | reverse complement strand
AAATTGCCGCCTTTCATTTCCGATTTATTATTTGCTAACATACCGTTTGTTCATGTTCTCTCGCATAAATCAAAACTTCCTTTTAAAATTGAATATGAAACTCCGGAAACACTTGGTCCGGACAGAATAGCTGCTGTGGCCGGAGCTTTCAGTCTGTTTCCCGGATCAGAGATTCTGATTATTGATGCAGGCAGCGCAATAACTTATGAATTTTTATCTTCAGGTATTTATAAAGGGGGGAATATATCTCCCGGAATAAATATGAGATTTAAGGCTTTGAACAAGTTTACTGAAAAGTTACCTCTGGTTTCGTCTTCTGATAAATATACATTCCCGGGGCTAAATACCATCGATGCTATTTCAGCCGGAGTCATAACGGGGGTGACATATGAAATAAATGAGTATATTCGCACGTTTAAGAAAAACAAGACTGACTTCAAAGTATTACTTGCAGGCGGAGACAGTGAATTTCTTAAGGACAAAATCGATTATCAAACCACATATATGCCTGATATTGTGATTGATGGTTTAAATTATATTTTAGAATACAATGCAACATAAGCTTTTTATAACCATTTTTATCGCTCTGTTTTCGTTAGCCTTTACGGCCTCAGGTCAGAAACTTGTCAACTCCCCTTTTTCACGGTTTAATATTGGTTCTATGGAACCTGCAGGATCGTTCAGAACGCAGGGAATGGGAGGTATCAGCACCGCATTAAGAGATAATACCACAATCTATTTTTCAAATCCGGCATCATACAGCAGTTTTGATACGATCTCATTTAATTTTGACTTTGGTCTTGATTATAGTAAGAATGTTCTTTCTGATGGTGTTTCTCATTACAAATCAGATGACGCAAATTTTGACCATCTGCTTATGGGTTTCCCCATAATGAAAGGATGGGGTTTTGCACTTGGCCTTGTTCCTTTAAGCAACGGATATTTCAAGATAACTGATGATCCGAAAACAGGGATATACTCCTCATATCATGCCGGAGAAGGAGGGTTTAATAACTTTTTCATGGGATCGGGAATTAAGATAAATAAGAATTTTTCAGTTGGTGTAAATATGAGTGCGCTGTTCGGCCAGATTAAAAGAACAAACCAGTTCGATTTTGCTGACTACTATAACGGCTTCAATAACAGAACCACTGAGAACATTCATTTAACCGGTATTAATTTTACTTATGGTCTACAATACACTGCCTCTCTGAAAAATGATTATTTTTTTAATGCAGGGGTATCATTAATTGCAAATAAAAATTATAATTCAAATTACAATTATCTGGCTGAGAGATATACTGCCTTCGGTACAATCGATACTATTCCCGGGTCGTATGTATCTGATAACACTAGTAAAGCATACATCCCAGGTACTTTAAGTATGGGGATCTCTTTCGGAAAGAAAAATAAGTTTACAACCGGGATTGATTATGTAACTACAAAGTGGTCAGCATCAGTAATCCCCGGTGCATCAGGTTCTGCTGCTGATACAAAATCTTTTCTTTTCGGAGCTGAATTAATTCCTGATAAATTTTCGAATTACAGTTTCATGAAAAGGATGGAGTATCGAATTGGTGGTCATGTCGGAGATAATTATTTTATTGACAAAAAAACTGGTGAACAGTTAAAAGAATATGGGGCAAGCATCGGGCTTGGTATTCCCTTAAGACGCACATTATCAAAAACCAATCTGTTTTTTGATTTTACCAGAAGAACCGGTCCATCCGGAAGCATACTTCCAAAAGAGAATTATTTTACACTGGGTATCAGCCTGAACATTTACGATGATTACTGGTTTAGAAAGCGTAAATATGATTAAATGATGAATCTCAGAACACCCTTATTAATTATTGCAATTGTTGTTATAACCGGGATTGTTTTGTCATGTGAGAATAAAAATAGTTCCATTCCTAAATTTGACATTCTTTCCCTCCCGGCTCTTACAGCTAAAACCTTTGAGACTGAATTCAACGATTCCGGTCGCTTGCAGGTTAAGATGTCTGCTCCTCTCATGCAGAAATATGAGACTAAAGACAATCCATATACTGAATTCACTTCGGGGATCCATGTGGTTTTTTATAATGGTAAAATAACACCTGAAGGTTATGTCACAGCAAAATATGCAAAGTACACTGATACAAATAATTTGTGGGAACTTAAAGACAGTGTTGTTGTGGTAAATGAGACTAATGGTAAGCTCGAAACTGAACTTTTGTACTGGGATCAGCAAAAAGACCGCATTTATACCGACCGCTTTGTACGAATAACTAATCAGGACCAGATTACACTCGCAACAGGATTTGAATCTGATTCAAAGCTTAATACTCAAAAGCTAAAGAAAGTAAGTGCAATAATCCCTCTGAAAGATGAGAAATAGTTCATTATTCATTCTCGAAATCTAAACAGAACACAAACAGAGAAAAAAGAGTTAACTTTGGTTCATGANCGGACTTCTTATCATATTCCTGGCGATAGTTCTTTCTGCTTTCTTTTCCGGTATGGAGATTGCGTTTGTTACTTCAAATAAACTCCGTATTGAGCTTGACAGGAAACAGGGTGTATTCGGCTCGGAAATATTAAAACTATTCACAAATAATCCGGGCCAGTATATTGCAACAATGCTTATCGGCAATAATATTGCTCTAGTTATTTATGGATTGGTCTTTTCCAATTTACTTGGACCACAGTTATTGAAGTATGTTGATTCTGAGCTATTGGTTCTTATACTCAATACATTAATTTCCACAACAATAATTCTGTTTGTTGCTGAATTTCTTCCAAAAACCATTTTCATTATTTCACCGAATTTTTTTCTCAAGTTCTTAAGTATACCTACACTGTTTTTCTTTTTTCTTTTCTACCCGGTAAGTAAATTTACCCTGGCTGCTTCTAATCTGTTTATCAGGGTATTTTTCAAGTTCAAACCAAGAGAAAAGAAACAGGAGGATCTTGTTTTCAGCAAGGTTGATCTCGACCATTTTGTAAATATAAGTAAGCAGAGTAAAGAGGAATCGGGTCCCGATCATCACAATATCAGGATCTTTCAGAATGCCCTCGATTTTTCAAATGTTAAGCTCAGGGAATGTATGATTCCGAGGACTGAGATTGAGGCTGTTGAGTGTATGAGCCCGGTTGAGCTGCTTAAAGAAAAATTCATCGAAACAAGACTTTCGAGGATATTAGTCTATCAAAGTACAATTGATAATATTGTAGGATATTTCGAGCTGAAAGACATATTTAAAAATCCGAAAGATATCACATCCTCAATACGTAAGCTTGCCATTGTACCTGAAACAATGCCGGCAAACAGACTTCTGAAATTGTTTGTTGACGAGAAAAAGAATATTGCTCTTGTTGTTGACGAATTCGGAGGCACATCGGGTATGGTAACTATCGAGGATATTCTTGAAGAGATTGTTGGCGATATTGAAGATGAGCACGATACTAACGACCTTATTGAAAAGGTAATCAGCATAAACGAATTTGTTCTTTCCGGAAGAATAGAAATTGATTACCTGAATGAAAAATACCATCTTCATCTTCCTGAAGAAGACGATTATGAAACCCTTGCCGGGATGATAATGTTTTATCACGGCAGTATACCGGGAAATAATGACGTTATCAGGATAGGTAAAATTGTAATAAAAGTTCTTAGGGCCACAACCACAAGGCTTGAGTTGGTCAATCTGAAGATAGAGTAAAAGGCGTGAGGCGTGAGGCTAACTCCCTATTATCTCCCCACCCCAAAGCATGTTCAGGAATACCTGCCATGGAAGTACTGTAATATTGTCTATTTGCCTGGGATATGGATCTGTACTTACTATGATTGACTTCTTTACTTTATACTCTTCAGCAAAACTTTTTAACCCTTTAAGATGACGAGGGTTAACCATGCTGGTTGACTTTGTTTCAATAGTCACCTCATTCTCTCCCAGGATAAAATCCACTTCAATCTGAGATGTTGTGCGCCAATAACTGATTGGATAATTAATACCGGAATAGTGACTATGAGCATATATTTCCTGATAAATAAAATGTTCAAAGGCCTTTCCAAATGCCTCGCTTCCCTGTTCTATCCGACCTCTTTTCAGTAAATAGTTTGCAACTCCGATATCAAAATAATAAAATCTGGGTGCAAGGATTACCCTACGCTTTGGTTTCTTTTGATATGATTGTAAAAACCGCCCTGTCATAGTATCCTCCAGTATCTGAAAATATTCTTTAACCGTCGGGGAGCTGACTCCACATTCTGTAGCTATATTTGAATAATTTACCATTTCTCCATTCGAGAATGCTGCTGCTTCCAGGAATCTGGAAAACGATGTGATATTTCTGATTTTAGCCTCTGTCATTATTTCATCACGTAGGTAACTGCCAATATATGCCGATAATAGTTTATCAGGATTGCCAGCTAAATAATGCCTTGGTAATAATCCCCAATTCAGAGCTCTCACCAGATTAAAATCAGGAATCTCTACCGAAATCAGAGGATATAATTCATGCCTGAGAGCTCTGCCTCCCAGTAGATTACCTCCTGAACGCAATATATTTCTCGGACTTGATCCACTAAGTATAAATTGAATATTCCTATTGACAATTAACCAGTGAATTTCATTAAGTAATGAAGGTATCCTCTGAATTTCATCTATTATTACCGGACCATCTGAACTACGTATCAAAAGTATCTCCCTCAGAAGTGATGGATTCCTCAGAAACCTTTCGAATTCGTTTGCAAGTAAGAGATCAAAATAAGGAGCATCAGGATATAAACTTTTCAGTAAAGTACTTTTTCCTGTTTGCCGGGCTCCCCATAAAAATGTGCTTTCCTTACCTAGATCATGAAAACTTTGTTTTCGAACATACATGATATTTTAAATCATTACTTTATTTTAACATGATATTTTAAAGTACAAATTTATAAAAAGTATTTTATCTATCCATACGGAAACTCTGATTTTAAATGGAAGGTGCACAGTTTGTAATCAAAACCACCAGGATTGAGTCGGTTAATCTGAAGATAAAATAAAAGGCGTGAGGAATGAGATGTGAGGTGTGAGGCGGAATCAAAATACATTATTATTTGATGTAGAATCTGCTGTCCGATAATATTAGTACTTTTACTCAAGGTTTATCATTGTTATGTGGTGACTCAAAAGATAACCGAAAAAGAAAAGATAACAATCATAAATAAAACTGAGATGAAGATAATACGTAATTCTTTAGAAACCATTTTATTAACTCTGTTTATTGTTCTCTCATTTAATTTATCGGGTCAGGACAACAAGGGAAATCCACTGCCTCATTTTTTATTCCCCTCATTTAAAGACGGGCTTGTAATAATGAAAGACGGGAAAATATTTTCTTCCTTATTAAATTACAATATGGTAGAAGAAAAGATGATTATCGAACTGAATGGGACTTACAGGTATTCAAAAAATCCGCAGCTCATTGATACTATTCATTTGGGAAACAGAGTATTTGTTCCTGTAGAAAATGCATTCTTTGAGATCCTTTCAAGCGGATTGGTCACGTTTTTTCTTCAGAATAAAAGTAACCTTGTTCCTAAAGGAAATGATATCGGATATGGAATTAAGTCCCGATCTGTTGGACCCACACAACAAAAGAGGTTTGAACTTTCGGAAGTCACGTATCGAGGTGGCCAAGTTGCTTTTATAGATCTCCCTCCTAATGTTGAAATTATAAATGCATCTGTATTCTGGGTACGTAAGAATAATAAGTTAGAAAAATTCAGCAACGAAAGACAATTTCTTAAAATATTCCCTGAATACAAATCTGATCTTATTAAGTATATTAAGAATGAGAACATTAAATTTAATTCACCTGAAAACGTGATCAGGCTGGGTAATTATTTTGACAAAATCAATAGAACATTGTGACTATCCAGGAACCGGGTTCATTTATAACGAACCGGAGTTCACATGTCAGCATTGCAGTCCTGAAGGAATTAGGAGCCTGAAAAGTCACTTTGCCCTTAAACGGAAAAATAATCTGTTCGAATCCGGTAAATGCGGTTGAGTTGCTTTCGGAACCTGAACTACTCTGAAGCAAAAGGTTTCCTATATCATTCGATTCTCCTCCGTTCAGTGCGAATTTAAACTTGACATAAGGCCTTTGGCCAACCATTATGCATGATACTCTGCTTATACCCTTCCGGTACTCGATTACATAAGGAGCCAGCGCAAGTTCTCCAATATATTTATCCTCTTTCCATATCCCTGAAATCACAGAATCTCTGTCCATGTATTTATAACTATATTTACCTTTCCCTTCTCTGACACCCTTTCTCCATTCCCCGGTGTATGTTTCGCCGTTTTGCCATATATAGGTTCCATTCCCATCCGGCAGACCTTTTTTAAATTCTCCTTTATATCGGTCAATTCCCACTGCTTCACCGGTACCATCTGCGAGCCCCTTCTTGCACGATCCGGTATATGACACTCCAATACTTATTTTCAGTACTTTACAATTGTCCTGGGCATTTATCATTGAACCGAATAAAAACATAATCGTGATGCCGGTAAAAAGAGTTTTTATTTTCATACTCTGTTTAATAATTTAATAACAAAAATCGCACCACATAAAGGTAAGGGAATAATACTAAAAAAAGAAGAGAGCCGTTGGGGCTCTCTTCTTTTAAAAATTTACCGATTATATTCTAATGAACATCACTTACTGTTGGGATAGGATTTTTCCTTGTATTCCACCACAATTGGCTTGTTGTTCCATTTGTACTGAACATACCTTCATTAGTTGCCTCAATATTCTGAGATACTCTTGCTGCTGCAACATTATTTGTATTGTAGGTATCCTCGCTAAGGGCATATTGCAACCTTATCGGAAGACCCAGGCTCGGATAATATGCTCCCTCAAGTTCGTATTCAAATACTCTCTCAGGAAAACCGGTCCTTCTTATTTCGCAATAAGCCTGAACACCCTGTCCGAACTCACCTGCCCATCTCTGTTCGCAGATCAGCTGATATTTATGAGTATCAGTGCCTCCCCAAGCAACAAGCGGATCAGCAAGATAAGTGGCATAGTTAACCGGAAAACCGACTGTACCAGTGGTAATTGTTGCTTTTCCCCATGAAGGTAAAACGGTACCACCATCAGTAAGACCCCATCTGTTCATTGAGGCTGCGATACCTGCTTCGTATGCTGCCTGAGCTGAGGCATCATTGCCTATACGTTTATAGTATTCAGCTTTAATAAAATCAACCTCATCTAAACACAATATATAAAGTGGCGCTTTCTCAGTGTATCCGATTTTTGTTCCAAGAAGTGAAACAGCCGGGAACAAAGCTGAAGTGATGCCGCGTCCGTTCTGGAAACCAACGTATGCAATTGTATCAATTGGAGGAACTGCATTCCCATTGGGTGTTGGCTGAGCATAGACGTGAATTCTGGGGTCAGTTCTTGCCTTCAGCCAATCAACCATGGTTTCGGAGCAAGCCTGGTCTGTTCTGGAATACAAAGCATCGAATATCGGGTTTCTGTATGGAAGCCCCGGATAAGACAATGAGGCATTGTCAGCATTAGTCGTAAAGATCGGATATTGTGCCGGGTTACCAAGAATAGCGCCAATCTGTGCATCAGCAGTTGACATTGCTGCTGCGCCCGGAGTAGTCGTGACTGTTGTGCCGCCTGCCATGTTATATGTGAATGACCATGGGGTGCCTGCAGCGCGGTTCAATAGTCTGAGTTTTAATGAATTCGCTAACATTCTCCATGCTGCCGGATCTCCGCCATAAATAATATCACCTGAACCAAAGCTACCTGTAGCTGCGGCAAGAGTAACATTTGCCTCTTCAAGTTGTGTCAGGAGATCAGTATAAATACTTGCCTGAGTATCGTACTTTGGAGTCAATGTTCCGGTAATAGAGAATCCCTGTAAAGCGTCAGTATAAGGAATATCTCCCCATACATCAGTTACGTACATGAATGACCATGCTCTGAGGACTTTTGCTGCTGCTACAAGAGCATCATTTTTCTCAGCGGTACCTTTGGTTATAACAATGGTAAGGTTTTTAAGCTCATTAATGTAAGAGCTCTGGAATTCACCAGACATGTCACGAGGCATATATCTGTCTTCATCAATGTACTGCACTTTACACCACTGTTGGCTCCATACGCCAAGGTAGGTATGTTGGATCCAACCGCCCATCTGGCGGCTAACGGATGTCTGCTCTGCATTAGTGAAAATATTTATTGCAGGAACAACTACCGGATTATTCGGATTCTGGTTCATTGTCTCAAAATCCTTAGTACAGGATGAGAGAAGGCCCCCTATCAGGATTAATCCCGTTATAATTTTTTGTGATTTCATTATATATTTCATATTCAGATACTTTATAGGTTAGAAACTAATCTTTATATTGAAACCATAAGATCTGGTTGAAGGAATAGAGTTTTGCTCAGCTCCCACACTGGTATTACCAGCGCTATTACCAACCTCCGGGTCAATATCCGGAACATTTTTATGTATGATCCACAGGTTACGTCCTACCAGTGACAGGTTCACATCTTTGATCCCCGCTTTATTAAGAAAACCAATCTTGTCCAAAGAATAACTCAATGAAACCTCGCGCAACTTGGTAAAGCTTCCGTCAAATACTGACAATTCTGTTTTGCCATAGGTGTCATAATAGAATGTATTAGCATCAGCGTAAGTTGAGTTATCAACCGGAGTTGCACTTATAGCGCCTGTAGCATCGAGGAAAGCAATTGTACCATCAGCATTTACTTTTCCGTAAACTGAATTTGGAGCAAGCACTCCACCGCCATCAGCCAGAGCATCTCTTACGTTTTTGCCGTTAGCATTGATTGCTGCTGTATTTGCAAGCACTCCGGTATATTCACTGAACATATGAGTTTCAGAGAAAATCTTTCCGCCTTTCTTAAAGTCGATAAGTACGCTTAAGCTAAGTTTCTTATAATTGAATGAGTTTGTAATTCCTCCGAACCAGTCAGGGTAAACATTCCCGAGAGGAGTTCTTTGTCCTGAACGGATGTATCTTCCGGATTTGGTTACAAGAGCTCTTCCTGAATATTCATAATAAGCAAGCTGTTTCTTTGCATCATCATAATAAACAGGTGTTGCATTTTCACGAACTAGTGCATAACCGAATATTGTTCCATAATCTTTACCCGGGAAGGCATAAACATATCCACCCCAACTCAAATCATAAAGATTAAGATATTTCATGTCTTCGTACAGTGATACAACTTTGTTTTTATTTTTAGACCAGTTAACCGATATATCCCATGAAAAGTCAGATGTCTTAACAGGAGTAAGGTTTAACTGTAATTCAGCACCCATGTTCTGAAGGTTACCGGCATTGATAGTTTTATTGCTGAAACCAGTAGTATTTGATACAGCTATGTTCATGATCTGGTTGATGGTATTTTCTTTATAGAAAGAGGCATCAAGACCTAATCTGTTCTGTAAAAATTTTAATTCAAACCCAGCCTCTTTGGATTGCTTATTTTGTGGTTTCAGTGCGGAAGGGGGAATTACAGCTAATGCAGTATTTGTACCATAATTAAGTGAAGGATGACCGTTAAATGGTTGAGCAGCACTATATGTACCTTGAAGTGCATAAGCATTAGCTGTACCACCAACCTGAGCATAACTTGCTCTTAATTTCATGAAGGAAAGAACGTCTGACTTGATCCCAAATGCATCGGTAGCAATAAATGAAAGCGATGCTGAAGGATAGAAATAGGAGTTATTATTAACAGGTAATGTTGATGACCAGTCGTTTCTTCCCGTAAGATCAAGGAATACAAAATTCTTATAAGCTATCGTTGCAGTTGCAAAAACACTCTGTAATTCAGTGTGATTTTCACTCATGTTGGTTGTTGCAGCTACAGCAGCATTACTTACTGAATATAAATCCGGTACAATAAGCTCTGCAACATTAGTATTGCGGTACTGGCCATTATAATGGTTATATTCAGTTCCTAAGCTTCCGTTAAAATTAAATTTACCAACACTTTTAACGAACTCGAACCTTGCGTTAGCATTGATCTCCTGCCTGCGGTTTGAGTAACTGTTGAATTCACCAAGCGGATAACCTATACCAACATCACCCTGGGCAACACGCTCCATAATATCTTCAATCGACCAGTCAGTTCCGGCCATAGCCCTGAATGACAGCCAGCTATTGAATTTCCAGTTTAGATTAACGTTACCAATCATCCTGTCCCTGTTCCTTGAGTTTGTATTATTATAAAGGTTCCAGTAGGGGTTATTATGGTAACT
>JGI24132J36420_10001585_pt1 | contig 10287 bp, 7 predicted proteins | sample BarGraNGADG00212_3_FD_36420 | JGI IMG/M metagenome (IMG submission 36420) | reverse complement strand
AGCAAGGCGCAGTGGGCATTGGATGAGCTTTATCATCTGGTTTATATAGCCAATGAATTGAAAATAGACCCACTGAGCATAATGGGATCATTTGCCGGGGCCATCGGGCCGGCGCAGTTCATTCCCTCTACTTTTCTGGTGTATGGAATTGACGGAGACGAAGACGGCATATGCAATCCATTCAACATGAAGGACGCAAAGGCAAGCATTGGTAATTACCTCAAAAGTTTAGGCTGGTCCGAGGACGCAACTCTGGAGATAAAACGAAAGGCGGTATGGCATTATAACCACAGCCAGGTATATGTAAACACCGTCATGCTGCTCTACGATGAATTGAGCCGGGAATAGTTCATTATCATTGCAATAAGTCAAACTTGGGATTACTGATTATCAAGCTTAAAGAGGAGTTTTCTTATGAATACCAATAGAAAAATAATTTTGTATTTGGCTGTGTCAGCATTTTTGGGGGCCTCCTATACTTATGCCCAGACAAGTTACGCTCCTGCGCGGCCGGAGCAACTATACAAAGTTGAGACTGTCAAATATGAATGGAGGGATGCAAAAAGAAACCGCGATTTGCCGGTTAAAATTTATTATCCCGTGATAACTGACAAAGCTCTGCCTATGATTATCTTCTCTCACGGTCTGGGTGGATCGAGGGATGGCTATGAATACTTAGGCCGTTATTGGGCAAGCCGGGGTTATGTTTCCGTTCACTTGCAGCATTTAGGCAGCGATGATGCGGTCTGGAGAAACAAGTCGCAGATAATGCAATCCATGAAGGAAGCGGCGGCAAGTGTGGAAAATGCTGTCCATCGCCCTTTGGATGTCAGTTTTGCCATTGATCAACTGGAAATTTTAAACCGCGAGGTTGCGCCGTTGAAAGGGAAGCTGGACTTAACCCGCATCGGTGTCGCCGGTCATTCCTTCGGCGGGTTTACGGTTATGGCTATAATCGGTCAAGTATTCGTTACAAAGACGGGCAATGAATTTACTCTGGCCGATAAAAGAATTAAAGCGGCAATTGCCATGTCGGCGCCAGTGCCGCGCAATGCTGATTTGAAAAAATCATTCGGCAGCATTAAAATTCCCTGTTTGCATATGACCGGTACGCTGGATGAAAGTCTGGTCAGTGATGTAAAACCGGCCCAGCGCCGCCTGCTGTATGATAATATCAGCGGCGCCGAACAATATCTGCTTATTTTGAATGGCGGAGACCACATGGTTTTTGCCGGTATCCGGGTGAATAAAGACAAAGGTAAGAAAGATCCTGTATTTCATGAGCTAATTTGTCAGGTGACAACGGCTTTCTGGGAGGCAACTCTGCAAGATAATGTTCCTGCCCGGAATTGGCTGTGGCAAAAAGACGGCTTCGAAAAAGTGCTGGGGGAAAACGGAACCTGGGAGAAAAAGGGCTCTCCCTTGATTTCGTCTTCGGTCATACCGTAAAGATCAAACGCTTTTGGCTTTGCTGATGCGGTTCCAGACAAGGCGGCAGACGGCGCGATAGACTTCCTTGCGTTCATCAGCGGTCAAGTTAAGTGCGTCAAAGACGATTTTGTCCAGTTCAGCCCGATCCGGCAGCGGCTTTGGTTCCTGCTCTTCAATCGGTATTTTTGATTGCACATCAATCCCGCATTCGTCAAAGATGGATTTGATTTCTCGAGAAAAGAAACTATCCAATAAAACATCGTCACTGATGGCAAGCTCACATGGAAGGAAAAACATTCCAATATCATCACCACGGAACTTTAATTCGCCACCACCTAGGTTAGTCAAGCCAAACAATTCTCTCTCTAGAATAAAAAAAGTTGAATTTGCAAAGGCAGCAAGCGTTTTAGTCTGTTCTTCTTTATTAGGTATAATTTTATAAAATTCCTTACCAACAATGCCTTCTGGATTAAAAATTACCAAATGATCTCTGCCATATGTCCTAGCCATCAGTATAGGTGATTTAACCCTAGAATTACCTTCATTTTTTACGCCATATTTAATTACACCTTCGTGACTTTTCTTTAAATGGATTATTCGTGTATTTTTAACCGATTTGATAAAATGTGTTTTAGGGAAGCCATTGCCGGTGTTATTATCATGAACATACCCATCAACTTTGCAGACCTCTGATAATTTAATGATGTTCCGATTAGTCCGAATTAACTTAATAAAGAAATCTGGCGCCCGGAGATATTTCCCGCCCCATTTATCGCCGATATATTTCCCTGCATCCAATTTTCTTTCGCCTTCGTGTTCATATTCCATACCGGCTTCTTGCAGATCTTTAACGGTGATAGGATAGACACGAAAAACGTCATTAGAAACAACTGCGCCAGCATCTTCAATGGCAAGTAGGTTTTCAGTAAAAATTGCCTCTTCAAAAGGCATTTTGAAAGCGACAAACTTCACCGGATGATTTTGGTCAACTTTTTTCTGCGGCGCATGAATCACGGAGATAATCGTGTTCACATCAGCGGCTTCAAAACTTCTTTTGGCGTGGTTATCAATAATCAATTCCACCTGACAGCGTTGCAGCAAAAACTCCTGCAGCCAAGCGCCATAGCCTACATCCAGCCAGGAATTGGAACAAATGAACGTATGAATACCTTTAGGATTCAGCAGGCGCAAGGCACGGATATAAAAATAAGTGTATAGGTCGGATTGCGCGTTGATTTTCTTTTTGAGCGGAAAGTCATCAGGAAAATCCAGCCGCACCATTTCCTGCAAGTAATTTTTATATTCTTTTTCACTACTGTCCGGAATAATCCGTGAATAAGTTTAACTGGTTACTGTTTTTATCCATGTCACTTGTGTAATCATAAAATGTAAGTAGCTGAAACATGGATGCTCTTTCAAATAGGGAGATACTCAAAACCTGTAAAATNGTGTAGAGACTTTCCTGGAGATTCNACCGTTTTTTGATGATCGCCACAATCAGATAGACGGAAATAGCAATCCAGATTTGGGTNTTCACCGCGTTCTCCGAAGTGCCGAAAAAGCTCTTGATGCGTAGGTGTTGTTTGATCCATTTGAAGAATAGCTCCACCTGCCATCGTTGTTTGTAAAGCTGGGCGATGGTGATGGCGGGCAGAAGAATGTTGTTGGTCAGAAACACCAAGGTTTTGTCGGTCTCGGCGTCGTAATATCTCACCCGGCGGAGTTTGTCGGGATAATCCCCGGCTGACTTGGGAACGGTCAGTAGGATGGATTGGTCGCACACAACCCCTGTGGATTTGTCCACTGGATGGGAATAAAGCCTGCGGCTCTTGAGATTGGACTTGGCTCGGATCACGAAGAAAGCGGAGGCTTGAGTAACAGCGTAGAGTCTGGAGCAATCCGTGTAGCCGCGATCCATGATGTAGAAAGCGCCTGCTTCCAGAGGAATGATGTCCAGAACGTTGACCTCGTGGAGTTTTCCGTCGGAGATGTGGATGAAGCTTGGGATATTGCCCCGCAGATCCAGCAGGGTATGAAGTCGGACGGCCCCCTTTGCTGTCCGGAAGCGTGCCCAGGGAAAAATGGACAGGCACAGATCGATCGTCGTTGCATCCAGGGCGTAAACCGTGTTTTGAAGTTCCACTGCCAACGGTTCCTTCTGGTAGAGTTTCCTGGCGATGCCGATCAGATGATGGGCAAAATCGGCGTAGATGCGCCAGTCCCGCATCTCGTTCGCTTCCGCCAAGGTGCTGCGGGAAACTTTGCTGCGGATGCCCATGGGATATAGCTTGTTGCTCTGTGCCCGCAGGCAGGCTTCGATGTCCCGCAAGCTCTCCCGATACGTCAGTTGTGCGAAAGCCATAATGCGGAACTGATCCAGACAGGTGAAATTTTTGACGCTGAAGTTGCCTTGGTACTTCTCCACGCAGCGCTGAAAGGTTTTCAACGGCATGAAGTCCATGACTTGGGTAAATACAAGCGGGCCTGTATACATGAGCACTCCTTCCCTGAAATATTCTTCGGGAAGGTTTACAGATTCCGCTATGCATTTTCAAGTCGAGGACAAACATAAATGGTATCTTTCGTGAAATATGTTAAGCTTTTATAAATTTTATTTACTAACTATTCCGGACAGTAGTGATATTGTTACTAAAATTGAATTTTGGCCGCAAAATATAAGGTGTAGTGCCGAATTCATAATCAATTTATTGTTCTGATAATGCTGTTTAAATCCGGTTTTCCAAGCGATTTATAATTTCATTTTGGATGGGGACACCCAAATCAATATAGGTTGCGTTGTATCCGCCAACTTTTACGATCAGGTCTTTATAATTTTCAGGATTTTTTTGAGCAGCCAGGAGTGTTTCGGTTGATACCACAGTCGGTTGTATCTGCATACCGCCTTTTTCAAAATATGTTTTCAAAAGATGGTAAAATTTTTCCACATTTTCATCATGTTCTAGATTTTGAGGATGTATCCGAACATTGACGGCGACGCCATTTACGGCATTTTGATAATCCAGTTTTGCAACTGAGTTTAAAATTGCCGTAATGCCGTTCTTTTCCGCGCCGTTTACGGGCGAAAGGCTATTCGAGATCGGTTCAAACGCTTTTCTGCCGTCTGCGGTTGGTCTGGTTACGAAGCCTTCCATTACGTGAACTCCCATCGAATATGCTCCGGCGCTGTATCTTCCCCCCCTGAGGCAAGTATGTTTTGCGACTTCACTGGTGAATAAATCCCACAGTTGACAAGCAAACAAATCGATTTCTGCTTTGTCATTTCCCCATTTGTCGTATTTACACATCATCTTTTGCCTTATGACTTCCTGTCCCTCGAAGTTTGAGTTTAATACCTCTATAAGCTCCTGTATTGAAATTATTTTTTCATCATAAACCGCCTTTTTGATACAATACAACGAATCAACCAAGGTCGCGAATCCATAGCCGGTTATCGATGACAGGTTATATTTGGCTCCTCCGCAGACATAATCCTTTCCTTTTTCCATGCATCCGTCAACCATGGCTGAAACAAAAGGATGCTGGAAATGCTTCATCGCTTCACGGTCGCCCACTTCAGCTATTTGAACGGATTTTTCAATATTAAACATCAACTGCCTGACAAACGCCTTATACAGATCGTCGAAAGTCTTAAAACCAGACGGATCTCCGGTCGTAAGCCCATCAACAAGTCCGGACATATTGCTGTATCCGTTATTGAGCGCCAGTTCCAAAACACCCGGCAGGTTCATGAACATTCGGCCTGTTGCGGCGAAACTGTTCCCCTGTCCAGTCGGTTCCACGCAGCCTATAATCACATAATCCTTGGCGTCTTTTGTTGAGTAGCCCGCTTTTTCAAGACTCGGAACAATAACGTCATCGTTATAAAATGCGATACCGGAGGTTGATTTGAAAACAGATATCGCTGCCTTGAAAAAATCTTTGGGTGTATCCTTGTGGATGCGTATGGATAAATCAGTGGTAAATACTTTTAAATTTTTATACGCCTCAAGAAAAAGATAAGACAACTCATTTGTTGAATCGGTTCCGTCCTTTTTCATTCCCGAAATAGTTATTGTCTGGGTGTTCTGACCAAGAGCGTTGGCTATCATGGTGAGTTCCGTCGGTATCAACGTAACGTTCCAGGTCAGCTTTAAGTTTAATTCTTCGATTAGCGCCAGTGAGAATTCACGCGTTATCATATTGGATCGCATATCCCTTTCATAATAAGGCCAGAGGATTTGATCCAACCGTCCGGGCGCAAGAACGCTTCGCTGATAAATAATGTTTGCAATATTTTGACTAAACCATATGAATTGAATTGCTTCATAAAAAGTATCGGGGGCATTTGCTGTAAATTTATTCATCATCTCCCCGATTGTTATCAGTTCTTTCTTCCGGTTTCCGCTTTGCTCTTTACCGGCCAAATCAAAGGCCAAGTCCGAAAATCTCTGCGAAAAAAGGATTGCGGCATTATAGTATATTTTTATTGCTTCATAGAAATCATATTTTTCGTCAAATTCATCATCCTCTTTTGAAAGTTTTTTTTGATAACTGTCCGCTTCTTTGATGATTCCCTTATATCCAAGTTTTAGAAGTTTTTCATATCCGGCTGACAAATGACCTTCTGTCGTTCCGATCTGAATCGCGATGTTGGGCGCCACTGCCGCGAGCATGCCCTGGGATGCGATCAATTTTTTATTAAGTAGTTCTTCATATATAATATCGCCGACCAAGGACTTGCCTTGCCAGTAGGGAATTATTTCCATCAGTGTATGAATATCGTTGTCCTGGATAAAAAATGGCTGGGGGTTTCTTTTGGCCAGTTCTTCATAGGTGCTTTTTTTATCGAGGTTGTCGTTAAACCTCTGCAAATCGAGATTAACCTTTTCCCCCAGATTCTTGCTTGTTTCATTTCCAACGAGCAATTCATCATCCCTGATGAAGATTGTCATATTCTCCAACGTATGCGCTACCGCCTTGGCTCTCTTAATGATTTGGGTGTCTCGTGCATTATTCTGATACACCTCGGTAAAAAACTTTATCCGTTCGATACAGATTTCATATTTGCTGGATAGGAGATTGTTTTTTAGACGGACAGTTCTTTTTGATTCATTTTCCGCTAGCATTTTTTTATCACCTAATAAAAAGCTGTTATCGATAAAATCAGCCGTGTCGGGTAAAATATGGATCGGCTAAAAAAGTAGGAATGAGGGAGTAAGAGGTTTCCTTTCATACTTTATTGTATTGCATTAACCGGCTTGTATGTCAAACAAGTTTAAGCAGGCATTTTGTGTTGCAGGCAGTGCGGTTAGATTAATGCATAATTGGCCTATAAGCATTTCCGCAGAAATGATGTGGTTGCCGCAGAAGACATGGAAGCCGGAGTGCGTCATTTAGATAGAAAGCATGGCAATCATTTCTTTGGTAATCTTCCCTTTGGCGAGGAGCGTCCTGAACACCTTGTGCCGGAAGATGGCCCCCAATAACCTTCCCTCCCGCGATGAAAAAGCCGATTCTTAGTTATGCGATTCTCAGGGACTTTCCCAGCAGAGTGAGAATGGATTCAACCGGAAGGGATATATTCGGCCCCTCGGCCCCCAGGATCATCTGGCAGCCGGGACAATATAGTCCCAAAATATCCGCACCCGTATCCTGGGCCTGCTTCAGACGCCGGTCCCGGAACTCGAATCCCGGTTTCCCCATGCCCGTAATGGCGTAGGCACCACAGCACAAGGCATCCTCCCTCGCATTTTCCATTTCGACTATTTTTATCCCCGGGATGGCGTTCAATATTTTCCGGGGAGATTCCGAGCCGGGCGTGATTCCCCGAACGAAATGGCAGGGATCGTGAATGGTTACTGTTGCCGCGACCTCATGGAAAGGACCCAATTCATCGAGATGCCCAGCGATAAAATCTGTGATGAACATCCATGACCATGCAGTATCCGGGTGGTGATGATCAAATGTCATCTTGCACGTCGGACAGAAGATTACAACCTTTTCCGGGGAAAGGACATTCAGCCCGGCGATCAATCGATCGAATTGCCTCCCTGCCTCTTCCGGATGTCCGGCCATGAACTGGAGCTCTCCGCAACAGGAATCAAAACCTCCCAGCACTCTGATCTCTGGATCGATACGCTGCAGTATTTTAACGGTGGTAGCTAACACGCGTCCCTCGACCAAACCCCAGCAACTGGAAAAAAGGACCGTTTTCACCGATTTCTGTGCCTCCACGCCGAGATCCATTATCAGCCGGTCCGGTCTGTCCAGAAGCCCCCGGAATGACGGGATCACACTTTCGAGCAGTTCCTTGCCAGCACCGAGGATAGTGGCCACGCCTTGCGGTATCGGGTCTCCCAACTCCAGGAGAGTCATCTTGCCGGCGCCGAAGCAGAGTCCGGGAGCAAGCGCCTGGGGGCAAATGGCGGTACAGGTATTGCAAAACAGGCAGGAATAGATCCGTGTTCGGGCAAGGTCCCCGATCTTCCCGTCCCGGAACAGATCGAGAATCTCTTCCATAATCTTTACCGAATCAACGTCCCGGAGTANTGTATTTGCGACAATGGGACAGCATTCCACGCACAGACCGCAGGCCGTGCAGTTTTCGGCAAAATGCCGGAGCATTTCTCTTGGATTAAACATCGGCTCTTCTTCTTTCCTTTTTCTATTATTGTATTGTGCGCTACTTACCGGACATGGCTTTCTTTGATAAGAATTTTCTTTTGTGGGAGGGAGTATAATATGAACGGTTTTGTAAATCAATTAAATATTGGCCGCAAAATATGAGGTGTTGTGCCGATGTTTATCGTCGGACGTTAATTGTGTTTATTATGATTGAAGTCTAGAATTCATGCGAAAAAGGCAAATCTATTGACTACAAGGAAGTACGATTTACATGCTTCTTTAGCTCTGTCAATTAATTAGAACCATCCCCGATTAACTCTATGAGGTATCAGAACGGCGGATGGACAGTCATAAATGTTAAAACCTCCATGCCGTTGACCTCCGCCTTGGTGTTTTCGCCATTGATTACACGGATCATCAAATCGATCATCTGGTCACGAAGTTGATTCAATTGGTGTCCCTCTACAAGAACGCCTGCGTTGACATCCATGTCGTCTTTCATGGCTTTGTAGATCATGGTATTGCTGGCTATCTTGATGACGGGCATGGCCGGAAAACCGACAGGATTTCCCCTACCGGTGGAAAAGAACATGAGTTGAGAGCCACTGGCGGCAAGCCCGGCCATGGAATCGCCATCATAGCCTGGTCCGTCCTGGAGGATCAGGCCATGTTCGGACGGCGCCTGGCCATAATCAACAACTTGATTGATCGTGCTTGTCCCGCCTTTGAAGATACAGCCCATAGACTTTTCGGCAATCGTGCTCATGCCACCGTCCATATTGCCGGGAGATATAACAAGGCTAGCCAGTTCACCCATCACATCCTGCGTCAGCTTTTCGGCGCGTGTAATCATCTGTTCGATTTGCCCGGCTACTCGGTCGTTTTTTGCGCGTCGTTTAAGAACGTGCGTTGTCCCGATCATCTCTGTATTTTCGCCAAATATGACCGTCGAACCTTTCTCAACGAGCCAGTCGGAAACAGCTCCTATGGCGACATTAGCCGTTACGCCCGACATGGCGTCGGATCCGCCGCATTCCATAGCGATCAGCATTTTGCCCCAAGGCACAGGTACTCTCGGTTGACTGCTGATGTCCGCCAACATCCGACGGGCAGCGGCAATCCCTTTACGCGATGTCTCGATGGAACCACCATCAGTTTGCACATTAAAGATTTCGATGGGTTTGTTGGCATCATTGATCAGAGGAAGAAGATTGGTCGTATTGGACACTTCGCAGCCCAACCCGATGAGAACCACACCGCCTACATTGGGGTGGTGCACCAGACCAGAGAGGATACGGAACAGAATCTCGACATCTCGGAGTCCGCCCCGGCCACATCCATAGGCATGGGGGGCACATATCGCCTCCGGCACCTCTCGTCCTATTCGATTGACGACACCGTTGACACAAGACACTGTAGGGAGAATAAGAACGTGATTGCGGATGCCAACACTTCCATTTTTTCGTACATATCCTCTGATGTCATTCATTTTTTCCACCGTTTGCTTTCCAGGTTGTGCGTGTGGACCCACTGCCCTTTTTTAATTATTTGTGTGCTTACGGCTACGGTTTCGCCATACTTTATGATTTCTTCCCCAATGGAAATATCGCGAATAGCTATCTTATGGCTTACTGGTATCTCGTCCATGGTCTTAAAGGGTTCGATACCATTTGCCGTTACCATATCCCCAGCAGTCATTGCCGTCAAGGCAACAGCGACATTGTCTCGAGGATGAATTATCAGTACGTTGTTCTTCATAATCCCTCCCTAATTTAATTCTGACTTCCGTCTAGCTACCATATTCAATGGGGTAAAAATAGGAATTTGTCCAACGGCTATATTGATTATCGTTTGAAATGTTGAATAAAGAATGGAAATGCAAAAAACAACATTTCAGGAAGAAGTGCTTATTGAAAATACCTACGAGTCAGCACCTATGGTGAATGAAATATTTTGAGGATTTGCGTTTGAAATGATTGATCTGCAACGTTTGAGTTCAGCGGTGGCCGAAGGCCAGCCGCTGGAACGAATGGTTAGGCCTCATTTCCGAACGTAATGAATTTGCTTTTCGGAAACAGGTTTTTTGCAATACTGGACAATTCGGAATCAAATCGAGTTCGCGCTACCTCATCTTTGACCTTAGCGTAATGGTCTCGCCAGCAATCATAAAGCGACCATAGCCAAGATGATGAAGTGTCCTCGGAGTATTTGCACCGGGATTAATCCATGCCT
>JGI24132J36420_10001584_pt1 | contig 10288 bp, 9 predicted proteins | sample BarGraNGADG00212_3_FD_36420 | JGI IMG/M metagenome (IMG submission 36420) | reverse complement strand
GGGATGAGGCCTGTTCTACCTGAACTAAGAGTTGCTCCAAAGTTTTAACTGTTGAGTTTCAAAAATGAATGAAGAAACAATGCGGGCAATTCAATTATATTTTAAAGAACGCTGTTACTCTTTTTCTTCAAGAACTGAATCAATCTTACCAATAAGTTCTTTCAGGGCATCCGGGAGGTAATCTTTCTCAAGTTTTTCTTCTTCTTCTGTGAGCTTTATCACATACTGAAGGGAAGCCATTGCCAAAAAATCCTGTACATCTTTATCGGTGTACCGCTGCTTGTACTGCAGCACTTTTTCATTAATCATTCTGGCTGCTTTCCTGATCTTCTCCTCATTTTCCCGTTCTACCTTTAATGGATAATATCTGTCAGCTACATTTACCCTTATCGAAAGCTTATCATCCATTATTATATTTTATCTGTTTAAAAGAGCAACACATCTGTCAATTTCCCGCACCAAATCTGTTATTTTTTTCTTCGCTTCCACAGCGTTTTCACCTTCTCCCAACAATGCTCCTGATAATTTAACTCTCTCGTATTTAATTTCCAGTTCTTTAATTTTCACATCACGGTCATAAAGTTTGATTTTTAAATCTTCATTTCCGTTCTTAAGTTCAGTAACCTCAGTCCTCAGAGTATTATATCGGTTTAATAATTCATCCAGCTTTCTGTTTAAAACTATTAATTCCTCGTAACCCTTACCGGACATATTAATTTCTTTAGTACAAAATTAACATTGTTAATGATATTTTCAAAAATTTAGATGAAATAGTTTGACTAAATGAACCATAAGTATAGCTTTACACCTCATTTTAATAACAAAACTCTATTTCTGATGCTTTTTACCAGGTTATTAATTATTAGCGTATTGTTTTTCAACGTATTAACCATCAATGAAAAAGATAAATCTCTATTTATTTCTCCTCTTAAAATACCTCTTCTATTGTCGGCAAATTTCGGAGAAACCAGAATCGATCACTATCATTCAGGAATGGATATCAGAACCCAGAGTGTTACTGGCAAAGAAGTTGTAGCTGCCGCTGACGGATTTATTTACAGGATAGGTGTATCTCCGGGAGGATATGGGAATTCAATATTCATAAGGCATCCTTCGGGATACTCAACAATATATGGTCATCTTGAAAGATTCGCTCCTGAAATTGAGGAATATGTAAAAACCTGGCAATATGAAAATAAAAGCTTTCAGGCAGTATTATGGCCTACAAGAGAAAAATTCCAGATAAAACAAGGCCAGCTGATAGCATATTCTGGCAATTCAGGCGCTTCCGGAGGACCTCACCTTCATTTTGAGATAAGAAAATCAGAAAACGAGATCCCGGTTAATCCTTTGCTATTTAATTTTGAAATCAGAGACAGGATTGCCCCTGTAATTGAAAAACTCGCTATCTATCCGATAAATAAACATACCTTAATAAACAACGAGAACAGAGTAAAAAAGATTAAGGTAACAGGAGAAGCAGGTAAATATTACCTTCCTGATGAAACCGAGATAAATATCAGTGGATTAGCGGGTTTTGGTATAAAATCGTTCGACTTGCTTGATGACAGCAATTTTAAATGCGAAGTATACTCAATCGAATTAAAAATTGACAGTATCCCTGTTTTCCGGTATGTTATGGATGCTTTCTCATTCGATGAATCCAGATATGTTAACAGCCATATTGACTACGAAACTTATATGAGGGAAAACATCTACTTTGAAAGGACGTTTGTTCTTCCTAATGATAAACTTAGTTTATATAAGGATCTTGTCAACAGGGGAATTTTTAATTTTAACAAAAATAAAATCTATCATGCTCAAATAATTGTTACTGATGCCTATAACAATATTTCAACACTTAATTTTAATATCAAATCACAATCACCAAATTTACAAACGGTTACAAAACCATTACCGGAAGATGTGAAAGTAATGCCATTCAACAGAAGCAATAAATTCAGTGCAGAAAAAATATTTTTGACAATTCCGGCAGGAGCTCTTTATGACACTTTAAACTTTTCTTACAAGAATACTGCCGGGACAAAAGAAATGTTATCAGATCTTCATCATGTTCACACTGTTTATACCCCGTTGCAAAAAGCGTGTACAATATCAATAAAACCTGATAAAATTCTTTTTGGAAAAGAAGCTAAGATGCTAATNGTCAAGCTTGGAGACGATAATCAAAAAAACACAATGAAGAGCAATTGGACTAACGGTTATCTGACAGCAGACNTCATGTCATTTGGAAATTATTTTATTGGTGCCGACAGTGTTGCGCCTGAAGTTTCCTCTCATGGATTTGTTCCCGGAGAAATTCTTTCAGGAAAGAGGGAGTTAATGATAAATATATCAGATGCATATTCAGGAATAAAATCGTATGAGCCATTAATAGATGGGAAATGGGCTTTGTTTGAATACGATCAGAAAAACAACATTTTGATTTACAAATTCGATGAACGAAGAATCTCAAAAGGGACAAAACATAATCTGGTACTGAAAGTAGCTGATAATGTTGATAATATAAGTACTTACAAGTGTGATTTTATCTGGTAATCAAATAAATTAGAAGAAAAACCGATAAAATTGACTATCTTTGCCGGATGCAAGAAAAAAAACAAATTATCTTTAAAACACCTGACATTACCAAAATGCAGGAAGTAGTGATAAATACCAGAACAAAGATCTATATCGCTGTCGGGGCTGATCCTGAAGAAGCGAGAAGCCGTTATCAGGCAAGACAGGATGCAAAAGGAAAAGCTCTGTTTGCACCTAAAAAAACTGTCTTAACCTAATCAGCAGTAAGGTTTTACACCTAGTTATCTTAATTTATTTTCGAAGGATAAACTCCTTTGGCGATCATCTTATTTATACTATCGACAACAAATGGTTTGTCTTCGCGATAAGTAACTCCAAACCATCTTTCGTTGCTCATAAGTATTTTGATTGTGATCTCTCCGTTCTTTACAAATTTATCAACTGAAGTAGGAATGTCAAGTTCTGATTTGAGTTCCATCCCGCTTGTGGCTATAAAACTTTTGAATTCAGATCCAAGAAAACTATAACATGATGGTTTGAATCCCCACAAATTCATAGATACAACCTCTTCGCCTGTAAATTTCGTGACTTTGCCGTCTTCTGATACAACTTTTGCACCATCGGCTGTTTTTTCTATCTGTCGTGTTTCTACAATATCCTTTAGCAATCCATTCTCAACCCCACAAATCCCTCTGTTAACGTGGCCATGTTCAGAGAGTGTATTTTTCAATTTATATCCAACAATACAATAGCAGACTGGATCTTTATCATTAACCAAAAAATCATGTAGTGTTTTAAATGATTCAACACCATAATAATCATCAGCATTGATTACTCCAAACGGTTCTTTTATCTTTTGTGAAGTGACCAGGATAGCGTGACTTGTTCCCCATGGCTTTTGTCTTTCAGGTGAAACCATAACTCCTTCAGGCAGATTTGTTATCTCCTGGAATACATAATCAACTTCTATTTTACCCTTAAGTCTTTTTACAAACCTTTCTTTAACCTGTTCCTCAATGTCGCGCCTGATCACAAAAACTATTTTACCAAAACCTGCACGGATGGCATCATAGATTGAATAATCAATAATTGTTTCGCCCGATGGGCCTACTTCATCAAGTTGCTTATTGCCACCATAACGGGTTCCCATTCCTGCTGCCAGAACTAATAGAGTTGGTTTCATAATCACAGTTTTTTTTTCAATACAATTATAAGGAAAAAATATTACTTTTATTATGATGAATAAAAAAATGATCATGGATTTTAAACTCGAAATATGTGTCGATAATGTTGATTCAGCTATCAATGCTGAGGTTGCCGGAGCCAATCGCATTGAGCTATGCAACAATCTCTTGGAGGGTGGCACTACACCGGGGTATGGAACAATATTATCTGCCAGAAATAATCTGAATATCGATATCAATGTGTTAATCAGACCCAGAGGAGGTGATTTTCTTTATACTGATATTGAATATGACGTAATACGAAGAGATATTGAACTCTGCGGTGAGGCCGGAGTTAACGGAATCGTAATTGGAATATTAATGCCCGATGGCTCAGTTGACCTGGAACGAACTGCAAAACTAATTGAGCTCGCAGATCCAATGTCGGTTACTTTCAACAGGGCCTTTGATATGTGTTCCAACCCAATGAACGCTTTGGAATTGATAATTTCATCAGGAGCAGCAAGATTACTAACATCAGGACAGGAAAACAAGGCATTTGAAGGATCTGAATTAATTAAAAAGCTAATTGAAAAAGCCGGAGATAGGTTAATCATCATGCCGGGGAGTGGCATAAACGAGTCTAATATTTCTCNTATTGCAAAGGAGACAGGTGCAAAAGAATTTCATCTTACAGGAAGNAAACTTTTGGACAGTGAAATGGTTTTCAGAAAAGAAGGTATAACAATGGGTGGAATATCCGGATACCCTGAATTTTCAAGAAAAGTCGTTGATCCTGATGTGATAAGAAACATAATCAGTCATCTTAAATTGATTTAAGATATCCTTTGTAATTTTAGAAGGGATGTTACCTTTGTGATTCTTTAAATCAACTAACAATCATTAATTATCTTAATAGTGAATTATATGAAAAAACTTTTTGCTCTGCTGCTGGGCATTCTGCTTACCGGGTTGTTACCTGAACAGATTACTAATGCCTGCACAAATTTTCTGGTAACTAAAGGGGCATCTAAAGATGGCTCAGTTATGATTACCTATTCGGCTGATTCTCATGTACTTTACGGAGAACTTTATTTTTGGCCTGCAAAAAACTGGCCAACAGGAACAATGGTTGATATTTATGAGTGGGATACCGGAAAATATCTTGGAAAAATTCCACAGAAGGCTCACACATACTCAGTTGTAGGTAATATGAATGAGCATCAGGTTTCAATCGGAGAAACAACCTTCGGCGGACGTCCTGAATTAGCAGATTCTACAGGGATAGTCGATTATGGTACACTTATTTATTTTACTCTTCAGAGAGCAAAAAGTGCCAGAGAAGCAATCCTGACTTTTTCACAGCTTGTAACAGATTATGGTTATGCAAGCTCTGGGGAATCATTTTCTATTGGTGATGCTAATGAAGCCTGGATTCTTGAATTAGTTGGAAAAGGTCAGGGTAAAAAAGGAGCTGTATGGGTCGCACGTCGTATTCCTGATGGTTATATTTCAGGCCATGCAAATCACCCGAGGATTACAACATTTCCGCTGGCAGATGGAATTAAATCGATCACAACAAAACAGCTTGATAAAATTTACAATCCTGAAGTAGAAACAATCTACGCTTATGATGTAATCGATGTAGCTCGTAGTTACAAATGGTTTGAAGGACAGGATAAAGATTTCAGCTTCAGTGATACCTATGCTCCTCTTGATTTTTCCGGTGCAAGATTCTGTGAAGCAAGAGTATGGTCGGGTTTTAATATGGTGAACAGTTCTATGGGACAATATCTTGATTATGCCATGGGTGAAAACCTGAAGAATAGAATGCCTTTATGGATTAAGCCAGATAACAAATTAGGTCCAAAGGATGTAATGGGAATGATGCGCAATTATTATCAGGGTACCCCTATGGATATGACAAAAGACGTTGGAGCAGGTCCTTATGGAAGTACGGTAAGATGGAGACCAATGGAATGGAAAGTTGATGGAGTCGGGTATATTCACGAGAGAGCTATTTCAACGCAACAGACCGGATTTTCATTTGTTGCACAGAGCCGCTCATGGCTTCCTGATCCTGTTGGCGGTATCAATTGGTTTGGCGTTGATGATACCTACTATACAGTTTATTCCCCTATGTATTGCGGAATAACCAAAGTGCCTGAAACATTCGCAGTTGGGAACGGAGATATTATGACGTACAGTGATAATGCAGCATTCTGGGTATTCAACCAGGTAACGAACTTTGCCTATACAAGAACCCGTCTTCTTATCGGTGATCTTCAGAAAAAGCAATCAGAACTTGAAGATGGCTATATGAAAGAAACGATTAATATAGATAAATCGGCAGAAGCTCTCTACAAAAAGAATCCGGCAGAAGCTGTAAAATATCTGACTGACTACTCTGTAAAGTCTGGCAATAATACAGTTATGCAATGGAAAGAGCTTTATAAATTTCTGTTTGTCAAGTATGTTGATGGCAATGTTAAGGAAGCAGTTCCTGTCCCAAAAGGTTATAAATTTCACGTTCCTAAGCTCACTCAACCTGGATATGGAGATGAGTGGAACAGGATTATTGTGAAGATGACCGGGGAGAAATATCGGGAGAAGTAGGAACGCATAAAGATTGCTTCGTCGCAAGCTCCTCGCAATGACGGTTTAATTCAGCTAGTTATTGCTTCGTCGCAAGCTCCTCGCAATGACAGAGTAATTCAGCTAGTTATTGCTTCGTCGCAAGCTCCTCGCAATGACTCTTAAAATCTGTAAAATACCCCTCTCCGGAGGGGCATTAAAAACTTTTTACCATAGGTTGCGGATTATCAAAATTTTATTTGTAAGTTTGCGACCGGATTTTTAAAGTCAAAATGAGAATACAAAATACTTTGTGAGATGAATTTAATGACTATTGTTGAGAAAGAATTTGCGGTAAAAAATGAATTTCCGAAATTCGGTGCCGGTGACACTGTTACGGTCCATTATAAAATTAAAGAAGGTAATAAGGAGAGAATTCAGCAGTTCCGCGGCGTAGTGATACAGAGAAGCGGGGAATTACATACTGAAACCTTTACTGTACGAAAAATGTCAGGGAATATTGGTGTAGAAAGAATTTTTCCGATTGCTTCACCCTTTATTGACCAGATAGAAGTGAATAAACACGGGAAAGTGCGTAGGGCAAGAATATTCTACCTTCGTGATCTTACCGGTAAAAAGGCCAGAATCAAAGAGAAGAAATTCTAATAAGAAATTATCTAAAAAAATAAAGGCTATTCATTTGATTAGCCTTTTTTTATGCCCATTTTTCAAAAACTAACACAGAGTTTGTACTTATTTCTCTGTGAAACTCTGTGTAACAAAATCACGCTGGCGCGGATTTGAAATCCGCGCCAGCTAGTGCATAAGGCGTAGGGCACCAAAAGGCAAGTCCCTGTTAAATTTTCTTCACCATTTCAGCACTTTTCACTTTAGCATCCTCAACTAGTTTTGTTGCCTGTACATCAGCTTCCTTAACAAGCTGAGTAGCTTTTTTATCTGCAGTTTTTTTCAATTGATCTCCTGCTTTCTGGGCAGCCATCTTACCTAATGCTCCGCTGGATCCATCCAATAATTTCTGTGCCTGTACATCAGCTTCCTTACGCATTTGTGCTGCAGTTTTAGCCGCTTCATCCCTTAAGGCCTGCCCTTTGTCTTCAGCCTCTTTAACAATTTTGGCAGCCTGAATTTCAGCCTCTGCCCTACCCTTTTCCTTAGCTTTATCAACATTGTTATCTATTGTCTGCTTAACTACCTCTTTAACAGCAGCCTTTGCTCCACCTGTGCTTTCTCCTGTTGTACCTCCAAAGAATGGAGCGACCACAGGCTTTGTGAAAGTACCAGTTACTTTAAGATTGACTTTGAGCACCTCTGACGGTTTGTAGCTGATACCAAAAGCAGAAGCTTGTGCTGACAGATTATCAATCAAAGAATTAACAGAACCGCCCAGGTCAGATCTGGGAATCTCGGTTTTAACCAGGTAATTGATTGTCTGGTCTATACCCTGGTCACCGCTGATATTCATCTTCAGGTTCCCGGTTTTTACATCAAACGGACTAACAGAGATCCTCCCGTCAGCTATTTTAAAACTAATATTGATATCCTTGAATGTATTGCTATACTTGTCTCCAAGCTTTAGAGTTTCTTTCATCTTATCGAAGGTTTTCGATTCGAGAAGCGTTATTTGATTCGACTGAAGATTTCCAGCACCATTAATTGTATTGGTAATGGGCATCATATCTTTGCCAAGTAAACTCATGTACGCCATTTTAGCACTAATCTTACCATCTATATTTTTTGCAGCAGGTGCCAGTTTCTGTACCGTATTGAATGTTTTAAAAGCATCTTTAACCTCAATATTTTTCATATCAAAATCGGCTTTCATGGTCGGTTTAAGAGTATCTCTGGTATCATAATCGGCATTCATAGTTATACTACCATTCAGAATATTCATTCCGGCATCCCTTATACTCAAAATCCCATCCCGTACGATAATATGTCCTTTGACATTCTGAGCTTTTATACTATCGTAACTGAATTTGTCAATCAGAGCATTAAAATCAAAATCAATGTTTTTAGGCACCTGTATTAATGTCATTGAAGATGTATCCACAACTGCAGCACTACCAGAAGACATTTTTGACATTATTTCGGAAACATCAATTAGTTTTGAACGCAATGACAGATTACCTTTAATTGTCTTATTACTGAAAACATAAGGAATATAATTTTCAATGTGACCACTCAGATTGAAATCACTTTTCCCGCCGACATTTAAACTTGTATTAGTCATAGCCGCATAGGCAGGAGTAAATTCAAAAGCAGCTTCATTAATCTTTACTTCAGGATATCCGGTCATTACAACCTTCATATTCTTAATGCTCATGTTTCCTGCAGCTTTAAAACTATCATACTGCTTCTTATCTATCATTGACATCCGTCCTGCCATCTGAACTGACATGTCTATAATGCCAGACAGGCTTATACTATCCATTGGCATAGCTTTCATTAGAGCAGAAAGATCAATTCTTCCAACCAGAGAACCCTTAAAATCAGGATCACTCATCGGAGTTTTAAGTGAAAAATTCATATCAAATGGGTTTCCGGCAAGTTCCATGTGAAAGAGATCAACTCCAACGGTTGTATTATCCATTTTTTTACCGTCAACAAAAACATTGGATTTAATATTAATATTCTTTATCTGCTCAGGTAACGAAGGGTAGCTTATTAACCCTTTACTAACCGAAAAAGCCAGTGTGATATCAGGTAATGTATTATTGGCACTGCTATAAATACCTTTGGCCGAGCCGGCAAAAGAAAAATCTCCGCTGGTTTTCAAATCTTTGTAATCACTCATATATACTGCAGGCACCAGAGATAATAATGATTTGAATGAAGTCGAAGGTGCATTGAATTTAATATCAGTCTCTATATCTGATTTAGGCATTGAAACCCAACCTGTAAAGTTGACCTTCATATCATTTAAAGTGATATAGTTTTCACGAAAAGTGAATTTCCAGGTATCAAGATTTGCCAGCATATCAATCTTTGAATCAACAACTGCTTTATTAATATACTTCATTCCATCCATAATGAAAGTAAACTCCTTTGCAGTCATCGCCATCTGCATATCAGTTTCACTCATAGTCATATCGCCTTTCATACTATAATTTATACCTTTAAAGTATGCGCTCATATTGCCCTGGTTATCAATATAAGCAATTGAACTATTAAGCAATTCCACATTTTTTAGTTTTATCTTCATTGTGGAAGGTGCTGCCGGTGCAGGAGTTGTTGTTGTATCCTTCATTATATCATAGTTGGCAGATCCGTCTTTAGCATAAATTGCATTTACAACTGCACGATCAATAATGATTGACTTTACTTCATAGCCGGATTTTCCAAGCAGACTTGAAAGATTGAAGACAAGATCGAATGATTTGCAAGCGACTAGCGTATCCTTGTCAAACTTATTGATTCCAACAACAGATAAGCCGTTCAGAGAAAATGTAAGATTCGGAAAGTTCCTGAAAAATCCCAGCTTATAGTCATCAAATTTGACATTTGCGTTAACCGATCCGTTAATTACTTCGACTACCTTTGTTCTGATCTTGTCTTTAAATATTATTGGAACAGTAAAAAGCAAAACAAGAACTAATAAAATTAAACCAAGCAATACTTTTACGATTATTCCTGAGATCTTTTTCATATAGAATATTTTATAATTGATTATCAATATATTACAACACAAACAATTTTTTTATTACGACAAATAAAAGTAATTAATATTCCTGAAAATAAAAATATTACTATATTTGCGTCCGCATTGCGAGGACCTATAGCTTAATTGGATAGAGCATCTGGCTACGGACCAGAAGGTTGGGGGTTCGAGTCCCTCTAGGTTCACTTTTATAAAAATCAAACCCTTGTAAAACAATATATTACAAGGGTTTTTATTTAATAGAAATAATTAAATAAATCATACCTGATTATGTCATTTAAGTGACTAATTGCCAGTTAAAAACCACCTAAAAAAAGTGTAATTCTTTATA
>JGI24132J36420_10001583_pt1 | contig 10290 bp, 10 predicted proteins | sample BarGraNGADG00212_3_FD_36420 | JGI IMG/M metagenome (IMG submission 36420) | reverse complement strand
CCCACGGGCAAGGTGGTCATCGTCGAGCGCGGCCAGAGGGGCCGTCGCGACGAGGGCCGCTCGATGGTGGTGTGGCGCGGCCGTTCGCAATAGCGCGGTGCCTCGCTGTCTCCTGACTTAGTCGTCGACCTCGACGGTCTTGATCCTGGCACCATGGCCATTGACGATGCGCACGTCACCCTTGCGTATCCCGAAATGCGCCGCGAGGAGTGCCACCACGCCCTCGTTTGCGGCGCCGTCGATGGCGCGCTCGCGAACGAAGACGGTGAGCAGGCCGTCGTCGCCCGCCTCGACCAGCGGCCCCTTCTTGGAGCCAGGCTTGACGTGAATGCGATAACGGGTCACACGGAAACGCTAGCCGTGTTGCGCATCGTGAGCGTGCGCCAGGAACGCGACGCAATGAAGAACGCGGCGATCGGCAATACCCACAGCCACGGCGAGCTCACGTGGACGTCGATATTCGCCCCACCGTGGAGCACCGCCTCGAACGTGACGCCCCAGCTGGCCTGATGCGCCGTGCTGCCCTGAACATCACCACCACCAAATCCCACAGCATCGGTCCACCCCGCCAGGTACGCGTCCGCGTATTGGACCTGGACGAACACCGTGACGAGCCACGTCAGGACGGCCGCCACCACCCCGATCACCCAAGCTGGACGCGGGTGATAGTCGGCGTAGCCAGTAGCCAGCGCTCCCGCAGGGCCGAGTCCTTCGAGAGCAGTACGCGCGCCGTCTGCGGCCACAGACTCCGCGAGGTTTGCCTTGAGTTCGTCGACGTGGCGGCGCCTGGCCGAACGTGAGACTCCGAGCGTCGACAGGGTGCGAGAGAAAGTGCGGACGTAGGTGCGGAGCTGTCGTGCGTCGGCGCCGTGTGCGCCCGGCACCGAGAACCGCACGCGGGCGACGAGCATGAGCGTGCCCACGACGCCCAGGCCCGCAAGGGCGAGCACCAATAGGAACAGCAAAGGAATCAGCAAAACCATGGTTCTCCCTAGATCTCAGACGGGCGACGCGCCCGCCTGACGGTGAGCAGTCGCCACGGGCTGGAGAACACCAGAAGGCCCAGCGCGGGCACGATCAAGTTGTCGCGATTCGTTTCCACGCTGATGCGGTCGAGAGCCCCAGCCCCGTCCGTCGTGACCTCGAATGTGGTCCCTGGAAGCATCGGCGTCGTCACGACGGCCGATGCGTTGTGCGGCGCCATCTGTTGCACACCTGTCGAAAGCACATCGAGGCCGAACAAGGCTCCCAGCTGGAGCGCAAACCAAAGCCCGATCGCGACAGCACCGCCTAAGGCCCAGGTGGGTCCGCGATCGCGGGCGGCAATGGCATTTGCGAGGTCGCGAGGGTGGCCGAGTCGCTCAAGTGCGCTGCCAACGCTGTCTGATGCCGCGGCATCGGCAATGTTGCGGCGAAGCTCGTCCGTGAGACTGCGGCGCTCGGAGAGCTTGACGCCTCGCCATTCGAGTGCATTGTCGTAACTCATGACGTATTTGGCGGTACGAACCTGATCGCGCCAGGCGGGGACGGGGGCGCGGAACCGAATCAGGACAAGAACCTGGCCGAGTAACACGGTCAAGATCACCATGCCGGTNCTCCCCGCCAGGAGGGCGCTTGCGGAGCTGATGGACGTTGTCATGGCTTCTCCTTCGCGACAAGGCCGCCGACGAGCCCCGTCAGGTGGTTCCAGGCATCGAGTGCACGTTCGAGCTCGAGCGCTCCAGCCGCGTTGAGCCGGTAGTACTTGCGCGCGGGTCCCTTCTCGGAGGGAACGAGGTACGAGTCGAGGCGCTTGGCCTGCTCGAGCCGCGCGAGCGCCGGATAGACAGTTCCCTCGGCCATCTCGCCAAAGCCGGCCTCGCGCAGCCGGACAACGAGCGCGTACCCATAGTCCTCCCGCTCGGCCACCAAGTGAAGCAACAAGAGCGTGACGAGACCCTTCAGCATCTGGGGGTCGACGTCGTTCATGGCTACATGGTGATCCTAGGTACTACACATTGTCAAGTAGTTGCGCCAGTGGGAGCTGCGCGTCACGCCGAACGCGAAATCGAGTCCCTTCCCCGCGCGCGATGTCTTACCCAACCCGTAGCGTGTCGCCATGTCCCCAGATATCGCAGTCGAGGCCGATGGCCTCGTCAAGTCCTTCAAGGCGACCAAGGCCCTCAAGGGCGTGAGTTTCCAGGTGCCGCGCGGCAAGATCCTTGGCGTGCTCGGCCCCAACGGCGCTGGCAAGACCACCGCCGTGCGCATCCTCGCCACCCTGCTCCGCCCCGACGCCGGCCGTGCGAGGGTTGCAGGCTTCGACGTTGCGAAGCACCCCCGGGAGGTCCGCAAGCGCATCGGCCTCACGGGCCAATACGCATCGGTCGACGAGGAACTCACCGGCCGCGAAAACCTGATCATGATTGGCGAGCTGCTCAACATGCGCATGGGGGACGCCAGGTCGCGAGCAAAGGAGTTGCTCGAGTGGTTCGACCTGACCGACTCGGCAGACCGCATGGCGAAGACCTATTCGGGGGGCATGCGCAGGCGCCTCGACCTCGCCGCCTCTCTCACCGGCCACCCCGAGATCGTATTTCTCGATGAGCCCACCACCGGCCTCGACCCCGCCAAGCGCGAGGACATGTGGGACGTCGTGCGGGCCATCGTCGACCGCGGCACGTCCGTGCTGCTCACCACGCAATACCTGGAAGAGGCGGACGCCCTGGCCGACGACATCGTCATCATCAACCACGGCGAGGTGATAGCCCACGACACNGCGGAGAANCTCAAGCGCGTCATCGGATCGCAGACGCTCAAGGTCAAGCCCGCCGACCTGGCACACACCGAGCAGGTGCGCGCCATCCTTGCCGAGGTCGCGACGGATGCCGCCAAGGTCGACGAGCCCAAACGCGGCGAGTTCGCCGTGCCCGTGCCGGACGATTCGGTACTCACTGGAGTGGTGCGCAAGCTCGCGGAAGCGAATATCGAGGTGACCGAACTCTCGCTCGCGCTCCCCAGCCTTGACGAGGTGTTCTTCACCCTTACGGGAGAACGCAACAGATCCCAAGCCGGCGCCGAAGTTGAGGAGGTCAGCGCATGACCGCCGCAGCAACGCACGAGATCGCCGCCACGATCCCCCACGGCCCGCTCGACGTGCTGCGCCACTCGTGGGTGCTCGCCAAGAGATCGCTCGTCAAGACGTGGCGCACCCCCGAGGGCCTCACTGACGTCACGCTCTCCCCCATCATGTTCACCGTCCTGTTCGCGTACATCTTCGGAGGCGCAATCTCGGGCTCGGTGAAGGATTACCTCCCTCTGCTCGTGACGGGCCTGATCGGCCAGAACATCGCGTTCGCCTCGGTGGGAATCGGCATCCAGCTCAACGCCGACATGGAGAAGGGAATCTTTGACCGCTTCAGGTCCCTGCCCATCTCGCGCATCGCCCCGCTGTTCGGTGCCGCCATGGGCGACATCGTGCGCTCGATGCTGCTCATCTCGGTCATGGTGGGCACCGGTTATGCGCTCGGCTACCGGGTGCACACGGACGTGTGGCACTTCCTCGCCGGAGCGATGCTTGCCCTCCTGTTCTCGTTGTGCCTCGCGTGGGGGCCGATGTTCATCGGGCTCATCGCGCGGTCGCCGCGCGCAGTCCAGGGCATCGTCTTCATGACCCTATTTCCGTTGACGTTTGCGTCGAACGCCTTTGTCCCCACGCAATCGATGCCCGGGTGGCTACGCGCTTTTGCGAATGGGAACCCCATTTCGCACCTGGTTCAGGCGCTGCGCGCACTGTGGAATGACCCGAGTGGCCCAGGCGCCGTTCCCGGCGGTTGGCAGAGTCCTGTCGCGTGGACGCTGCTCTGGTGCGGAATCTTCGTGGTGGTCTTCGCCCCGCTCGCGATCCGCGCTTACAACCGCAAGGCGTAGACGGCCACCAGGGAAAAGACTGCGGCGCGTGACGCCCTCAGCCCGTCACGCACCGCAAAATCTGTCTACCGCTGCAGCGACTCGATCAGTTCGTGCGCGTAGCGGTGAGTCTTTGGGAGCGACTCGATCCACACCCGAGGCGGCTGACGCATCAGATTGCCAACACGCATCGTGATGGCGCTATCCGAGATGTAACCGCGCAACGCAGCGATTCCCTCACCGAGCATCGGGCCGCGTTCGACCAAAACTGCGTAAAGACCGTCGCACAGCCGTGCCACAGGGTGACCCTCGCCGTAGGCGCCCTTGAGGGCCTGTCCCACTGCCGCGTTACGCGCCAAGCGCTGCCATGGGTCCGTGTGGGCTACGGACACGTCGACCATGACGAGCGCATGCGTGTTCGTCACCGAAACGCCGCTGCGTTGTGCGGCTCCGTAGACCTCTGACAGGCGCTGCGTCAGGTATTCGGCGGTGCCGAGGCCCGACTCGGCGTCTGCCATAACCGGCGCCGACGGCGGGGTGGTGGAACCCTGTGTCCAGCCCTCACACAGCGCCCTAATGGATCGAATCGGAGCGGACTCGTAACCGGCGGCGCGGAACAGCACGGCCATGTCGTCGATCGCTTCCGTGATGCCAACCCCAGCCTCAGACCTGGCCTGACCAAGTCGGAATGCCGCGGCGGCGGTGTCGAGTCGGGCTTCAAGAGCCTCGACCAATGCTTCGGTGGCCGGGGTGTACCAGTCCCCCGGACGCAACCACACCGAGTGAATGCTCTTGGCCTGCCACTGCTGCAGCAGACCCGACGCTCCCACCGTGCCCGTGAGGTGTTCGTTGCCAGTCATGCCAAGTGAGAGGCGTCAGCGCGGGGCTTATGACGCGGATACAAGAGTTTTCGGGACTTCTTGCCCACTTCACGGGGCCGGTGTGACATACGCCACTTGTGCGCACCCTTGTGGAATGCCCCCACAAGAGGGGACCATTGTGGTGGAGAGTGCCCACGTATGGGCGGACTTGAGGGCATATGGGCAACGAGATGATCGCGCTGTGGACAGAAATGTCCAGCGATCCCGAGTTGATCGCTGGCGTACGCGCTGGCGATACAGCGGCCTTTGGTGTGCTCTACGAACGTCACGCCGATGCCGCGCGCAAGGTCGCCGCGCAGTACACCAATACCCCTACCGACATCGATGACGTGGTTTCCGAGTCCTTCTCGCGGGTGTTGCGCGCGCTCCAGCAGGGCGATGGACCAGACCTCGCATTCCGCGCATACCTGTTTACGATCGTCCGCCGCACGGGCATGGACCTCATCAACAAGGGAATCCGTACTAAGCCTCGTGACGACATGTCACCGTACGAGGCGGCGCTCGGGTACGAAGCTTCGTCCGAAGAGCCCGCCATGGAGGGATTTGAGCACGGTCTTGTGGCCGATGCCTTCAAGTCGCTCCCCGAACGGTGGCAAGCGGTTCTCTGGTACACCGAGGTCGAAAAGAAGAGCCCCAAAGAGATCGCACCCTTGCTCGGCCTGTCCGCCAACGGAGTCGCGGCTCTTTCTTACCGTGCGCGTGAGGCGCTGCGCCAGGCCTACCTACAGCAGCACCTGTCGAGCGCAATCGATGTGAATTGCCTCGAGGCAAACGCGCAACTCGGGGCCTTCGTGCGCGGCGGCCTGAACCGCAGGGAAGCGACCCGCGTCGACGAGCACGTGAGGGTGTGCGAGAAGTGCGCCGCGCTCGTCGCAGAACTTGAAGACGTCAACAGGGGCATGCGAAGCATCATCGCGCCCCTGATCCTCGGCGCGCTCGGCGTCGGGGCCCTCGAGGGCGGCCTCCCCATTGGAGGCGCCTTCGGTACCGGCGCCGCCGCAGGTGGAGCCGCGACAGGTGGCGCCGCTGGATCCGGAGTGGGCGGCGGAGCCGTCAGCGCTGGCGGAGTGGCCGCTGGCGTAGGTGCGGCTGGCGCCGCGGCGCTGGGCGCGGCTCTCATCACAGGTGCCGCCGGCCCAGGCGCGAGCGTTGCGGCGGCTGCAAGCGCGGCATCCGTCGCATCCGCACCATGGGCCCCGGTAGGAGTTGCCGCGGGGAGTGGCGCCGCCGCTCAAGGCGCGACTATTGCGGCCGCTGCAAGCGCGGCATCCGTCGCATCCGCACCATGGGCCCCGGTAGGAGTTGCCGCGGGGAGTGGCGCCGCCGCTCAAGGCGCGGCTATTGCGGCCAGCGGTGGGGCGGCCGCGGGAGTCGCGGGTGGCGCAGCGACGGGTAGCGGCATGGCGGGCATCTTCGCCGGCGCCAGCAGCCTCATCATCCCGATCGTTGCCGTGGCAGGCGTTGCCTCCTTGGCGCTAGCGGGTGCAAGCTACTTTGGAGTGTTCGGCGGCAATGCCGCGCCCGTCATCGACCAGGCGGCACCTCAGGTCACGCCAAGCAGTGTCGTCCCCACGCCCGGCGCACGTGAGCCGCAGGCGTCTGAGTCTCCCGCCGCGCAGGAACCATCCACGGCGCTACCGGACATGAGTGGTGTTGCGACCGACGCCGGAGCGAACACAGGCGGCACAGGTACGGGCACAGGTACTGGCACAGGTACTGGCACTGGCACAGGTACTGGCACTGGCACAGGTACTGGCACAGGTACGGGCACAGGTACTGGCACTGGCACTGGCACTGGCACTGGCACTGGCACTGGAGGCACGGATACTGGAACGGGCGGTACTGGAACGGGCGGTACTGGAACGGGCGGTACTGGAACGGGCGGCACTGGAACGGGCGGCACTGGAACGGGCGGCACTGGCGGCACGGCGGCCGCAGTCCTCGCCCTCGCGAAGGCCCCCTTGGACTTCCTTGAGATTCCGCTATCGAGCCCGGCCGTCGGCATGCAGGTGAGCAATGTGGGCAACGCCGACGCGTCGACCCTCGATGCGACGATCGTGCTCCCCGCCGGGCTTACCTTCTCAGCGCCGCCGGGTGGGGCCGCGCCGTCGATGCCGGTAAGTAGCCAGAAATTGAGCAACTTCATGCGCTTTGCGCTCGACGGCGAGTTCTCGTCGGGCGACTGGACGTGCACACTCAGCACCGACGCCGCCACCGCCGACTGCACGCTACCGACGCTCGCAATGGGCGCCGACACCAGCCTCGACCTCGGCCTCACTCCTATTGGCGGCGCGCTTGCGGCCGATGCGGAGACGTCGTTCACGGTCGTCTCGGGCGACCAGACGGTTTCGTACAGCGTTCGCACCGGCGTGGCGGTCAATGACGAGGGTGTCGATGACACGTACTCAGCCGAGGGTCACATGGCCGCCATTCACGTGGGCGCTTCACTTCTTGGTTGCGACCAGACGGACCCTCAGACGGGCAGCAACTGCGCGGACGTCATGAAATCTGCTGGCAACTCTACTGACAGCATGTACAACAACAACAACTGGACGATGCAGCCAATCAACGAGGCGGGGGGAGTTCGAAACTCGGCCTCCACGAGCCTGCAACTCCCAGCGGGCGCCACAGTCAAGTACGCCCTGCTCGAGTGGTCTGCCAACCGCTCGGATGGCACCGACAGCGATCCTGCTGACACCCTCAATGGGGCTATGGATAGCGCCCACCTGCGGGTGCCCGGAGCCTCCGACTACATTCCCGTGACCGCTGACTCAGTCAAGACAATTTCCAAGGACGGCCGCGAGTACTACCGTTCACGCCTCGACATCACGGCCCTCGTTGCCGCGCACGGAAGTGGCGAATGGTCCCTTGCAGATATTGCGCTTCCGACCTCTCCCTTGTTGGACTCTGACAAGACCTACTACGGCGGGTTCGCGATCACGCTCATCTACGAAGACCCGGCGCTCGCAAACTCCCGGGTCGCTATCTTCGACGGCGCCCAGTGGATTACCGGATCCGAGACCGCCGACGTCCAGTTCGCGACATCGAGCAACGCGAACGTCACCGTGGGATGGACCGCGTGGGAGGGCGACCGCGCACTCACGGGCGACAGCCTCGACATCGATGGCAACAAATTCACGCCGCTTCGATGGAACGGCGTGAGCACCCCTGATGGCGAAGCCACGAACGCGGCCGATTCCACCGCGTTCGGCGGGAAGTATGCGAACACGCTCGGAATAGACGCCAAACTCTTCAAGCCGCGCCCAGTGAGCGAGGGCGTCCACACCGTGACGGTGAGCACCAACGGGGACAACTTCCTGCTGAGCACCCTGACGGTGACGATCGCCGACGAGGTATCAGCCCCGTAGTACGCGCCTCCGGCGTCGGCCTATACGGTCGCGCCCGACGGGTCCCACGGCTGGTCGAGCTGCCTGGCGGTGCGCGCCGCATGTTCAACGCCGTAGTCCCTCGCGACGAGGTCAAGCGCCATGTGAATGCCCGACGTGAGCCCACCCGACGTCACCACAGAGCCCTCGTCGACCCACCGCACCCCTCGCTTAACCGCGCCAGTCTGTCCAGTGGCCTCGAGCAGCTCGAGGTCCTCCCAGTGCGTGGTCGCCGACCTGCCGGCGAGGACGCCAGCGTCCGCGAGGAAGAAGGCGCCAGTGCACACTGAGGCGACGACGGGCGAGCCTCCCACGAGGCTGCGCACGGCATCGACGATGCGCCGATCGGCGAGTGCCGACGCCACATCAATGGTGCCTGGCACCAACGCGAGGTCAACCGGTCCCACGTCCTCGGGCGACGACAGGGCGGTGATCGTCATCCCGCCGAACGCGACCGCATCGGCGCCACCAGGGCTCACCAAGACCACCTCGTATTGCGGAGGAAGTCCATCTCTCTCCGCCAATCGAGAGGCGGTGAGGAAGACCTCGTAAGGCCCGCCCGCGTCGATCAGGTCGAAGCCAGGAAATAGCAAGATGGCGACGCGCTTTGTCATGCGAACACGCTAGACGGGGTACTCGGGTCCTGGGAAGACGAAGTGGCACCGATACTCGAAACCCGTCGAGGGGCGCAGCCGTGCGTCAGGAGCTGGTGCCCTTCGCGTTTACCTCGTACGACGTGTTGGTCGCCTCGAAGAAGTTCACGAGCTGCAGGGTGTCGTTGGCCGTCGCCATCCACTTGGCAGGGTTCGACACGTTGTAGTGAGGCTCGAAGCCGAGCTCCTCTAGCCTGCGGTCTGCCAGGTACTTCACGTACTGGTTCACGTAGTCGGCGTTGAGACCCAGGATTCCGGTGGGGAGCAGGTCGCGGTTGTACGCCTCCTCCATCTCGACGGCGCCGAGGATCATGTCGCGAATCTCGTTCGCGAACTCTTCGGTCTGCAGTTCCGGGTTCTCNTCGAGCACCGTGAGAATCAGGTTGATGCCNAACTGCAGGTGCAGCGACTCNTCCCTGATGACCCAGTCCATGAGNGAGCCGAAGTTGCGGAGCAAGTTCCTTTGGCGGAACGACAGCGCCACCATGAAGCCCGAGTANAACAGGATCCCCTCGAGGATGATGTTGTAGGCGATCAGGTTGCGAATGAAGTCCTTCTTGCCCTCCGTGGTNGTGATGTCGAGGGTCTCCTCCGTCATCCGCTTGATGAAGCGGACCTGGAACTCCTCCTTGCGCGCCATCGAGGGAACCTCGACATGCGATGCGTACGCGGCCTCGCGGTCGATGGGGAAGGTCTCCAGCACGTACTCGAAGGACATGCAGTGATTGGCCTCTTCCCACATCTGCTTTGCCAAGTAGAGGTGGCATTCGGGTGCGTTGATGTACGGATACACGCCAAACGCGAGAGCCTTGTTGACGAGCAGTTCGTTCGGGTTGAAGTACGACATCAGGAACGTGACGGCGTGCTTCTCCTCGTCCGTCATCTTCTTGAAGTCGGCGAGGTCTTCGCCCAGTTGGATCTCGTTGGGAAACCACGTGTTCGCCACGGCCTGGTCGTACAGGTCCATGGCCCACTGGTACTTGACCGGCTTGAGTAGTAGTCCGTCTTGAATGCCGGTGCCGAGGATGCCCATGGTGTTACTCCTTGTCGTCTGTCAGGTCTGAGGGACGCGATGGCTACTGGCAGGACTCGCACTGGAGTCGCTCCATCGGGTCGACTGGGCATGCCACGCCACCCACCATTTCCATGTCGCCGTCGGCCGAGTACACGGGGTCGACGACCTCCAGCACGGTCGCGCCCTCGGGTGCCCGGTACGCGTCGAGGTGGTCGTCCGCGCCCGTCGATGCCGTTTCAATGACCGCCATGTCGACGACCGCCATGTCGACGACCGCCGTTTCGACGACCGCCGTTTCAACAACAGCGGGCTCGACGATCGCGGGCAGCGCCGACGGTGGAACGACGGGCTTCTGCTCGGGTGCGGGGGCAAAGGCCTTGGCGGCGAGGGCCGACATGAACGAGGCGGGCGCGATCGAGATGCCCCCCGTCCTGGGCTCCGCCTTGGCCACGGGTGCCACGTCAGCC
>JGI24132J36420_10001579_pt1 | contig 10297 bp, 8 predicted proteins | sample BarGraNGADG00212_3_FD_36420 | JGI IMG/M metagenome (IMG submission 36420) | reverse complement strand
CGAAGCTCATCAGGAAAGCAACCGGCGTACCTGTCAGGGCCGTTTGTTTCGTTCAGGGCGCCAAAGCCAACCGCGTCTTCTACAAGTACGAGCTGCCCGAGCTCAAGACACTCGAGCAGAGCGGCGACGCGCAGGTCTTCTTCGCGAAGACGCAGGACGCCGACCCGGACAATCCGGCGGACTGGATAACGGGCACGGCTAACGCGCCAACCCCGGTACCGGCAGCACCCTGATTGCCGCATCTGGTTACTCTGCCGTGCAACAGGCTGCAGTTTACAGATTTTTTTCTCCACGACGCGATGACGTCGTGCGGCGCTTCCGCCACGTGACATTTCCGGCGGTAATAAGGTGTTGCGGCTGTTGTACTCTTTTCCGGCGGGTTTCATCCGGTGTTTCCGGTGGAGTTAAGGTCTTGGATTACAGGGGGAGGGGTGCGCTTTTCGGAGTGACTTCGGTATGGCCGCGGAACGAGGAAAAGCGTACCCCGACCCCACTGGTGTTGCTGCCAGCCAGTCAATTCTCCGAAGTTGCGCAAAGCAAAGAGCCGGGGCATCCAGCCCCGGCTCTGTACTGATTACCCTTAAGCGTTACAGCTTCTCGATGATCACCGTTCCGCCCTGGCCGCCGCCGCCGCACAGGGTCGCCGCGCCGTACTTCCCGCCTTCNTGCTGCAGGATCCGCGCCAGCGTCCCCGTCAACCTCGGCCCGGAAGCCGCAAGCGGGTGGCCGATCGCGACCGCGCCGCCGTGCAGGTTGACGTGCTCCGGGTCGAGGCCGAGCTCCTTGATCGCGTAGAGTGCCACGATCGAGAAAGCCTCGTTGATCTCCCAGTAGTCGATATCCTTGGCGTCCATGCCGATCTTCTCGAGGGCCTTCTTGGAAGCCGGGACCGGCCCCGCGCCCATGATGCTGGGGTCGACGCCCGCCCATCCCATGGAGATGACCTTGGCGAGCGGCTTGAGGCCCNTCGANTTCGCCTTCTCGTCGCTCATCAGCAGGACCGACGAACAGCCCGCGTTCAGCGGCGAGGAGTTGCCCGCCGTTATCTGTCCGTCAGGCGTGAAGGCCGGCTTGAGTTGCGAGAGGCCTTCCATGTTCGCGTCGCCGCGGATGGAGAGGTCGGTGTCGATGTGCTTTATCGAGCCGTCCTCCTGCTCCACGTCCAGCGGCAGGATCTCGTCCTTGAAATACCCGCTCTCGACCGCCTTCGCCGCGCGCTGGTTGCTCCACATCGACCACTCGTCCATCTCCTCGCGGGTGATGTCCGTCTGGGACAGCAGCTTCTCAGCGGTCAGGCCCATCGACAGGGCCGTCTGCAGCTCGTACTTCTTGAGGGCCTCGTCCGACCAGAAGCGCGGGCTGACCTGCATCAGGTCGGTGTTGAACCGCGCATCCAGCGGTACGTGGGTCATGTGCTCCATGCCGTTCGCGAAGCATACGTCCGAATATCCGAGCATTATCTCCATCGAGCACTGGTGCAGTGCGCTCATGCCCGAGATGCATACCCTGTCGATGCCCTGTGCGGGCACCGAGAAAGGCAGCTCGGCAAGCATCACGATAGTACGGCCGCCCATGAGAAAGTTCTCGCGCATCTGGAGCGAGCAACCGGTGATGACGTCGCCGATCTCCTCGGGGTTGACCTTGTTTCTCTCGATCAGTGTGGTGATGACCTTCGCGAGTGCCTCGTCCATGCGCTGCTTGTTGTACGCGTCACGCTCGGGCTGTGCCGGCCGCGAACGCGAGAACGGGACTCTCAACATGTCTACTATCACAGCGTCTGCCATTATCGACCTCCTTAGTCTGTCTTCAGTGCGGCGTCTATTCTATCAGGAAGCGAACGGCGCTCCGCAATTCGGCACGCCATCTGCTCACTTCCTGCAGATGTAGAGGTCCTCGGTGCGGTCCAGCCCGTAGCGCTTGATGTCCTCTTTGCTCAGCGTCTTGACGAGCGAGTTGACCTCCACCTCGAACCCGGCTGACTCGAGCAACTCGCGGTAGTGCTCGGGCCCGTGCGCCCGGAGGTGGCCGTCGTAGACGAGGATGCGCTTCGCCTGCCAGGAGGTGAGGTCCTTTCGCTCGATGGTCTTCTCCACATAGATGGGGACCTGGATGACGGCGAACGCCCCGGGCTTCATCACGCGCCGCAGCTCGGAGAGCGCCTTCGGCTCGTCGTCGATGTGCTCGATGACGTGGTAGCAGATGACCACGTCGAAGGTGTCGTCNGGCAGGTCCAGGCTCCTGATGTCCATNTGACTCATCGCCATGGGCGACTCTATGTCGATCGACAGGTACGAGACGTTGTCGAAGCTCCGGCAGAACTCCTGGAATGCCCAGATGGGGGCGATGTCCAGGACCTTCATCTCGCGCTCGCCGAAGTCGGTCTCGTCGCGCAGGTACCGGCAGAGGAGCCTGTAGCGCTCGAAGGACAGGCAGTTCGGGCAGAGGGCGGCCTGGTAAGGGGAGAANAGGAACAGGGCGAACTCCTGTCCGCAGCAGGAGCATTCGACCTTGTGGCCGTGGTACAGGAGCCCTCGCAGCTTGCCCAGCGCTTCTTTGACGGGATAGCGCGGGGGGCCGTCCCCGCCGGCGATTCTTATCGGTCTTGAGAGATTTATCATCGGAACCTTCCTGGTCATGCGCGCAAGATGTTACCACGAAACACGCGACTGGGTCCGCTGAAGGATTCCGGCCCTGTCCGAAGAATCTTCCCCTGCGGGTTCTGCTCGATGGCAGATGAAGATAGTATGTTAACCGCAGTCCGGGCTTCACCGACCCGTCGTGGCTCCTTTTGAGTTGAACAAAAGCNGCCTCAGTCGTACCTGCCCAAGAACGATAGCGACCAGGGAAAGTCAGCATGAAAAAAGGGAAGATAGCGCGCTCCAGGTCCTCCGCGATGAACGTGGCGCTGATCGGGAACTATGTCCCCAGGCACTGCGGCATCGCGACTTTCACCACGGACGTGGCGACCTGGGTTGCCTCGACGCTGGGCCCTGAGTCCGACGTCTTCGTCGTGGCGATGAACGACCGCCCGGAGGGCTACGATTACCCGCCGATGGTGCGCTTCGAGGTGCAGGCGAGCGACCCGGACGACTACCCGCGTGCCGCCGACTACGTGAACATGTCCGAGGTCGACATCATCTGCCTTCAGCATGAGTTCGGCATCTTCGGCGGGGCGAAGGGCATATACATCACCGACCTGCTGCGGGACTTGAAGAAGCCCGTGGTGACGACGCTGCACACGGTGCTGCCTGACCCCGAGCCTGACAGGCGCGAGGCGCTCGTCGAAGTCTGCGCCCTTTCCGACGCGGTCATCGTGATGAGCTCGAAGTCGGTCGACTTCCTGGAGGAGTACTACGGCGTGCCGCGCCAGAAGGTCAACCTCATCCATCACGGGGTCCCCGACATGCCCTTCGCTGACTCGAATGACTACAAGCAGCGGTGGGGCCTGCAGGACAGGACGGTCCTGCTCACATTCGGGCTCCTTCATCCGCGCAAGGGCATCGAGTACATGATCCAGGCGATGCCGGCCATCGTCGAGCGGTTCCCGGACGCGGTGTACGTGGTGCTCGGCGCGACACACCCGCCGGTGAAGAAGCGCGAGGGCGAGAAGTACCGCTACTCGCTCAAGAGGATGGCGCGCGACCTCGGCGTCGAGGACAACGTGGTGTTCTACGACCGCTTTGTGTCCCTCGAGGAGCTCACGCACTTCATCGCCGCATGCGACATCTACGTGACCCCGTACCTGGACCTGAACCAGATAGTGTCCGGGACCCTCGCCTACGCAATGGGCCTGGGCAAGCCGATAATCTCGACGCCTTACTACTATGCGACCGAGGTCCTGGCGGACGGCAGGGGCATCATCGTGCCTACCAGGGACCCGGGCGCCATGGCGGACGCAGCCAACGGCCTCCTCACGGACCCCGCGCGCATGGCGGAGATGCGCCAGAAATCCTACGCGTTCGGCCACAAGATGATCTGGCGTGAGGTGTCGAGGGAGTACGTGGTGCTGTTCGAGCGCGTGCTGGCGGGCAGGAAAGCCGCCCCGCCCCCGGTCACCGCCCCGAGGAAGCCGGTGCTGCTCCGCGACCTGCCCAGGCCGCGCCTCGACCACCTCGTGAGGCTGACCGACGGGACGGGCATCATACACGGTGCGCACTTCGACATCCCCGACCGCTCGAGCGGTTACGTGACGGAGGACAACGCCATGGCACTTGCGGCGGCGGTCCTCGCCCACGTGCAGACCGACGACCAGGTAAGCTTCGAGCTCGCCCGCGTCTACCTCGGGCTGATGCGCTACATGCAGAAGCCGGATGGCAAGTTCCACAACCTCCTGAACTACGATAAGTCGTTCGCCGATGAGGTGGGCGGCGAGGAGTGCCAGGGCAAGGCGCTGTCGTGCCTGGGGTTGACGGTCGCGGTCGAAGAGGAAGAGGGCCTCGCCTCCTTCGCCAAGCTGATGTTCGACGATGCGTTGCAGGACCCCAGGCCGACTTACCCCCGCGCGATGGCATACTCGATCTGTGGCTGTTACCACTACCTCTCACGGTTTCCCGGCGCGTCGCTTCCTGAGGCGGCGCTGCGCAACATGGCCTCGGACCTGGTCAGTGTATTTGAGGCCACAGCCGCAGAGGGCTGGGAGTGGTTCGAGGATTCTCTGACATACGCAAACGGCATACTGCCCCGGGCGCTGCTGCTCGCCTACCGTGCCACGCAGGTGGACAGATATCGCGAGGTCGCCCTCGAAAGCCTGGAGTTCCTGACCCGCAAGTGCTTCCGGGACGGCTACTTCGACCTGGTGGGAGACCAGGGCTGGTACCCGCGTGACGGGGAGCGGGCGAAGTTCAACCAGGTTCCGGTGGAGGCGGCGTCCCTCACCGAGGCTTACGTGGACGCCTTTACCGTCGAGAGGGACGAGCGGTACCTCGAGCTCGCGCGCGCCGCGTTCGAGTGGTTCCTCGGCCGCAACGCCCTCAACCAGCCGCTCTACGACTTCGCCGCCTTCTGCTGCTCGGACAGCCTGATGCTGCACGGCGTCAGCCCTAACAAGAGCGCGGAGGCCACTATCGAGTGGCTGCTTGCGCTGCTGCGAGTGCAGACCGCCCTGCACGTGGGACCGCTCGAGGCCGGGGAGGAAGCCCTCGCCGGGAGGTGAATTTTTGCACGCCGAGAAACAACTATTGATGGTCGACTCGGCTTGAGACCTGCGCGGGGGGCAAGAGGTGGCTAAGGACCCTGAAAGAATGCGAAGCGGTTACTTCAGCGAGGACGGGCTGGAGTACATCATCACCAACCCGAGGCTTCAACTCCCCTACATCAACTACCTCACCAACGGCAGGTACTGNTCGTTCATAACGCACACCGGNGGCGGCTACTCGTTCTGGAAACAGCCCCCGGCCTACGGCATCAACCTCTGGGCCCCGGCCCTCAACAACGACCCGGGGCGGTTCGTCTACGTCAAGGAGGGCGACGACCTCTGGAGCCCCAACTGGCTCCCGGTCAGGCGCGACCCGGACAAGTGGCTCTGCCGCGTCGGCATGGGCTACCAGCGCCTGGAGGCGGAGGTGGACGGGCTGAAGGTTTGGCTGTCTTACCTGGTGCCCCTCGACGCCGACCTGGAGTACTGGATCCTCCACTTCATCAACGAGTCCGGCAGGCNCAGGCACNTCGAGGCCTACCCGATGGTGGAGCTGCTCCTCGGGCAGCANATGCCTAACATCATCTCCTATTACTCGAACATCCTCTTCAACAGGGTCAAGAGGGTCGGGGACGTCCTGGTCGCGGAGAAGACCTACTGGAACCGGGAGGCTTTCGTCCCCAACCGCGAGTGGCCNATCAANATATTCTTCGCGAGCACNCACGAGTTCGACAGCTTCGAGACGCTTCGCGAGAACTTCATCGGGCCGGGGGNAGGGACCGCCTATCCCAGGGCGATCCGGGACGGCGAGCTCTCAAACAGCGAGAACGAAGGNCGCGCCGCGGTCTTCGCCCACAAGTACACCTTCGACCTGGAGCCCGGCGCCGAAGAGCGCGTCATCATGGCGATGGGAGTGCTGCAGAACGAGGACGACTTCGACAAGATCCCTTACCACATCAGGCCGGAGGTCTATGAGGAACGGTTCGAGGCGTGCAACCAGTACTGGCTCGACATCGCCTATGGCGACACGGTGTTCACCCCGGACAATCAGGTCAACCAGTTCGTCAACATCTGGAACAAGTACCAGGCGCGTGTCAATTTCTGGTGGTACCGGTCGGACGGCTCNTACTTCATATGCAGTGGGAACGAGACCTGGGGCTACCGCGATTCGGCGCAGTGCATCCTGGGAGCGCTGCCGCGGTTCCTCGACGACGCGTGGGAACGGATACTGATGCACATATCGCTCGTGCGCTCGGATGGGAGCGTCGACCAGGGGTACATCCGCGACCTCGGGGTGCCGTCCGGCATCCCGGGCAACATCGACGTGGCGATGTGGCTGCCGATATCGATCTTCCGCTTCCTAAAGGAGAGCGGGAACCTTGATCTGGTGGACGACATGGTCACCACCTACGACGGGGTGGACATGACGCTCGCCGAGCTCATCTACCGGATCATCGAGAACGTATGGCAGCGAAGGAGCCCGCGCGACATGGTTCTCATCGAGAAGGGGGACTGGAACGACGCCATCAACTACGCGGGGCGGGACGGTCGCGGCGAGTCCACCATGGCCTCCGAACAACTGCTGATGCTCTGCAACGAGTACCTNGAGCTGGCGTCGCTCGTGCGGGGCCTTCCCGGCGTCAAGAGTGTCGGAAACGTGGCGCGCGCGCTGAAGAGCGCACTGGAGACTCACGCCTGGGATGGCGAGTGGTACATGCGCGGCACGACCGATGAAGGCGAGGTCATCGGCGGCAAGGGCAACCGGACCGCGGAGATATTCGCGAACTCCCAGTCGTGGGCCGTCATCGCCGGCCTCGACAAGGAGCGCACTAAGGTCGCCATGGAGTCNGTGAGAAAGAGGCTCCTTACAGGCAAAGGGTGCGCGCTGTTCCTGCCGGGCTGGAAGGAGCCGGACCCCGACATCGGGATCATCACCCGGTTCGCGGTCGGGACGAAAGAGAACGCGGCCATCTTCCTGCACGCGACAGCGTGGGCGACCATGGCGTGGGCGATGGTGGGTGACGGCGACACCGCGATGGACTCGTACAGGCAGGTCCTCCCGAACATCCGATCCACTGAGGACGGAGACCTCTACCAGTCGGAGCCCTACGTCTATGCGGAGTACATAACAGGGCCGGAGTCCGAGTACTTCGGCGAAGGTTCCCACTCCTGGTTCACGGGCGGCGCGGCCTGGCAGTGGCACGTGTTCTGGGAGTACATCCTCGGGATAAGGCCAGGGTACCACGGGCTGGTGCTCGACCCGTGCCTGCCGAAGGACTGGGAAGCGATAACCGCGAGGCGCTGGTTCCGCGAGGCCATCTACGAGATCGAGATCGACAAGCCGAAGGGCATCAGCAAAGGCGTCAAGCGCATCGTCGTCGACGGCAAGGAGCTGGAGGGGAACATCATCTTCCCCCACGCGGACGGCGAGGTGCACCGGGTGCGCCTGGAGATGGGCGAGGCATAGCCAGTTCTTCCTCCCCCTTGAGGGGGGAGGATTGAGGTGGGAGTGACGCCTCTTCCCGACATGACCCCGCCGGCTGATGTCGACTACAATAATCACAACGGACTTTGACACTAGGAGCGCAAGGATGCCGGAAGACAAAGACAAAGAGGACGAGCAACTGAGTGAGGGCGCGAAGCAGCTCTACCGAAAGACAAGGGTCCCGCACAAGTTCTGCCCTTACTGCGGCCACCGCAACGAAGCCGACGCGCAGGAGTGCGCGAACTGCGGCAAGGACATTTCATGGATGCGCGTGCCCGAGCCCGTCCCCTATGAGGAGCCGCCGATGCAGAAACCGCGCTCGATGCCCGAGCAGACGAAAGTCTTCACCCCGAAGGCGGTGATCGTCTTCGTCCTGATAATCCTGGTCATCCTGACGCTCATCCTGGTCCTGGTCTTAACGACCACGAAGTCCAAGAAGGGCAAGGCTTTCGAGATCAAGGTCGCGCCGGCATGCGCCTTTCTGACTCCTCAATGTGCGTCAGCCGCTTCGTTCGTCACGCCCCCACCGCCCGGTTCCGCCTGAATGCCCCCCTCAATATAGGTGCCGCGCGCGCCGATAAACTGGTCAATTGAGCAAGGGGATCATCATGAAGTGCAACAAGTGCGGTAGCGTTCTGATCCAGGGCAAGCGGTTCTGCGTCAACTGCGGCGCGCCCGTGTCGCAGGAGCAGGCGACTCCCCCGGCGCCTGTTCCCACGCAGCAGGCCCAGGCGCCCGCGCAAGCCGCTGCCCCTGTCGCGCCCATACCACCACCACCCGTGGCTCCCGTGCTGGCGCCCCCGACAGCCACGCCTCGCGGCATCGGAAAACTGAAGGGAAGAAGCAAGGGTTGGACCGCGCTGGCGATCGCGCTGGTGGCGATAATCGTCGCCGGGGTCGTGGTGCTCATCGTGTTCCTCGCTCTCCCTGACAAGCAAGTCGCCAGCATCAAGGACCTGAAGGTGACCCGCAAGGACGGAAAGACGCTCGATCTCAAGAAGGTCCCTCTTGGGGTAGACATGGTGCTGACCGCTACTTTTGATGCTAAGTACAGCCAGGGCGGCAAGGGTGAGATCCGCCTCGGCCTGATGTCCAGCGACGGCGATGAGCTGATCGGAAAGACCTTCCAGGTCAAGTCGCAGAACGGGACGCAGACCCGCACGTACAAGGTCTACATGACCAAGAGCAGCGGCAAAACGATCAAAGCCCAGGCGAAGCTCGACGTATGGTCCGGCTCGGGAGAGAAAGCAACGGACGAGGTGTTCCTCCCGTTCGTCGCCGAGAAAGGCACGGTTGAGGACACCGGCTCTTCGGAGAGCATCGANGTGGTGAGGAAGCGGGTCGAGGACGAGTTCACGGACCTGATGACCACCACGAAGACAGCCATCGCCTCGGGCACCGACGTGTCGGACCTCAAGAACAGGATCGCGGACCTGGGTGTCAAGGTCGTGGACGCTTCGACCGTCGAGGAGCTCGAGTCCGCGGAGACGGAGATCAAGGACCTGCAGGCCGAGATACAGAAGCGCATGGCTGCCAAGTGACCTCGCGCAACAAGGGGTCAGACCACTTGTTGCGTCGTCATGCCTTGCAGGTCGCGAGCCCTATGCATTCTCGCCCGAACCGCCAGCCGCTGCGAGCGTTGTAGTACATCCACATCTCGTCACCGACCCGCTTGACGTCGAGCTGGTAGACGAGCGCTTTCTTCCAGCCGTCCCCGTCGGGCTCGACTATCGGCTCGGGGTAGACCTGGTCCCAGGAGAGGCCGTCCGCGCTGGACATGAGCAGGATGGCCGAGCGCGTCCGCCCCTCACCGTCGAGGTAGATGCCGTTGTTGAACCCGTAGAAGAGAGCGCGCTCATCCTCAAGCGCATTTCTTCCCCCTTATTCGGTCACTCACCATGATAGACGCCGCGCGCCCCGATTTCATTACGGTGCTCACCAATATCATCGAAAGGCGAAGGGAAAAGTGAAAGCAGAACAGCCTCGCGCATCCGGGCGCCGGGTCGAAGAAGAATTCGGATGACAACCGTCATTCTCAGGATTTCTTCAGGATTGGACAATAGACTGAGAGCCAGGATGAACGAAAAGACATCTTTCTCAGCAGTGTGAAGAGGAGGTTACGTATGGACGAGGCTCCGACCGAGGAGATGAAGGCGGAGGAAACGAAGCCGGAAGACAAGGCACCCGAGGCAGCGCCGGCGCCAGCCGAGACGCCACCAGCGCCCCCGGCTGTCGAGAGCCCCGCGGCGCCCCCCAGGCCGCCGAGGAAAGAGAACTGGTTGCTGATAGCCCTGATCGCTGTGTCGATCATCGCCGTGCTGCTCCTGGTCTCGACCATCTGTCTCGCCGTTTTCAACGAAGGAGGGTGCCGACGCGGCGAGAGGTTCGAGATGATGGAGCAGCGGATGCAACGGGGCCCGATGATGAATCGTGACGGCGGCGGTAGGCGAGGCAGTCCGTGGCTGCAGGAGGACCAGAACGGCAGGGTCCTCCCACCCCAGACGACTCCCACCCCCCCACCCCAGTCACAGCCGACGCCGCCGTCTGGTTAGTGCCGAAGGAAAACCAAGGTAAGAGACGACAGAAAAGCAGCGGGACGCGCAGCCCGCTGCTTTTCCTTTTCCCTGAACGGTGTTCCAGCCGCTGAAAAGAGCCGCGACGAAAAACGGACACAGACA
>JGI24132J36420_10001573_pt1 | contig 10322 bp, 9 predicted proteins | sample BarGraNGADG00212_3_FD_36420 | JGI IMG/M metagenome (IMG submission 36420) | reverse complement strand
AATCCCGCCGCGGGCTCGTCGAGCAATAACACCTCAGGGTCGGTCATGAGCGCCCGGGCGATCTGGACACGCTTGCGTTCGCCCTCGCTCAACGTCGCGAAGGTTCGATCCGCAAAGGCGTGCATTCCAAAGGCCGAAAGAAGATCATCGGCCCTGATCTCATCGACGGTCTCGTATTCCTCGCGCCAACGACCGGTCACACCGTAGGCGGCGGTCATGACCAAGTCGCGCACCGTCTCAGAGCGACGATCGCCCGCGAGTTCGGTGAGAGCGCCGAGGAGTTCCTCGCGCCCACCCAGGTCCAATCCCGCCGCGGGCTCGTCGAGCAACAACAGCTCAGGGTCCGTCATGAGCGCCCGGGCGATCTGGACACGCTTGCGTTCGCCCTCGCTCAACGTCGCGAAGGTTCGATCCGCGAAGGCGTGCATTCCAAAGGCCGAGAGAAGATCATCGGCCCTGATCTCGTCGACGGTCTCGTACTCCTCGCGCCAACGACGGGTCACACCGTAGGCGGCGGTCATGACCAAGTCGCGCACCGTCTCATCCGGCGGAATCCTGTCGGCAAGCGCCGCGCTCGCCAAGCCAATACGAATGCGGAGCTCTTGGGTGCTCGTCTCGCCGAGGGGCTCGCCGAGAATTTCGACGGTGCCCGTCGTGGGGTGAGCCCGAGCGGAACACAGCGTGATGAGCGACGTCTTTCCCGCACCGTTGGGCCCAATGATGACCCACCTATCCGCGGGTGCGACGCTCCACGTGACTCCATCGAGGACCTGGTTCTCGCCACGACGGAGCGTGACGTCGGTAAGCCGTAGGACATCGTTCATGTCAACTAGCCCTCACGGAGAACGGCGTCGTACACCGCAATGGTGCGGTCGGCGATCGCGTCCCACGAGAAGTGTTCGGCGGCGCGTGCCCGGCCACGGACTCCCATCGCCTTTGCCGCGTCGGCATCGGACACCATCGCCGTCATCGCGGCCGCAAGGTCGGCCACATACGTGTCGGGATCGGTAGGCGTGCCGGTCCCGTCGGTCGCCTGGTCGATCGGCACCAACGCGCCCGTGACGCCGTCAACAATCACCTCTGGAATTCCGCCTGTTGCCGTGCCGACGACGGGAAGGCCCACCGCCATCGCCTCAAGGTTGACGATCCCCAGGGGCTCATAGATTGACGGGCACACGAACGCGGTGCACGCGTCGAGCACGGCCACCAGTTCGGGCCTTGGCAGCATCTGTTCGATCCACGTGATCCCGTCGCGGGTCTCTTGAAGCTTTGCCACGGCCGACGAGACCTCAACGGCAATCTCCTTGGTGTCCGGCGCTCCAGCGCACAGAACGACCTGGACGTCCTTGGGCAGCCGCTCGACCGCCCGCAACAGGTACGGCAATCCCTTCTGCCTGGTGATACGGCCAACAAACACGATCGCGGGGCGGGTGGGATCGATTCCGTGCCTCGCGACGGTGGCGGCGGCCGCCTCGCGCTCCTCGTCGGTCCTGGGCGCCGCCCATGCATCGACGTCGATGCCGTTGTGAACCACGCGGACCTTGGCGGGGTCGACATCGGGGTAGCAGCGCAGCACGTCCGCACGCATCCCCGCGCTCACCGCGATGATGCCGTCGGCCGCCTCGTAGGCGGTCTTCTCGATCCAACTGGACACGCGATAGCCGCCGCCGAGCTGTTCGGCCTTCCACGGCCGCAGGGGCTCGAGCGAGTGGGCGCTCAGGACGTGCGGCATCCCGTGCAGCGTCTTGGCTAAGTGCCCCGCCATGTTCGCGTACCACGTGTGCGAGTGGACCAGGTCGGCACCCTCGCAGTCCTTCGCCATGGGGAGGTTATGGGCGAGAACGTCGAGCGAGGCATCGCCGACCCCTCCTCCCAGCGCCGCGTAACCGGTGACGCCCTCCTCGTCACGGGGGCCGTCAAAACAGCGCACACGCACGTCGACGCGCTCGCGCAATACTCGGGCAAGTTCGCTGACGTGGACGCCTGCGCCTCCGTAGACGTGGGGCGGGTATTCACGGGTGAGTATGTCGACGCGCATACCCCCACCGTAATCGCTTTGGGCGTGGCGTGGCCCCTCCCGCGCGGCGACGTTGCCGCCTATGCTGGTGCCATGTCAGCGCCGAAGGTATTAGCCATAGTCCTCGCGGGAGGTGAGGGCAAGCGGCTCATGCCCCTGACCGCCGCCCGCGCCAAGCCGTCCGTGCCGTTTGGCGGCACGTTTCGCCTCGTTGACTTTGCCTTATCGAATCTAGTGAACTCGCAGTATCTGCAGATCGTGGTGCTGACGCAATACAAGTCGCACTCGCTCGACAGGCACATCGCACGCACATGGCGCATGTCGCCGCTGCTTGGCAACTACGTGGCACCGGTACCCGCGCAACAGCGCCGCGGCAAGCACTGGTACCTGGGCAGCGCCGACGCGATCTACCAGTGCGTCAACATCATCGAGGACGAGAAGCCGGACATCATCGTCATCGTTGGCGCCGATCACGTGTACCGCATGGACTTTTCGCAAATGGTGGACGCGCACATTGCCTCGGGCGCCGACTTCACCGTCGCGGGGATTCGGCAGCCGATCGAACTGGCGGGCGAGTTCGGCGTCGTTGATGTGGACCCAGCTGACCCGAGTCGCGTGCGGGCGTTCCTCGAAAAGCCGACCAACCCCGACGGCTTGCCCGATAGCCCAGGCGAGATCCTCGCGTCGATGGGTAACTACGTTGCAAACGTCGACGCCCTGCTCGAGGCGCTCGTTGCCGACGCGGACAACGACGACTCGAAGCACGACATGGGCGGCGACATCGTCCCGTATTTCGTGAACAAGGGCACATGCGGCCTGTATGACTTTGTGTACAACGACGTTCCAGGCTCGACCGATCGCGACCGCGATTACTGGCGCGACGTGGGAACGATCGACTCGTACTACGACGCGCACATGGACCTCATTGCCGTGCTGCCCATCTTCAATGTCTACAACGACAAGTGGCCGCTCCACCAGGGCCTCATCACGCAACCTCCCGCCAAGTTCATCCACTCGGAGGAGGGCCGCGTCGGCCACGCCGCCGACTCGGTGGTCTCGCCGGGCGTGATCGTCTCAGGTGCCACCGTAACCGGCTCGATCCTCTCCCCTGGTGTGCGACTTCACTCGTGGTCCACCGTGTCGGACTCGATCCTTCTCGACGATGTCATCGTGGGGCGGCATGCTCAGGTGCACCGCGCCATCCTCGACAAGAACGTGGTGGTCGCGGAGAACGCGCGGGTGGGCATCGACCGTGAGGCGGACATCGCGCGCGGTTACACGGTGACCGAATCGGGACTCACCGTCGTCGCCAAGGGCACCGTGATCGCTGGATGAAGCGCGGTCGTCTCCTCGTCCTCGACGTCGATTCGACCCTCATTCAGCAAGAGGTCATCGAGTTACTTGCCGCGAGGGCGGGTTCGCTCGTTGAGGTTGCCGCCATCACCGATCGGGCGATGCGTGGCGAACTTGACTTTGCAGAGTCTCTGAAGAAGCGCGTCGCGACTCTCAAGGGTCTGCCTTTCACCGTCTTTGCCGACATCGCGGCAGAGGTCGCGCTCACTCCAGGCGCCGCCGAGCTCGTGGCGACGGCCCAAGAGGCGGGCTGGACGGTCGGGCTTGTCTCCGGCGGATTCGAAGAGGTCGTCTCGACCATCGCTTCACGCGTGAATGTGACACATTTCGTGGCAAATCGGCTTGAGGTAGTGGATGGAGTGCTGACGGGACGCACGACGGGGCCCGTGATTGACCGCAATGCCAAGGCGGTCGCGCTCTTGGCGTTCGCGCGGGCGGCGGGCGTGGCAATCGAGGACACCGTCGCGATCGGCGACGGCGCAAACGATCTCGGCATGATGGACGTCGCCGGACTCTCGGTCGCGTTTTCGGCCAAGCCCGTGGTGAGGGACCAAGCAGATATCGCGATTGAAGGGCCGCGGCTCGATGCCGCCTGGCCGTTGATCACGGCGCGTTCGACTTCATAGGCGACGTTCGGGGCGACTAGTTGACGGCGTCGGCCGCAAGCGCCAACAGAGCGAAGGCCTGAGCCTCGGCCGATGCCCCCTCGCTGTCAAAGTGCGGAGCCCCCGTCACGCCTTGCACTACTCCCCACTCGTCCACACGGGCCAGCGCGGCGCCCATCCAGCGGCGCGCGGCCTCGCGGTACGTGACAGGAAGCCAGCCATCGGCAACTCCCGTGAGCGCCGCGTACGCGAACATGAGCCCCGCGGTGCCGTCCGTGAAAGTGGCGGCATCGTCGAGCACGTTGTGGAAGCGGCCGTCTGCGGTTTCCCAACGCATCACGGCGTCGAGAAGCTCGCGCGTCTGGGCCTGCCAGCGACCGCGCATCTCGCTAGGCACGCGTTGTCCGCCGACGCGCAGCGCCCGAGCGATTCCCGCGGCGGCCCACCCGTTGCCCGACGCCCACAACGCGCCGCGCACCCGCTCCCCGGTGACGGTGTTGACCCGGTGCCTGTACAAGCCCGTCGGCTCGTCCCACAAGTGCTCGCGGTGCATCCGATACTGCATGTCTGCGGGCGCGACGTCTCCCGTGAGGGTGAGAAGCGGGACCACCATGTAGATCGAATCGACCCACACCTCTTGCGAGGCCGGAAGGTGCCACACGACGCCCTCGTCGTCGCGAGGAGACCACCGCAGGAACCACCATCGTTGCCGATCGAGGGCCGCTGCCGCCTGGTCGTCGCCGCCTTTCGCAAGGAGAGCCACGGCCTCGCCGAGAGCGCCGCCGTTGACGAGTCCCGAGTCGCCAGTGGCGCCAAGGCGCCCTTCGGAGTCTTGGTGGGCGATCGCATCGCGCGCGATCGCGCATGCCAGGTCAACGCGGCCTTGGTCGAGCGCCGCTTGCGAAGCGACTCCCTGCTCCCACGCGAGACGCTGCATGGCCAGCAACGCCGACCACAGGCGTTCGCGCAACTCCGCCCGATCGGAGGGCGACTCGGACATCGGACGCTAGGCGGGCTTGCCGTCGACGACGTCGACGAGCCGTGCCCCACGGTGGTCGAGCCCCGCCCACGTCCCGTCGAACTCGAGGATCGCGGCGCCAGACGTCGTCATCCCAAGCGCAACCCTCTGGAGGGGACGCTTGAGGGAACCAGGCCCCGCGAGCCACGCGGCAACGTGGGAAGTCGTGGGCTCGTGGCCGACGACCATCACGACGTTCGCGTCGCCAGCGCGCGTGAGCACGCTCATGTAACGCTCCCCTGCGGACTCGTACAGGTCATCCTCGACGCGCACCGGAGTGTCGCCCAAGACGGTCGCCATGCGTTTGAACGTCTGCACCGTGCGGTTGGACGACGACACCAAGGCGAGGTCAGGCACGATGCCCGCCTCCACGAGCCGCTCGGCCAGCCGCACCGACGCCTCCCGACCCTCGAGAGTCAAGGCACGTGCATGATCGTTGAGCCCGGCGTGCGGCGCCTCCGCCTTCGCGTGGCGCACCAGCACGAGCAGAGGCACTATTGCCCCATGGCGTGCACGCCGCCGTCGACATGGAGCATCTCGCCGGTGGTGGCGGGGAACCAGTCGCTCAGCAGCGCCGTGACGGCCTTGGCCGCGGGAACCGTGTCGCTCGAGTCCCAGCCGAGAGGCGCGCGACCGTCCCACTTGCCCTCCATCTGGTCGAAGCCAGGGATGTGCAAGGCGGCCGTCGTCTTGAGCGGACCAGCTGAGACGAGGTTGCAGCGGATGCCGAGGGGGCCGAGGTCGCGCGCGAGGTAGCGGCTGACGGCCTCAAACGCGGACTTCGCGACGCCCATCCAGTCGTAGACGGGCCACGCGAAGCGGCCGTCGAACGTGAGGCCGACGATCGATCCCCCGTTGGACATGAGAGGTACCGTCGCGTCCGCCAGGGCCTTCAGCGAGTACGCCGAGATGTGCATCGCGACCGCAACGTCGTCCCACTGGGCCGTCATGAAGTTGCCGCCAAGAACCGAGCCGGGCGCGTAGCCGATTGAGTGGACCACGCCGTCGAGGTGAGGCACGTGCTCGCGCACCGCATCGGCGAGGGTCGCGAGCTGCTCGGGGTTGGTCACGTCCAACTCAACGGCTTGCGCCTCCACGGGAAGCCTGCGCCCCATCGCCTCGGTGACCTTCAGAGTGCGGCCCACGCCAGTAAGGACGACGGTGGCGCCCTGCTCCTGGCACANGCGCGCNACGTCNAACGCGATCGAGCCCTCNGTNAGTACNCCGGTGACCAGAATGTTCTTGCCTTCAAGAATGCCCATGATTCCTCCGTGCGAAAGACTACGCGGTCAAACTACCCGTGACGGAACTCAGTGGCCCATGCCCAGGCCGCCGTCGACCGGCAACACAGCACCGGAGACATAGCCTGCCGCATCCGACGCCAAAAAGACCGCAACTGCGGCAACTTCGGTTGCCGCGCCGAAGCGCCTAGCAGGGATGGTGGCCTCGTATTGCTTGACGACGTCATCGGCAAGCTCGGCCGTCATGTCGGTCGTGATGAAGCCGGGCGCGATGACGTTGGCGGTGATCCCGCGGGACCCCACCTCGCGAGTGATCGACCTGGCCATGCCGACAAGCGCCGCCTTGGACGACGAGTAGTTGACCTGACCGGGGTTGCCCATGAGGCCCACCACCGAGCCGATCAGCACGATGCGGCCATACTTCTCGCGGATCATCGAGTTCACGGCGCGGCGGACCGTGCGGAACGTGCCGGTGAGATTGACGTCGATGACGGCCTCGAAGTCGTCGTCGGACATGCGCAGGAGCAATCCATCGCGCGTGATGCCCGCGTTTGCCACGAGTACGCGGACGCGGCCGTGTGCCGCCTCGAGTTCGTCGAAGGCCGCATTGACGGCAACGGTGTCCGTCACGTCCGCTATTGCGCCGGTCACGCCCTTGGGAAGGTCTCCCCCGCGATAGATCGTCGAGACCGTGTCACCGTTCGCGACAAACGCCTCGGCAATGGCGCGGCCTATGCCGCGGTTTGCTCCTGTCACCACCACGTGTCGACTCATGCGCCCAAACTAGCGGATGCGTCGCGCACGGAGTGCCGCACGGCGCCCGTACCATCGGGAGTGTGACCGCCAATCCGGACCGCGAGACGCGCTCAACGGTGCGCCTCGCCGCGTACTCACCACGGCGCATCGCGCTGACCGTGGTGATCGTTCTCGCGTGCATGGCGCTCGGTTTGGTGGCCGGAAAGTGGCAATGGGGCCGCTACGAAACCAAGTCGCACGCTCTTCACGCCCAGCAGCGGGCGGCGGATTTGCCGACGGTTCCCCTTGAGTCGATCATGACCACCGACGACGTGGGTCCTGGGACTGCCGAGTGGCGCAAGGTGACCTTCACGGGAGTGATCGCGCCGACGGACCTGGTCCAGTTGCGCGGCCGCACGATCGATACCAACGCGTCGATTCAGTACCTCGCGTGGATTCACACGTCCCCCAGCGGCCAGACGGTACTGCTGAACCTCGGATGGACGCCCCGCGACCAGCCAGCGGCGCCACGCATCCCCTCCGGGGTGGTCACCGTGACCGGGACCGTCCGCGCCCTCGAGCCGGACAACGGCAAGCCGGGCACCCGGATCAACCCCACGCAAATGGGGAGCATCGACGGCAAGGTCTTCGGCGCATACCTCATGGTCGACTCCGCGTGCGGCGCCAGCGGCTGCCTGAGTGGCACATCGCCTGTGCCGCTTCCTGACCTGTCCTTGGGCCCTCACTTGAGCTACGCGATGCAATGGTGGCTCTTGCTCGTGGCAGCCGCCCCCATCGGCGTGTGGCTCACTGTCCGCGACGCGCGCCTCGAAAAGGAACGCCTCCGCGGTGGGGCTGAGTCCGAACAAGGCGAGCCCAAGGAACCCGTGGCGAGCGAGCCTCGCCGCGTCCCGGCGAAGCGTGCCGGCCCAAGCGACGAAGAGATCGAGGACGCGCTCTAGCGCCGTCCTGCGTCCCCCAGTTCCCGCCAGCGACGTCAGGCTCGCGACGCCAGGCCCGCTACGTCAGGCCCGCTACGTCAGGCCATCGACACAAGATCGCCGTATGTGGGGTTCCACAGGTCCTCGATGGCGTCTGGCAGCAACAAGACCCGATCTGGCCTGAGCGCCTCCACGGCACCCTCGTCGTGCGTCACGAGCACCACGGCGCCCTCATACGTCTGCAGGGCGCCCAGTATCTCCCTTCGGCTCGCAGGGTCGAGGTTGTTCGTCGGCTCGTCGAGAAGGAGGACGTTTGCCTGGCTCACCACGAGGGTCGCCAATGCAAGGCGCGTCTTTTCTCCTCCCGAGAGCACCCGCGCGGGCTTCTCCACGTCGTCGCCTTGGAACAGGAATGAGCCAAGGACGCCTCGCACTTGAGAGTCGTTGAGGTCGGGCGCGGCGTGTCGCATGTTCTCCAGGACCGTCTGCTCGAGGTCCAACGTGTCGTGTTCCTGCGCGTAGTAGCCCAGCTTGAGTCCGTGACCGGGCAAGACCTCGCCCGTGTCTGGGTTTTCGACCCCGGACAGGATCTTCAGCAGCGTGGTCTTTCCGGCACCGTTGAGCCCAAGGACGACCACGCGTGACCCCTTGTCGATCGCCAGATCAACATCGGTGAACACCTCGAGCGAGCCGTAGTTCTTCGACAGGCCCGCCGCGCGCAATGGAGTCTTTCCGCAAGGCGCGGGCGATGGGAAGCGCAACGCGGCGACCTTGTCCTGTACGCGCTGGGCCTCGGTGCCCGCGAGCAACCGCTCGGCGCGCTTGGCCATGTTCTGAGCGGCCACGGCCTTCGTCGCCTTGGCGCGCATCTTGTTGGCCTGCTCCATGAGGGCGGACGCCTTCTTCTCGGCGTTGTCGCGCTCGCGGTGCCTGCGCTTCTCATCGTCCTCCCGCTGCTTGAGGTACAAGTCCCAGCCCATCGCGTACTGGTCGAGTTCGCCCCTGTTGGCATCGAGGTGAAAGACCTTAGTGACGACCTGGCGCACGAGCTCCACGTCGTGAGAGATCACGATGAGGCCGCCGGGGTAGTTCGAGAGGAAGTTTCGTAGCCACACGATCGAGTCGGCGTCGAGGTGGTTCGTCGGCTCGTCGAGCAGGAGCGTCTCGGCATCGGAAAAGAGGATGCGGGCGAGCTCGACGCGACGACGCTGACCACCCGAGAGCGTCCCAATCGGTTGGCCGAGGACGCGCTCGTCGAGGCCAAGGTTGGCGGCAATTCGCGCGGCCTCCGACTCGGCCGCATAGCCGCCCGCAGCACGGAACCGCTCCTCGACCTTCGGATAGCGGTCCATCGCCCTCTGTGCGACCTTCGGGTCCCCGCTGGCCATGCCGTTCTCGGCATCACGCAATTTCGCGATGATGTCCTCGAGGTCCCTCGCGGCCAGGATGCGATCGAGCGCCCGTTGTTCGAGGTCGCCCGTGCGCGGATCTTGAGGGAGGTAACCGACGGTGCCCTTGTGGGTCACGGACCCATGGGACGCGAGGCCCTCACCCGCAAGAATCTTGGTGAGGGTGGTTTTACCAGCACCGTTACGCCCGACAAGGCCCACGCGGTCACCCTTGCCGATGGTGAAGGTGGCGGGGTGGAGCAGCACGCGAGCGCCGATTCGCATCTCGACCTGCTGGGCGACAATCACAATGAATCCTTACGAGAGAGGGGGCGGAAGGGCGGGTCGAGTATGGTAGCCGCCAAGCCATTATCCCAGGGAGTCCCCATGTCCAGTCGTCATGCCCTATCCACCACCAATATTGCGCTCGTTGCGGTCTTTGCCGGTTTGATCGCCGCATCGACGCTGTGGCCGGGTGCAGAGCTCGTGTCCGGCGTGCCGATCACGCTCCAGACCCTCGCCGTCCTGCTCGCGGGCGCCGCCCTCGGTCCATGGCGAGGAGCCGCCTCCGCCGCCCTCTACCTCGTGGTCGGCACCGCGGGGGCGCCCATCTTTGCCGGCCGCGTCGGAGGCTTCTCGGCCTGGGCGGGCCCCACCGCAGGATTCCTCGGCGGATTCGTGCTGGCTGCCTTCGCCACCGGCTGGCTGGTGCGCCGGATGCGCCTCCGCGGACAACTCACGACGACCGGAATCATTGGCGCCTGCGCAGTGGGCTCGCTCGTGGTGCTCAACCTCGTCGGTTGGGGCTTCTTCTCGCTGCGTCTCCACACCTCACTCGCGGCCACCGTGGTCTTCGCCTCACCTTTCCTCGCTGGCGACATCATCAAGGTCTTCGTTGCGGGCACTGCCGCGGCGGCCGTCCATCGTGCCTACCCACAACTCCTCGGCTCGGTGCGTTCCGCCTCCGCAACTGCGGACTCGTCGCCTCTCATGGCCACGATCGCGAGCTATGGCGGGAATTCGG
>JGI24132J36420_10001572_pt1 | contig 10325 bp, 8 predicted proteins | sample BarGraNGADG00212_3_FD_36420 | JGI IMG/M metagenome (IMG submission 36420) | reverse complement strand
CCAACCCCACNCGCACCGCGCTAGAGCAGGCCATCGCCCAACTGGAGGGCGGCGCCCGGGGCCTCGCCTTCGCCTCCGGCATGGCCGCCATCACGACCATCGCCATGCTGTTCAAGTCCGGAGACCACCTGCTGCTCTCCGACGACCTGTACGGCGGGACCTACCGGTTGTTCAACAAGCTCTTCACCCCCTTCGGGCTCACCTTCAGCTGCGTCGACACCGCGGACGCGGCGGCCGTGGAAAGGGCCATCACCCCCGCCACGCGTGCCCTGCTGATCGAGACCCCCACCAACCCGATGATGAAGATCAGCGACCTGCGCGCCCTCGCGGACCTGGCACGGGAAAAGGGCATCCTCACCATCGTGGACAATACCTTCATGTCCCCCTACCTGCAGCGCCCCCTCGGCCTGGGCTGCGACCTGGTGGTCCACTCGGGCACCAAGTACCTGGGGGGCCACAACGATCTGGTGGCCGGGCTGCTGGTAGCGAGGGACCCCGACCTGGGCGAGCGGCTGGCAGCCCTGCAGAACGCCACAGGCTCCATCCTCGGCCCGCAGGATTGCTGGCTGCTGCTGAGAGGAATGAAGACGCTGGGGCTGCGGATGGACCGGCAGCAGCTGAACGCCACCCGCATCGCCCAGTGGCTCCGCAACCACCCTCTGGTGGAACGGGTGCACTTCCCCGGCCTGGAAGATCACCCCGGGCTGGAGGTACATAGGCGCCAGGCGGACGGCCCCGGCGGGATGCTCTCCTTCACAGTAAGGGACGAGAGGCTGGTCGAGCAGCTATTGGGTAGGGTGAGGCTAATCGCCTTCGCCGAGAGCCTGGGCGGGGTGGAGAGCCTGGTGACCTTCCCCGCGCTGCAGACCCACGGGGACATCCCGGAGGAAACGCGCGAGCGGCTTGGGATCACCAACCGGTTGCTGCGGATGTCCGTGGGGATTGAGGCGGCAGAGGATCTCATCGCCGACCTGGCACAGGCGCTCTAAATATGGTGGGGGCCAAAGAACAGGTGGTCTACACTGAGGCCAGCCACTCGACCGTGAGGACCGGGCGGCTGGCCTCCTCCACAGGAATGGTTCGGACATCGCCACCGGCCGTCTTTGTGTCGCTCATCGCAAACCTCCCAGAATCGATTTGCCGGACCCGCCCCCTTGACAATCCTATCGCGGCGCTTATAATGGTCGGTGGATGTTGTTTACTTTAGTAGTCGGAAATATCGACTATAACCGTTTTGCGCTTTGGGAGGCTCCGGGGGCCGTGAATACTCGCAAGTCACCCCTCCGCCCCGCAATCGGCAGCGCTGCCCGGCCCTGTAGCCAGCCGATCGGCCGCGGCGCCGATCGGCTTCATGCATGGCTGAAGTGACCTGTGTCCGAAACGTCGAGTAGAAGCAAGCAGACTGCAAATTGAGGAGTGAACGGCAATGACGATCGCCAAGGACGTTACTGAACTGATCGGAAAGACCCCCCTGGTGCGGCTGAACCGCGTCACGGAGGGCAGCCTGGCCACCGTGGCCGCCAAGCTGGAGAGCTTCAACCCCCTGTCCAGCGTCAAGGACCGAATCGGCTTCGCCATGATCGACGACGCGGAGAAGCAGGGTCTGATCGCGCCCGGTCGCACGGTGCTGGTGGAGCCCACCAGCGGCAACACCGGCATCTCCCTCGCCTTCGTGGCGGCTGCCAGGGGCTACAGACTGATACTGACCATGCCGGAGACCATGAGCGTGGAGCGCCGGCAGCTGCTGAAGGCGCTGGGAGCCGAGCTGGTGCTGACCCCCGGGCCTGAGGGCATGAAGGGTGCGATTCGGCGTGCCGAAGAGCTGGTGGCCGAGACGCCAAACGGCTTCATCCCCCAGCAGTTCAAGAACCCCTCCAACCCCAAGATCCACTACGAGACTACCGGCCCGGAGATCTGGAGCGATACCGATGGAAAGGTGGACATCTTGGTCGCGGGGGTGGGCACCGGCGGGACCATAACCGGCGCGGGCAGATATCTGAGGGAGAAGAAGCCGTCGGTCAAGCTGGTGGCGGTGGAACCGACGGCCTCCTCGGTCCTCTCGGGCGGGGCCCCAGGTCCGCACAAGATCCAGGGGATCGGCGCGGGATTCGTGCCGGACGTGCTGGACAGCTCACTGCTGGACGAGATCATCCAGGTGGAGAACGAGGATGCTTTCGAGACCGGCAGGGCCCTGGCCAAGCGCGAGGGTCTCCTGGTGGGGATATCCTCAGGCGCGGCGACTTGGGCGGCCCTTCAGCTATCGAAGCGGCCGGAGAACGCCGGCAAGCTGATAGTGGTCGTGCTGCCCGATACCGGCGAGCGGTACCTGAGCACCGCGCTCTTCCAGGAGCCTCAGCCGACCGAATCTGCCGTGCTCTAGCACAGCCGGTCCACGGGAAGGGCGGCGTCTCTCATCGAGGCGCCGCCCTTCCCGTTTTCCCTCACCGTGGCCGGCGACCCCGGCCCCTACTTGTCGTAGATCGGGGTGCACCAGTCGATGTACTTCTTGTTCCGTCCGATGATAGCATCAGCGTAGAGCGACACCAGCTTCTTGGTGATCGGGCCGATCTTGCCGTCGCCCACCTGCCGGTGGTCCACCTCCAGGACCGGGGTGATGTGGGCCGCGGTGCCCGTCATGAACAGCTCCTCGCAGGTGTACAACTCGCTCTTGCCGATCTGCCGCTCCACCGTCTGGACCCCTAGCTCGTCCTTTGCAAGCTGCATGACGCTGCCCCGGGTAATCCCTACCAGGATACCCTCCGACTGCGATGGGGTCACCAACTTTCCATCCGACACGATGAAGATGTTCTCGCCGGAGCCCTCACAGACGTGTCCGGCGTTGCTCAGCATGATCGCTTCGTCGTAGCCGTTCTCATGGGCCTCGGTCTTGGCAAGGGCGCTATTGATGTAGCTGCCCGTCACCTTCGCGCGAGCCGGGATGGCGCAATCGTCAACTCGCCGCCAGCCCACGACGCCACAGCGGATGCCGTTGCCAGAGTCCAGGTAGTTGCCCATGGGCACGGTGAAGATGGTGAATGCGTCGTCGACTCCGTGGAGCTTCACTCCAACCTGAGTCCCCCCCTTGTAGGCCAGCGGGCGCAGGTACATATCCTCGCGGTAGCCGTTCCGCTTCACCAGGTCGACCGCGATGCGGCACAGCTCGTCGACGGTGTGCGGAAGAACAATCTTCAGGATCTTGCAGCTCCGCAGCAGCCGCTCGTAGTGCTCCCTCAGCCGGAAGACGTAGAGCTGCTCCTCCTCTGCGTTCCAGTTACCCCGAATCCCCTCGAAGCAGCCGGTACCGTAGTTGAAGGCGTTGGTCATTACGCTTACCTTCGCCTCGTTCAAAGGCACGAAGTCTCCGTTAAAGTAAGCGTATGGTTCTGGCGCCATCTTCTCCTCCAATCTAAATGAGCCGGCTGTAGCGGGGAGGAATCCCTGCACTAGTGGGCGGCTATGGGTGGCATGCAATCTAGCACAACCGGGCATAATCCTTCAAGTTGAGTTTACCCGGAATTGGCTTCAACCGCAGAACCGCAGACAGGGTATTGACGCCAAATCAGACTGGCTGTAGCTTGTGTCTAGAGAGCCGGGACGATCGGCAATCCCGCACCGCACATCTTCGAGGCTTGCACCGGGGATGTGCGAGGATGGCGCGGGGGGCCGATGTTGTGGTGGGGTGGTTACCCCGGGCGGTGGGGTGCTGGCTGGTGGGGGAGGTTTGATCCATGAAGGTGCTGATCTGAGAATGGATATGGAAGTAGTCGCTCTTCTGGGTACAGTCTTCGTCGTCAGCTTCTCGGGCGCTTTGATGCCTGGCCCGGTAATGACCATGACCATCGCCCACGCGGTGAAGCGGGGACATCTGGCCGGCCCGATGGTGTCCCTCGGGCACGGTATCATCGAGGGCAGCCTCGTGCTTCTCATGGCTCTCGGGTTGAGCCAGCTCTTCCAGCTTCCACTGGTGACCGGCATGATCGGCTTCCTGGGCGGGCTGCTGCTGCTCTACATGGGGTTCGGTATGATCCGAACCCCAGCCCCCGAATCCCTTACATCCACGACCCACTCCGTGGAGGGTGGCAGGGGACCGGTAGCTGCCGGAATGCTGGCCAGCATCGCCAACCCCTACTGGGTCATCTGGTGGGCCACCATCGGCGCCGACCTCTTGAGACGGGCCTACCTCCACGGCGCCCTCGTGATCGTCGGCTTCTTCCTGGTTCACTTCGCGGTGGACCTGGGGTGGAACAGCGCCGTCGGCTCCGCCGTGGCGGCGGGCCGAAAGCTGCTCACCCCGCGGATCTACAAAGGCATCCTCGCCGTCTGTGGGACGTTCCTGCTGGGGCTGGGGGTCTACTTCCTCATCTCCGGGGTAGGCACTCTTCGCCAATTGTAGCCGCCAGCCCTCAGCCGGATGACTGCGGACGGCTACGAGTGGATAACCACCTTCGAAGTGGACGTTGTGCTGCCGGGCCACGGGTCGGTCATCACTAACTGCCGGGAGATTACCATCCGTCCTTGGGCATGGTTCATGAGAGCGGGTAGATAGGGTGACAGTTGCCACCCCTGTCGGGAACCATGCCCGTCCTTGTGCTCTCAGCTTCGGATGCTGCACAATATGGGCGCAGCCGGGTTCTGATCTGCTGTACGGCGGATCGGATCACGCGATCATATGTCCTGAAAGACGAGGTAACCTGATGGCCCAACGAGCGCGGGTGGCGGTGCTGAAGACGCGGCCCGAGATGGTGCTGGATGACTACCGCCGGCTGGCGGAACTGGCCGGCATGCGGCAAGCGCTGGATCCCAGTGCCACGACCATGCTGAAGGACAACATCTCGTGGCACTTCCCCCTCCCTTCCGCGAACACGACCCCGTGGCAGCTGGAGGGGAGCATATTGGCGCTGCGCGACGCCGGATTCGAGCAATTGGCCTGCGTGCAGAACCGCACGGTGGTCACCAACGCATTCAAAGGCACCGACCTGAACGGCTACTGGCCAATCTGCAAGGCCTACGACGTGCCGGTGCTCTTCAACTTCCAGCCCGCGGACATGCGCTGGATGGAGTACAAGCCCAAGGCCACCATGCTTGCCCTCGACCGAATCTTCGAGGGGCACATTCGGATCCCCGACTACTTCTTCGGGAAGAATGTGGTTCACCTCCCCACGGTCAAGTGCCACATCTACACCACCACCACCGGCGCCATGAAGAACGCCTTCGGCGGGCTGCTGAACGAGAAGCGCCACTGGACCCACACCTGGATCCACGAGACCCTGGTGGACCTGCTGGCGATCCAGAAGGAGATCCACACCGGGATCTTCGCCTTCATGGACGGCACCAGCGCCGGAAACGGGTCGGGCCCCAGGATCATGGAGCCCCAGCAGAAGAACGTGATCCTGGCGAGCAGCGACCAGGTGGCCATAGACGCGGTGTCGGCCCAGATGATGGGGTTCGACCCCCTCTCCATCCGCTACATCAGCCTGGCTCACCAGGCCGGCCTCGGGGTGGGAGACCCCAGGGAGATCGAGATCGTGGGGGATGTGGAGGCCGCCGACGAGCGGTGGAACTTCAAGGTGGGGAAGACCTTCCACAGCTTCATGGCATGGCTGGCATGGTACGGGCCGACCCGGCGGCTCCAGAAGATAATCTTCCACGGGCCCCTGGCGCGCCTGACCTATCCGGTGTCCGAGATCTACCACGATTACTACCGGTGGCCGATGAAGGAGCGCCACATCTACGAGCGGTGGCAGGCTGAAACCCCCTGGGGCCACCTCTTCGCCGAGTACCGGCGGAAGGGCTGCATGGGCGCACCGGCAAATAGCGGCCGAGCCGCCACCCCTTGAGAGCCGAATCGGCCTTCTCGTCCCAGCGCAGCTTTGGCCTCCTCTGGGCGGCGGTGGACCTCTCCAGCCTGGGGGGCTGGTTGCTGCTGCCCGCCGTCGTAGCCTGGGGCTATCAGGGCCACGAATCGGCAGCCACGGTCAGCGTCCTCCTGCTAGCCTGGTTCTTCCCTGCCTTTGCGCTGCGCCCACTGGCGAACGCCATNGCCAACGGCCGGAGCGGCAAGGCGGTTGCCATCNTGGCGCTGCTGGCACGGGCCGCGGCGCTGCTGCCGTTGATGAACGCCAGAGGCGACGACACGCTGGCCAGCGTGGGTGTGGCTCTGGCTCTCTCCGGAATGGCTGCCGCCTTCGCCGAGGCATCCTTCGGGCCCTTGCTGCGCAGCCTCGCCAACGGAAAGCAGTTAGAGGCGGCCGAGGGGGCCATGGCCAATGGCAAGCTGCTCGCCATGATCGCGGGCGGCGCGGCGTCCACGGCCCTCTACGTGGCCGGGGCACTCCAGGCTGTCGCCCCGGCCGGAATCGCCGCCATAGTCCTCTCCGCGGCGCTGTTGCTGCTGGCTCGATTCCCTGGGTCGAACAGTACAACCCAACAGTCCAATGGGGGCAATGGACCGCTATCCGTTCAACGGGGACTGCTGCTCTCCCTTCGTCACCCAGCTCTTCAAGAGGCCTCGGCCGTGAAGCTTGTGGCCGCTCTGGCCACGGGTGGAATACTGGTCCCCCAAGTGGCCTACATGATTCTGGGGGTATTCACCGCCCCCGAGAATGTTGGGCTGATAATCTCCGCCCAGGGGGTGGGAATGCTGGTCGCTTCCGCCACCTACAGGTTCGTCGCCGATCGCTACCCCAGAAACAGCCTCGTGGCGCTGGCTCTGGGGCTGGCCAGCTGTGGCATCTTCGCGTTCACCCTGTCCGGATCCATCGCCGGTGCCATGGCCTTCAACCTGGCAATCGGCGCAGGGCTCGGCGTGCTGTCTCGTAGCCTGTTCGACTTACAGACAAGCGTTGCCGGCGCGGAGCGCTCGGCCTCCATCTCCGACGGGCTTGGGTGGGCCGCCGAGGCGCCCGCGCTGCTCTCAATGATAGCCCTGGGTCCCCTGACCGACCTGCTGTCGCCCCGCCTTGCCCTGGCCCTTTCTGCCGTCATTCTCGCGACGCTTGCTCTCTACGCTTTCGGGGCGATAACCAAGGAAAAATAGATGGTGTTTTCCCGAACGAGTATAAGTATAATAGGGTGCCGGCAGCCGTGTCGGCCCCACGCCTCGAAGCCGAGTCCTGAGATATAGGGGAGATACTGTCGATGAAGAAGATGACCGAAGAGAACATGAAGGCTGCCTTCGCCGGGGAGAGCCAGGCGCACATCAAGTACACGAACTTCGCCGAGAGGGCGGAGCGGGACGGCCTGCCCAACGTGGCGCGGCTGTTCCGGGCAGCATCCTCGGCGGAGCAGGTCCACGCCTCCAAACATTTGCGGGTGCTGGAAGGCGTCGGCAGCACGTCGGACAATTTGGATGCGGCTATCGACGGCGAGACCTTCGAGTTCACCGAGATGTACCCGGCGTTCGCCGCGGTCGCCGAGATGCAGGGCGAGCCGACGGCCCTCAAGAGCATCAAGCGGGCTATGGAAGCCGAGAAGGTCCACGCTGAGCTATACGGCAAGGCCAAGGATGCCGTAGCATCCGGGAACGACACCGAGCTGGCTCCAGTGTACGTCTGCCAGGCATGCGGCTGGACGGGCGAGGGCGAAGCCCCGGACAAGTGCCCCTATTGCGGCGCACCCAGGGAGCGACTCGCCAAGTTCTAACCTCAGCACTCAGCAGGGTCTACTTTGCATACCCCGTAAGCTCGACGTAGCCCAGTCCGGAGATAGGGGCACCGTTGCGGCTGCCGCTGGCGCGCACCTCCCCCTCCCAGTAGCGCACCCCGGTGCTTGCTCTGGTGTCCAGCTCCTGGTCCCGCAGCACCGGCTCCAACGACAGGTCGAGCCCCTGGTTGGGCAATCTCAGCCGCCAGCCGGATGGGTAGCTGACTCCGCTGTGGGGGCTCTGCCAGCTACCGGTTGCCTCCACCTCAAGGTCGGACGCCCGCAACTCCGTCACCCCGCCCTCGCGATCCACAAGACTGCCGTACATCGCGGATACGCTNCCCGGCTGGTCCCGAAGAACCGTCACCATCAGCTCCGTCCCATCCCCCAGCTGCANGCTGAACCAGTCCCANCCCCCGCCGTTCACCAAGATGAAGTCTCCCCATTGGTGATCCATCCACGCGNGCCCGGTGACCTGCTCCGCCTTGCCGGCCTGCCCCAGGCTGCCCGATAGCTCCATCCGGGTGCGGGAGTAGTAGTAGGAGTCCCCCACCGGGCCGAAGGAGATCCACCCCTTGCCGGCGTGGAGGGCCGGCGGCTTCAGGGAGTGGAGCTTCAGATCCAGGGAGTAATCCTTCCCGCTGGCCTGGAGGTAGTGATCGGCCCCATCGCCCCCAATCTGCCAGTCGCCGAGTTTCAGCCTGTAGCTGCCGTCGCCCTGGACTCGCAGCGACTTGTCCAGCCGTTCCTCGTAGCTGAAACGCTGCCCTGCCGGGTCGGTGATGGCAAAGTGGGCGGCGTATCCCACGGGGTTCTGCCCCCGCACGGCCTGGAAGAAGGTAAGTTCGAAGCCGTAGTGGGCGCCGCTCTCCGTATCCAGATGCCCGGTGTAGTACCACCACTCGCTCAGGCTGCCGTGGGGGGACTCGTCCCGTGGAAAGGTGATCGGGCGAGGAGCGGAGGGAGTGGGGTCCGCGATGGGAAGCACTGCCAGGCTCGGCCGGATCGGCGCGGCGCACCCGGCGGCAATCAGTACGAGGAATAGCGCCACGAGAGCAACGAACGCAGGGCAAAGCCCTGTACCCCAGCGCCCGATGACGGCGGCACGACCATGGGTGGATGTAGGGCGGGGTCTTGTGCCCCGCCGCCACGGTTTGGCTACAACCACCTGGAGCTTCTCCTCCCACGCTTGAGACGGGTCACAAGACCTCGCCCCGCATTTTGGGCACGCCTTAGAATTTCCGCCAACTGACCCATGTTGGGCCGCAGCATCCACTCCGGTGCCCACCAGTTCCACTTCCCCAGTAGCCGCATGGTGGCGGGAACCAGCAGCGTCCGAACCACCGTGGCGTCCAGGAAGACCGCCAGGGCGATCCCCAGTCCCAGCGACTTGATGATCACGATCTCCGCCGACCCAAAGGCCGCTCCCACCACCACCACGATGATCGCGGCGCTGGTGATGATCTTGCCGCTCTTCTCCAGCCCCTTGGCTATACTGGCCGCGTTGTCCCCCGTGCGGTCGTACTCCTCCCTGATGCGGGACAGCAGGAAGACCTCGTAGTCCATCGAGAGCCCAAACAGGATACAGAACATGATGATGGGGGTGGACGCCTCCACCGTCCCGGACGACTGGAAGTGCAGCAACCCCTGGAAATGGCCGTCCTGGAAGATGAACACCAGGGCGCCGTATGAGGCGAGGATGCTCAGGGTATTCATCACGATCGCCTTGGCCGGCAGCAGTACCGACCGGAACATCAGGAAGAGGATCAGGTAGATCCCTCCCACGATCAGCGTCAGGGCCCGGGGTGCATCGGCGTAAAGGATATCCACCACGTCGATCACGTTCGCGGATGCGCCGGTCACCTGGAGCGACACCCCGGCGGGCAGCGACATCGCCCGGATGTCCCGCACCAGCGACTTGGTTGACTCGGAGACGGGGGAGTCGCGGGTGGCAACGCGCACCAGGGTCACGTCGCCGCCGACCAGGATCTTCGCCACTTCCCGGCCGTAGGGATCGGCAATGCCGGCCGGGTCGCCGTAGATCAGCCCGTACTGAACCCTGGTTATCCGGGGGTCCAGATCCACTATGCTCTCGACCTTGGCCACCCGCGGGTCCTGGGCCAGGGTGTGGGTGAGATCGTACAGGTTGGAGATGCTCTCCGGTCGGTTGACGCCCCCCTGAAGCTGCACGGCCAGCAGCACCGGGGCCGTCTCGCTATCCCCGAACTCTCTCCGCAGCATCTCCAAAGCCTGGCGCGACGGGAGGTCCGGCGGGAGGATGTTGGCGTCGGGCGCCGAGAAGCGGACGTGGAGGAAGGGCGCTCCCAGCAGCACCAGGAAGGCGAGGGTCGGCAGAAAAACCATCACCGGGTGGCGCATCACCCAACGGGCGGTTCGCTCCCAGAAGCCGTGGGAGTCCAGCCTGCCGGCCAGCACGGGCCAGCGGTTCACTCCCGGCCCCAGGATGCCGAGGATGGCCGGCAGCAGGGTGAGGGCGGCCGCGACGCACAGGACGATGCCCACCATGCCGACGATCCCGAGGGAGCGCAGCAGCATGAACTCGAAGCTGGCCAGCGCCGCCAGGCCGATCAGCACCGACAGGCCGGAGAAGAGGACGGCCTTCCCCGCCGTCGCCATCGTGGCGGCTATCGCCTCCCCCACGCCGCCCGCCAGGGCCCCAGCCG
>JGI24132J36420_10001568_pt1 | contig 10345 bp, 8 predicted proteins | sample BarGraNGADG00212_3_FD_36420 | JGI IMG/M metagenome (IMG submission 36420) | reverse complement strand
GCAGTCCTGCAAGGTACCTGCTCGGCAACGGCGGGCGACGATCTCGTGCTCAACAGCGCCATCATCGCCACCGGCTCGCAGGTCGACATCACCGCTCTCACCGTGAGCGTGCCCATCGACCAGGCGTAAACGACATGAAGCTGTCCGAGGCTGCCGCAACCGGCGCCTGCGACGCCGTAGCTGACCTTTGCGACGACGGCAGCGTTGTCATCTACACGGGCTCGGAACCGACCCATGCCGATGACGCTGCCGCCACAGAGGTGGCGACGTGCGTGCTCTCGACGCCCGCCTTCGGGGCTGCATCCTACGTAGCTGGCGACTACGCCGCCGAGGCGGCGCTGGCTACGGCTGCGGTCGACCCTGATTGCACCGGGAGCGCCAGCGCCGTGACGCACTTCCGCGTGCTGGCCTCCAACTCGGACACCGTTCTGCAAGGGACGTGCTCACCTACTACCGGAGATGACCTCGTTCTGGCCACGGACACCATCTCCGCCGGGTCGAAGTTCGTCGTCACGAACCTGCTCCTTGCCGCCAGTATCGAATCACCCGCGCCACCGCCCCCCGGCGGCAATATCGCGCTCTCCGCATCCCACGCCGACATCGGCGACGAAGTGACCATTACCGGCACGGGGTTCGGCGCGGCGCAAGGGACTTCGACGGTCACGTTCGGGGAGCCGGTCAACATTCAGGGCTGGGCACCCGTCACTAAAGAGGCTGCCTCCTACGTCTCGTGGAGCAACACCTCGATCACCTGCACCGTGCCGGCGATGAGCCCCGGCAAGGCCGGCTACCCCGACACCTACCACCGCGTCCGCGTCTACGTCGGTGGCGTCGAGTCGAACGCGGCCGACTTCTACATCGACCCGGTGACGACCATCACGACCGGGACCAGCACCGCCGTGGCCTACTCTGTCATCGCTCAGACCGGCTCGGAATGGGGTGAACCCAGCAACGCGACATGGGATCCCGCCACGGCGACCTATACGAGTTCCACCATCTTCGGCCTCTACCCCGTCAACAACGCCGACGACATCCTCTTCGATGGGGTCACCTTCACCGCTACCTGTCAGACCATGACGGGGACAGCGTGGGGCGTGCTCTCACTCGGTAACGGCGAGAAGAGGCACGAGCGCATGACTTTCCTCAACTGCACATTCAGCAACAACACGGGTGTTGGCGAGGGTGTCGACTTCGGCGNCAACTGCGTCAAAGTGGCGACCGGGTACAACGTCAACGACCTCGTCAACGACCTCACCTTCGCGGACTGCCTCTTCGGCACACCCGACGGTGGGGCCAACGCCTTCACCCGCATGGGCTACGAACAGCAGAACGGAGCCTACGGTCCCGCCACGCGCATCAAGTTCACCGGCTGCACCTTCGAGCCCGCGATGGCTGAACCACTCAGCCTCAACGCTGGCGACAACATGCACCTCTACGAAAACTGCCTCTTCAAGGGCGGCGGTGGAGGCACCCCCGAGTGGGGCCAGCAGTATTCCAACGTCTTCGAGTCCAACCAGGGCCACTACATCGAGATACGCGACTGCGAGTTCTGGAGGTGGAGCGGGACCTGTTTCAACTTCAACGGGGACAACGACGATCCCCACATCCTCGTCACTGGCGGGACTGTCGACTTCTCGCACGCTTATCAGACAGATACGTCCGTCGATACCAGCTGCGTCTTCGGGTGGGCGAGTATTGATTCCGTCCGCGTTGCAGGCGTCGCTATCAACACTGGCACCGATGGCGGCTGCTGCGACTCCATCGAAGCCTATGGGGCCAACTACTTCTACAGTTGCGAAGACAACGATTTCAGCGGTTCCACCGTGACCGGCTACGTCCGTCAAGGAGGAAGTGCTTTTGTCCCTGAAACCGGGACTCTCTACTGGCGGGCGGGGTCCGAACTCATCGCCCACAGCAACGTACCACCGACGAAGGTATGAGGAGGTGACGCATGGCATCAGGCGATCCCATTTACGCGACAACCTCTCCCGATGACCAGGACTTTTACACGGACGGCGCGACGTGGGCGGTCGCGCTCGCGGGAACTAACGTCCCAGAGGGCAGCAGTGCAGCAACGACCAATGTCGGCCTCTTCGTCGCCCCCACCTACGCGACGGAGTACTTCCTCGCCTTCGACCTGTCGGGCATTCCGGCGGGCGCGACCATCGACAGCGCGACCTACGCGCCGTGGTACACCCATCTCGATCATTGCAACGGACAGGTCGAAGAGATCTACGCTTTCGACTGGGGTGCAGCTCCTGACGGGAGGAGTATTGCGGGTACTGCGGGGGCAGACTGGCGTACCGGCGGCTCAACGGGGTGGTTCTCCAGCAACCCCAGTGCCCTAGTCGCCACCCACACCCCGGCAGTCGGCGACGGCATGACGGCGTACACGCCGTTCACCGTCGATGAGACTAATATGGTGAACGCTATCAACGCCGCGCTTGCCGACGACGGCATACTGCGACTCGTGGCCATCTGCGACCTCTACCGAGCCGACACGGCCCCGGCGAACAGCGACTACTCCACCACCTGTTACACCGCTGACGGCACCCACCCCCCGCGGCTCGTTCCCACCTACACCGAGGGTGCTCCCGCCGATCTCCCCACCCTCACCACCATGGCTATCACCGCCATCACGCGCACCACGGCCTCAGGTGGTGGCAACATCACCGACGAAGGAGATTCCCCGGTCACGACTTACGGCGTCTGCTGGAACACGTCGGGTACGCCAATCATTACCGACTCGCATACGCATGACGAGTGAGCTGAGCCTCAACGTCACGACCTACGGCGCGGCGAGGGATAGCTGATGCCTCAGACCACCCTGACAGACCTGCTCACCGGACTCACAAACGCGCAGAAGGCCGACCGCAAGGCCGAGGCGCTGGTCAGCCTGCTGAACACGAGCGAGTACAAGGTCGGGACGAAGTTCGTCCGCATCAGCCGCTACACGACCTTCACCGTGGACGGCGTCACCATTGACCTCGCCAGCGCGCACTACGTGAGCGGCTGTTTCGGCCTCGTGCTCGACGTCTCGGATGCAAACGGCCCCTTGCCGATGCCCGACTACGCGGCGGGCGAGATGTACCTGTTCCGCAACCCGCCGATCCGCCGCTGGACGCGCGTCCCCGGCACGAACGGGGAGACGGACCAAGGCGCGACCATGGAAGACCTTGCCGCCGTCGTGCAGGGCTTCGTCTATGAGGCCGTCGTGAACTACGCCAGAAACCACGGGTGGACGCATGGCTAGTCCGCTCACAGTCTGGAGCACGACGGCTGACGGCTGGATAAGGTCCATCAACGCGACGTATGCGACCGCAGCAGGGGCGACATCCGGGGGGGGCCTAAACGACTCCGGGTCAACGATGGTTGTCGGTCAAGAGGCCGGATTCTCCATCTACGAGTCATTCGTCGGGTTCGACACCTCCGGCGTCGGGGCCGAAAACTCTGCCACCGCCGCCACCCTAAGCGTCTACGGGAATTATGACCAGAGCACGACGGACTTCGTCATCCAAGCACGCCTCAAAGACTGGGGCGGCAGTCTTGATGTGTCCACCGACTGGGTCAAAGACAGCAGCCTCGGTGCACTGACTCTACTCGCCTCATACGCGACGAGTGGCGGCTTTCCCACGAACGCCTACACCGCACTCACCGGCGAATCGGCGTTTCTCAGCAACATCGCCAAAACCGGCACGACTTACATTCTCCTGAACTCCGACAGGCACGCGAGCACGACACAGCCTCCCAACGAGGAAGACGTCTATCTCTATTCCGCCAACGACGCCACCGGCGTCGGCGGCACCGACCGCGACCCGAAACTATACGTGGAGTACGGTGTCCCCGCCGTCGCCCCCACCGTCACAATCGTGGGCATCAGTGCCATCACTGAGAACTCCGCCGCGAGTGGCGGCTGGGTTGTTGCAGAGGGCAGCGCCGAGGTTACCGAGAGGGGCGTCTGCTGGAACATGGGCGGTACCCCGACCATTGCCGACTCGCATACGCACGACTAATGTCTACCGCCGTCACCAAGTACCCCACCGTCACCAGCACCACCAACGCTACAGCTCCGTATAGCAATGACGACTGGGTAACTATTGCGGGCATCAAGGCCGAGAACAGCACTTACGCCTACATCGACGCCAGCACCTTCGACGCCGCTGATTATAGTTTCCTAGCCAAGGCACAGCACTTCGACTTCGCCATCCCTGCGGGCGCGACCATCGGCGGTCTCGCCGTCAATGCAGAGGCCGCCTGTTACGCGGGCACGACCAAGGCCGTTTGGTCCGATGTCCAGCTACTCAATGCCTCGGGTGCCGCCGAGGGCGACAACAATGCCGCAGACGGCGGGACGCTTACCGCATCCGACGCCGTCTACACCTTCGGCGGGATAACCGATAAGTGGAACGTCGCCCTCACCCCGGCGATGGTCAACGACGACGATTTCGGCATGCAGTTCGCCATCCAGGCGAAGAACGCCAATACCGACATCCGCGTCGATTATGTGACGATCACCGTCTACTACACGATTCCCAGCGGCACTGGAGCCCTCACAGCGGGAGCGGTCAGCGTTGCCGGTGCAGGAACGGTCATACCTGTGACCACGGGCTCGGGAGCCCTCGTGGCAGGAGCGGCCAGCGTTGCCGGTGCAGGAACGGTCATACCTGTGACCACGGGCTCGGGAGCCCTCGTGGCAGGAGCGGCCAGCGTTGCCGGTGCGGGCGATGGCGGTACGCCGTTCACGAGTGCCCTGACCGGACTGGGCGCGGAGACCACGTACCACGTCCGGGCCTATGCCACGAGCACTGCCGGGACGAGCTACTCAGCCGAACTCGACTTCGCGACGACAGAATCAACGTACCCGCAAGGCTCCGGCACCGTCACGACCGGGAAGACATCGGTCAGCGGCGTGGGCACAGTCAAGACTTCCGGGGCGGGCGCGCTCACTGTTGCTTCTCCTGCTGTGACCGGCGCGGCAAAGCACATCCTCAAGGGCGTCGCCGTGTTGCTGGTCGCCGCTGTGGTTGTAGCGGGAGCGGGGAAGTTCATCGTCTCCGGTACGGGTGCTCTGACGACAGGCAGGGCGTCCGTCGCTGGCGCGGGCGCGGTCACGCCGAAGGTCTCTGGCTCAGGTGGCCTTACGGTCGGTGCAGTTGCAGTATCCGGCAGCGGAACGCGCACGATCCTGAGTGGCAGCGGCTCCTTGACTGCTGGTGCTGCCTCTGTCGCCGGAATCGGGACCGCACACTTCGCCGGGGCAGGTGCAGTTACCACAGGCAGGGCATCTGCCATCGGTGCTGGCACCGAGAAGACCTCCGGCAGCGGCGCTCTGGCCACGGGCAAGGCGGCGGTCTCTGGTGTCGGCGACAACGAGTACATATCGACTGGCGGGCTGACCAGCGCCGCGGCGACGGTCGCGGGTAGCGGGAAGCTCAAGAATGCTGGCGCAGGCAGCCTGGACACAGGCGCCGCCTCGACGTCCGGCTCAGGTGCAGCGCACTTTGTCGGGATCGGCGCGATCACGGCGGCGGCAGCGAGCACCGCTGGAGCAGGCGACGCCGAAGACATCGCTATCGGCGGATTGACCACGGCGCCAGCGCAGGTCGCAGGGGCCGGTCAACTCAAGGACGCGGGCACGGGCACGCTCACGACCGCCGCATCCGCTATCGCGGGCAGCGGCACCGTCGGGCTCGAGTTCGATAGTTTCCTCACCGACCTTGCCGCCGACACGCACTACTACGTGCGCGCCTACGCGACCAACTCGGCGGGCACCAGTTACGGTAACGTCGAGGAGTTCGACACTGAGGTCGGCACGCCCAACGGTTCCGGTGCGCTCACCACAGGTGCCGCCGCCATCGTCGGTTCCGGTTCGGTCAAGACTTCGGGCACAGGCACGCTCACGACGAGAGTCGCTGCCGTTGCGGGTACGGGCAGCGAGAAGACGACTGGCGCGGGGGCTTTGACGACCGTAGCCGCGAGTCTCGGCGCGGCGGGCACCTTCAGGAACATCGGTACTGGTGCCGCGACCACCGGAGCGGCTATGGCCACCGGCAGCGGCGCGGTACACTTTACGAGCGCGGGTGCGCTCACGGCCGCGACGACGACGGCGACCGGCGTCGGTAGCGCGTACTTCGTCGGTACAGGTGCGCTTACGACTGCAACAGTCAGCGTAGCCGCAGTCGGCGATACCGAAGACGTAGCAGTCGGCGGGCTAACTACCGCTGCAGCATCTGTCGCGGGCGTCGGCGCTACCAAGACCGCAGGTACCGGCGCACTCACTGCGGGTACCGCGAGCCTCGCGGGCACGGGCACCTCCGGCATCTCCTTCGCTAGCGCGCTCACCGACCTCGACGCAGACACCGTCTACCACGTCCGCGCCTACGCGACCAACGCCGGCGGCACCGCATACGGCGACGAGGTCGACTTCGAGACCGAGGCTGCGGGCGTCTCTGGCGCACTCACGACGGCAGCCGCGTCGCTCGCGGGCAGCGGCGACGTTCATCTGCTCGGTGCCGGTACCTGCGACGTGCCCGCCTTCTCCGTCAGCGGCGCCGGCGCACCGCTGCACACAGCGACTGGCGCGCTCACAGCGGGTGCCGCCAGCGTCGCGGGCATCGGCGACACCGAGTACGTCTCGATAGGCGGCCTCACAACCGCTGCGGCTTCCGTGGCGGGTGCAGGTAAGACCACGGTGGCTGGCGCAGGCGCGATCACCGCGAGAGCGGCGCAGGCGAGCGGCGCAGGCACCACGATCCTCAGCGGCTCGGGCGTTCTCACGACGGCCAATATCACGGTCGACGGCACCGCGCAGGCCACGGCCCCTGGTGCGACATCGGGGACGGGCACCGTCACGACGGGCAGTGTCGCAGTTGCTGGCGCGGGCGAGGCTACCGTCCCGGCGGCCACGGACGGCAGCGGCGTACTCGCTACGGGTACGGCCAGCCTCGCGGGCGCAGGCAAGCTCAAGAACATTGGCGCGGGTTCCCTCGCGACCGCCACCACGGCCGTAGTCGGAGCGGGCAGCGAGAAGACCGCAGGCAGCGGCGCTCTGACGACGGGCACCGCTTCCGTCTCCGGTAGCGGAGCCGCGAAGACCAGCGGCACCGGCGCGCTGACCGTCGCGGTCACCGCAGTTGCGGGAGTCGGCGACTGGCAGCATATCGCCCTCGGCGGACTCACCACGGCGACCGCCTCCGTCACGGGTTCGGGCAAGACTACGACCGTTGGCACGGGCTTGCTCACAACCGCCAGCGCGACTGCAAGCGGCGTCGGCGGCAGCAAGACAAGCGGCACAGGTTCGCTTACCACGGCCACGGTCGTGGTCGCAGGCGAAGCCACAGCCACGGCTCCCGGCGAGACTTCGGGATACGGCGCACTCACGACAGCAGGCGCTTCCGTCTCCGGGGCAGGCACGGCGACCGCACCGTCCGCCGTCAGCGGTACCGGTGCGCTGACGACCGGCAAGGCGTCGGCATCCGGCGCGGGCGTTGAGAAGACTCTAGGAACCGGCGCACTCACCGCAGGCAAGTCTAAGATCGCAGGTTCGGGCGCGGCCAAGACGCTCGGCACTGGAACTCTGACCGCCGGAGCCTCGACGGTCACCGGCGCGGGCACGGTCCATTTTGTCGGCGCCGGAGTGGTCACGGCAGCGGCAACGAGCGTTGCGGGCATCGGACAGACCAAGACCAGCGGTACTGGCACCGTCACCGTGGGCGCGGCGCGGGTGCAGGGCCAGGGCACGTCCAGGACGTTCGGCGCGGGCAGCCTATGCGCCACCTCCGCCAACGTCGCCGGCATCGGCACCACGGCCGTCTATACGACCGGGACCGGCGCCCTCACCACGACGAAGGTCAAGGTCAGCGGCGAGGGCAAAGTGTGGTGGCCCGACATGGTCTTCACCGTCACCCTCGTTCCAAGCGGCTGGAACGCGCGGCTCCTGCGCGAGGGCTGGTCGGTGGAGACGCAGGCAGAGGTGTGGGCGGCGCGGCTGCGCGCGAATGGATGGCAGGCAGACATGCAACCGAGCGGCTGGAAGGCTGCGGTCAGGAGAGACGAGAAATGAGCGACGCAACCTACATCCTCGGCACCGACGAGTACGTCATCTGGCAGATCGAGTGCACGACGCCGGGCTTCACCTACGTGCCGGCTGACTGGACGGCGAAGGCCGCAATGGTGGCGCGTGGCGCGGCGTTTGTCGACGAGCCGGCGTCCTTCACTACCGCCGCGCTGTCCGTCATCGACGGCAAGAACTACGGCAAGGCCCGCCTCATCGACCTCGGCGGCACAGTGGCCGGCCAGTTCCGCATCCTCACGCGCCTCACGAAGACGGCGGGCGGCGTTGAGATTCCGCTGATCGAGGCGGTCGGGAGGGTCATCGTCAGGGCGCCGTGACGTAGGCTAGTAGACGCGCGCGAATATCACAATTCTCCGTCCGCTGCAACCCAAATTCCCGCTAGCCCCCTCCGTCCCCACTCTGGTGCGTCACACTATCCCTATGAGCACATCCACAAGGGGGCGCTAGTTGACAGTACGTGAAGCCTATGACGCGAGCACATCCCTCAACGACCTCGCCGCCCTGATCGGCTGCCACTACCAGACGGCGCGGAAGATGGCGAGGGGCGAGGGACTGGCGGTCCCGGCGGTGCACTGGGGGCGCAAGCCACAGGCCCCACCCGCCGAGGACGTGAGGACGCCGACCGAACGACTGCGCGACACGATGGCGGTCGAGGCCGCGACGGCCAAGGCGGCAGAGGCCAAGAAACTTCTGCGGGCGGCCAAGCAGGAACTTCGCAACCAAGACGAATTCCTGATCGAAGTGCTCGACGCCTGCGCGTCTCCGGTCGCGTTCCCCGACGTTCCGCCCATCGACCAGGACGGCCACAAGCCCCACCGCTGGGTCATCATCCATATCGGCGACTGGCAGGGGGGCCAAAAGGTGAGCGCCTGCGACACGGGCGGGAACGTCTACGACTGGGACATCATGCTTGCCCGGCAGGGCCTCTTCTTCGTGGGAGTCGTCGGGTCCATCCGCAACGTGATGCGCGCCTACTTCATCGACGAGATCGTCTTCATGTACACGGGCGACATCATCGAGGGATACAAGGTCTTCGCCGAGCAAGGCTACCAGCTCTGCAAGGACGCCGGCGCGCAGGTAGTCGATGCGGGCCGGTGCTGGGCAGAGTTCGAGGCCGCCATCGCGGGCGAGTTCCCCGGAGTGCCGCTGCGGCGCAAGGCCGTGTTCGGCAATCACGGCCTGCCCGAGGGTCGCAAGGGCGGCGCGGTCACCAGCACCGTGAACTACGAGTACATCTGGCTCAACCTTCTTGAGGCGAACACAGCCCCCCTCGGCATCCCGTCAGAGTACGCCACCGATGGTCGTGTGCTGTTCGAGGTGGCGGGGCAGTCCTGCCTCATGACTCACGGCGATGAATTGCGCGGCCAACTAGGCATCCCGTTCTACGGCATCCGCACCGCATGGATGAAGCACACGCAGGAACTCGACACCCTGTTCCGCTACTGGTTCTTCGGCCACATTCATCAGACGAGCATGGTCACCTACGGGAATGGTGCGGCCATCTCCTGCGGCGACGCGGTCGGCTACAACAACCTGACCGGGAAGCTCCGCAACCCATCCTCGACGCCGCAGCAGAGCGTCTACTTCCTGAGCCGCGACCGAGGGCTAGACGAGATTAGCTACATCCATCTTGGTGACGAGCTGAGTGTGTCGAAATGAGCGCCCTGGGTGACTACCGACGATTCAGCATTACGATTAGCGGGTTCAAGGCGACGCATGAAGCCCGCGTCGTCCTCGCTGGGCTCGACGCGTTCCGCCTGTACGCAGATGATGCCGTCGCCGAGCTGGAGGCGGACTGCGATGGTTGGGAGAAGATCGCGCTAGACGCCGCCTACGCACTCGACAAGGAGATGCAGAAGCGCAAGCAGGCCGAGGCCGAGCTGGCGGAGATCGAGCGGGGCTGCTGCGCCTCCTGTGATTCCTGCACGCGGGTGGGCTTCTGCTTGAACAAAGACGCCCGGATCAACGTCCGCACTGACTATCCGATGCAAAGTGACTTCAGGTGCCGCTACTGGACCGCGAGGGTGACGAAATGAGGATGACTTGAGCGAGTTCTGTCCGCTGATAGATTTTCGGATGTTCCCGGACAGGGACCCGGATACTTGCGCGTATGGGGATTCCGCAGACGAGGATGCCTTTCGCGAGTCCATTCCATGCGGCATTATCAACTACCTCTGCGAAGCCGGCAAGGCGGGTTTCTTCGTCCACTTTTTGGAGAATGGGTTCCGGCAGTGGGACACCCTCTGCAAGCTGGAGGAGGCGCTCGTCGAC
>JGI24132J36420_10001564_pt1 | contig 10359 bp, 12 predicted proteins | sample BarGraNGADG00212_3_FD_36420 | JGI IMG/M metagenome (IMG submission 36420) | reverse complement strand
GGGGGCGTGCCCCGTCTGAACCAGCCGCTCGATCACCTCGGGCAGAGGCTCGACGACATACTCGAAGGTCAGAGGCACTGGCCGCTCGGTAGTGGTGACCTCGGCGACGGCGCGGGTGCCGCGACGCTGGAGTTCCTCGACCAGCCATGCGGTGTCGCCGAGCGTGGCCGACATGAGCACGAATTGCGCGTGCGGCAGCTCGAGCAGCGGCACCTGCCACGCCCACCCACGTTGCGGATCCGCGTAGAAGTGGAACTCGTCCATCACCACAAGCGAGGCGTCGGTGGCGGCGCCGTCGCGCAGCGCCAGGTTCGCCAGGATCTCGGCGGTGCAGCAGATGATCGGGGCATTGGCGTTCACCGCCGAGTCGCCGGTCATGAGGCCCACATTTGCCGTGCCAAAGAGCTCGATCAACGCGAAGAACTTCTCGCTCACGAGCGCCTTGAGGGGCGCCGTGTAGTAGGTGCGGCCGCCGGTGCCCGCACGATGCGCCGCGAGGGCCGCAAAGTGCGCGCCGGTCGCCACGAGCGACTTGCCGGAGCCCGTCGGCGTCGCGAGGATCACGTGCGCGCCGGAGACGATCTCGATGAGCGCCTCGTCCTGGTGCGGGTACAGCGCCAGGCCCTGGTCCTCCGCCCAGCCCGAGAACGCCTCGTAGAGGGCGTCCGGATCGGGGCTGGCGCCGGGGGAGGCGTCGGGCAGGCGGCCGATCAGGGGCGCGGTGGTGGGAGTCATTGGTGCCGAAGTCATTGATGTCATTGTCCCGCCCGCACGTGTGGCGTGCGACCACTCGTGGCGACGATGTCGCGGCGCGCAGACGCAGAAGACCCCGCCAAGGCACGGGCCTCGACGGGGTCTGGACTGCTGCGGCACGGTGCCAAGAGGCATCGGCCAAGCGGCATCGTGCGCGGAGCGGCGGAGCGGACTACCGGATGTCGTAGACGGACGTCGCCTCATAGGCGTCGCGGATCTCGTCCTGAATCTGCTGGGGAAGGTGCGCGAGACTGTTGGCGTCGCTCTTGGGGGCAAATGCTGAAAGGAACTTGCTAATCATGGGACTCTCCTTGTGTTGGTGTGGTGCACCGGGAGCCAGAACGTGGAGTCCGGGCTACCGGGGCCCCACGTTGGGAACAAAAAACTCGCCATGGCCGTCCGTCGATGTCGACATTGCCAAAGCGAGTTACAGGGAAAAGATTAGCACTCTGCGGGCGGCTTGTCACGATTTCTTGCCACCACAAGACCCCTCTGAGAGGTCCAGAACCGGTTCAGCATTGCGCGCAATTCAGCGGCCGACGCGTCGGCTCCGAAGGCCTCCGTGCCGGGTTCAAACATCATGCCATTGGCGAGAGGTCCGGCGGATACCGGGTCGAATCCCATGGCATCTACCAGGTCCGATGCTCGGACGAGGTCGTCCTGACTGTCGCTGGCGACCGCGAGTGCGCGGCGTTCAGGGTGGCCTGCGGGGCGGGCCAGATTCTCGAGTTCCCACACGCTCGCGTGATTGAAGGATTTCGCCAACCGCGAATCCGTAAGATATGCCTGCACGGTCTCCGATGTGGACGTTCGCGGGTCCGAAAACTCGGGCCGCACACCGTCGAGTTCCCACCAGTAATTCATCGCATCTATCACGAGTCTTCCCGCGAGTGCATCGGCGGGGAGCGTCCTGTACTTGCCAAGGGGGATCGCCAGGATGACCACATCGGCGCGACGGGCGGCCTCGTCGGCGGTGACGGCCACCGCGCCGGGTGCCTCCGCGGTGAGGCCTGCCGCGAGGGGCGCCGGATCGCCGGATCCCGCGATCAGCACCTCGAGGCCCGCATTGCGAGCCAACTTCGCCAACGCGATGCCGACGCGTCCCGCGCCGAGGATGCCAAGAACGCTCATGTGTTGATGTTAGGCGGGTACCTGATGACCCACTGGCGGGGCCAACGGGGCCAAACCGGGTACGTGATGACCCACTTCCGTGGGGGAGGGGGGCGAGGGGCTAAGCGCGCTCGCTGTCGCGAACCTCGTCGCCTTGGACCTCGTCGCCTTGGTCCGAGCCGCCTTGGACCTCGTCGCCTTCGACCTCGTCGCCTTGGTCCGAGCCGCCTGCGACCCAACCCAGGTACGGCGCGAGGGTCTGGATGACGATTGCGGCGCCCACAAGCGCCCCTCCGAGTGGCATCAGCGTCCATCGCAGGATCCCGATGACCACGTTTAGGAACGAGAACCCACCGATCGCGGTAGCGCCCATGTACTCCGACAGCCTGACGAGGACGTCAGAGCCATACGCGCTGGTGAGACCGCCAAAGACAAAGAGCCCAACGGCCCACTTGATGCACTTGACGGCGACTGGATGCATGGGTGTCCCCCTTCGAACGCGGCATGAGATGGCCACACACCGACCGGATTTTCACCGTAGCACGGGCCCCTTCTCAGCAGGCGGGTACCTGATGACCCACCGGCCGGGTCCGGTAGGGAAAACCGGGTACCTGATGACCCACTACGCGAGGTTGGGGGCCGGCGAGGGCCCTATGACGATCGCTTCGACGCCGAGCGCCACGGTCGCGTGAGCAGCTTCCCCACGGGGGATCCGCCCTCGGCTATGGGCTCGGCGCCCACGCCGTGCACCTGCACGCCGCCCACCCACGTGGCGCGCGCCTCGCCAAGGAGCACGCGGCCGTCGAAGGCGCTCACCCGGTTGCGGTGCAACAGATCGGCGGCGTCGAAGGTGAGGTGGTGCGGGCAGGTCTCGACCGTGAGAGGCAGGCCCTCGGCCTTGGCCGCGCGGATCAGCGGGAGCGCCTCGGCCGACGACAGGTGCAGGATGTGCACCCGGGTGCCCATCTCGCGCATGCCATCGATCACCAGGGTGATCGCGGTGGTCTCCGCCGCGGGCGGCCTGCTGGCCTCGTACGCCGCATAGTCGGGGCCAGGCCGGGCACCGTCGTAAATCTTCCACGGATCCTCCGCGTGGACGATCAGCAGGCCGTCGAATTCGGCGATCTCCGCGAGCGCGCGCCTGAGCATCTTCTTGTTGAGGTATGGGAACTCGTCGACGCCCGAGGGTGCCAGGAACGCCTTGAAGCCGAACGCGCTGCGAGGTCCTAGACGAGCACCTCGGCAGGAGCGAGCGTCGGGTTGACGACGTTCGCGCCACACAGGACGACGCCGATGCGCGCGCCGGGTTCCGGCACCCATCTTCCGGTGAGCAGGGCGGCGAAGGGGGCCGCAACTCCCGGCTCGACCACGACGCGCAGCAGGCGCCACAGACGGGACTGGGCCTCGAGAACCTCTTCGTCCGTCACGACTGCGGATTCCACGTGGTACGCCGACAGCGCCGCCCACGGATAGCGGCCGATCTGGGCACCCAAGTGGTCGGCGGCAACGCCGGAGATGGGCACCGCGGTGGGCTCTCCCGCCTCGAGCGATGCGGCGTAGGACGACGTGCCGACGGTCTCGCAGCCGATGATTCGGATCCTGTCCTGGCACCACGCGGCCGCGCCCCCCGCAAGACCGCCGCCGCCGACCGCGACGAGCATCGCGTCGAGCGGGCGACCGTCCTCGCCGACGCCATCGGCCTCAAACTCGCGCGCGACGGTGGCCGCGCCCGCCATGACGATCGGGTCATCGAAGGCCTCGATCGTCGTCGCCGCGTGCTCGGAGAGGTACGCGTAGGAGGCCGCGCGGGCGTCGGGATACGTAGCCCCCACGCGGTGCACGTGCGCGCCAAGGTGGATGAGCCGCTCGACCTTGGAGGGGTTGGCGGTGGTGGGGACAAAGATGTGGGCCTGGTGACCAAAGCGCTGCGCCGCATACGCGACGGCCGCGCCGTGATTGCCCCCGGATGCCGCGACGATGCCCGTGGGGGCGATCTGCTGAGTCGCGACGTAGTGCACGGCGCCGCGTGCCTTGAATGCCCCTGTGACCTGGAGATATTCGAGCTTGAACACCAGCGTCGCATCGAGGCCCAGGTTGTGGCCGCCGATCTCGATGATGGGCGTGCGCCTCACGTGCGGCTTGATCGCGACGGCCGCGGCCTCGATCTGGGCGGGGGTGGGAATCAGGACGTCAGTCACCTCACCAGTGTCTCTCCTGCGGGTGCCTGCACGCGCAGGGGACGTCCTGGAGTCGAACCCGCGCGGTCTCCTAGGAGAGCCTTGACGATTGCGGAGAGTCGCGGCGCGCAGTAGCATCCTCGCCATGGGGGGTTTCGCCGTCGTCGGCTTTGAAACCACGGGCTGGCACCCGGGTTATCACCATCGCGTCGTTGAGGTTGGAGTTGCCATCCTTGATGGGCGAGGAGTTGTTGTCGATGAATACGAGACGATAGTCAATCCCGAGCGGGACCTCGGGGCTCAAGAGGCGCACGGAATATCGGCAGCAGACGCGCGGCTTGCTCCGGTATTCGGGGACATCGCTGGTGATCTTCTCGAGTTGTTGAACGGTCGGGTCTTCGTCGCCCATCACGCCGACCTCAAGTTGAAGTTCTTGGCCGCCGAGTTTGCCCATTGCGGTCACGAACTGCCTCCACTGTGGGATGCGTCGATCTGCACGATGCTTCTTTCCGAGCACTACCTCGACGGTTACACGCGCACGTTGGCGGGTTGTTGCGAAGCGGTCGGAGTCCCTTATGTTGAGGCGCACCGCGCGCTCTTGGAAGCACGCGGCGCAGCCGCGTTGCTGCGCGTCTACCTGGAGGCGGAACCGGACGCCTCGTGGTGGGGCGAGGTCCGCGACGCGGCCAACGTGATCTGTTGGCCAAGCGGGCTCTCGGCATCAGGGAAGAGACTCTCGCGTGGTGCTTCGGCGATCGGAAGCGACTCGATGGACAGCGTCATTCGCGCTCTCGAACGTGTTGTTGAGCCGCCCTATCACTCAGGGTATTTCGCTCTTGTTGACAGGGTCCTTGCCGACGGCAAGGTGACGCTCACAGAGCGCCGCGCACTGGACGATTTTGCGTTCGCGCGAGGGCTTAGCCGTGAAGACATCACGAGCCTGAACCGGTCGTACATGATGGCGGTTGTACGTGCTTGCACAGACGATCAGATTCTCACGCAAGCCGAGAAGGCCCGCATCATTCAGTTTGCAACGCTGCTGGAAGTTGATGCGTTGGACCTGACCGCACTCCTTGCGATCGCCGTGAGGGACTCATTTGCAGTCGATGGCGCGGTCGCGCTCAGACCCCATGATGAGATCGTCCTGACCGGAATGTCTGACGCGGAGAAGTCCGAGCTTGCGAATGTCGCAGAGGGCTTAGGTCTCGCGGTGTGGCCCAGAGTGAGGCGAGGGTGCACGGTCGTTGTTGCGAGAGATGCCGAATCCCAGTCAGGCAAGGCGCGCAGTGCTCGCGAATTGGGGATTCCGGTCGTTGACGTCAGCATGTTCGAAGCGTCTGTGGAACGACTCCGTGGGTTGAGAAACGCCTCAGAGTGACGACTCCGGCGGCTTCACGTCAGCCGCACATGATGGAATAGCAGTTGTGAGTCACGCCATTGCCGAACCTGCCGAAACGTCCGAGCCGCGTGCGGTGCATGCGGACTTGGTCCAGCAGATTGAAGAGCACCGTTACCGCTACGAGGTGAACGATGCTTCGGCGATCTCCGACGCCGAGTACGACGCACTTTTCTTGCGCCTTCGTGCCCTGGAAGCCCGGTACCCAGAACTCGTGACGCCAGAATCTCCCACCCAGACCGTTGGCCGCGCGCGGGCCGAAACAGGGTTTGCGGAATACCGCCACCGCGAACGGATGATGAGCCTCGACAACGCGTTTTCGATTGAGGATGTGGCTGCTTGGATTGCGAGAGTTGAGCAGGAGGCAGGTTCGCAGAACTTGGTTTGTGAACCAAAGGTAGATGGTGTCTCCATCTCCTTGACCTACGAACGCGGCAACCTGGTCCGAGGAGTCACACGCGGTGACGGATTCGTTGGCGACGACGTCACCGCGAACGTGAAGACAATCCGGGGCCTTCCCCACCAACTGTCAGGTGGCGCCGTGCCGGAGTTCGTCGAGATTCGCGGCGAGGTATATATACCGACGAAGGAATTCGAAGCGCTCAACGAGAGACTTCGCGATGCAGGCAAGGATGCGTACGCAAATCCGCGCAACACTGCAGCGGGGTCCTTGCGACAGAAGGACCCAAGCGTCACCGCCGAGAGGCCGCTCGCACTCACAACGTATGCGCTGGGCGCGTTGGAGTGGGGATCGATCGAGCCCGATGAACGCATCGGTCGGCAAGAAGGCTTCTACAGCGTGCTCTCTGACTGGGGCATGCCTGTATCTGAGCACGTACAAGTCGTGCGCGGCGTGGACAACGTGGGCGCCTACTTGAGGTGGTTGGAAGATCGCAGGCACTCGTTGCTTCACGAGATCGACGGCGCGGTGCTCAAGGTTAGTGACCGCGCTGTCCAAGCAGAATTGGGCTCCACGAGCAGGGCTCCTCGTTGGGCAATCGCGTACAAATTCGCCGCCGTGGAGGTACACACCCGGCTCATAGAGATCCAGGTGGGAGTTGGGCGTACGGGGCGCGTGACTCCATACGCGTTGATGGAGGCCACGGAAGTCGCGGGAAGTACGGTTCACAAGGCGACCTTGCACAATGCGCACGAGGTTGCTCGCAAGGATGTTCGGGTTGGCGACACCGTGGTGTTGCGCAAGGCGGGTGATGTGATTCCTGAAGTCCTTGGCCCCGTGCTTCCCCTTCGAACCGGCGACCTGGTGCCGTGGCGGATGCCTAGCGACTGCCCATCGTGCGGTACGCGGCTCGCGCAGCAGAAGGAGGGAGACAAAGACCTTAGGTGCCCCAACGCACAATTCTGTCCGGGGCAATTGAGCGGGCGGGTTGAGCACATCGGATCGCGCGGCGGCCTGGACATTGAGGCGCTCGGCGAGGTAACTGCTGCCGCTTTGACTAGACCCCTGTTTCCAAGTGAGCCCCCATTGCGGACCGAGGCGAGGCTGTTCGATCTGACTCTCAGCGACTTGATGCCGGTTGTGGTCGACGTGTGGGACAAGGAGACCGATGCTTCGAAGCTCGACAAGTCTGGTCAGGTCAAGCGGAGAGCGCCATTCAGAAAGGTCTCCAAGGCTTATCCGCCGGGGGGTGACGCGATGACGCCGGCTGAACGGAGAAGAGCGGGAATTACCAAGAACGTCGAACGAACTGAGCCGTCAAAGCGAGCGCTCGTCTTGTTGGATGAGCTGGACAGGGCCAAGAACAAAGAGTTGTGGCGTGTGCTTGTGTCACTCAACATGAGGCATGTCGGCCCGATCGCGAGCCGCGCGCTCGCGTCCGCGTTCGGGTCCATGGATGCGATCAGAGCGGCCAGTCGGGAGCAACTCTCGAGCGTTGATGGCGTGGGGCCCATCATCGCGGATGCCGTCAAGGCGTGGTTTGTGGAGCCGTGGCATGTCGAGATCGTCGAACGCTGGGCAGCGGCCGGAGTGCGCATGGAGGATGAGAAAGTCGAACCAATTCCGCAGACTCTCGCGGGACTTACGATCGTTCCGACGGGCAGATTTGAGCGATTTACCAGGGACCAGATGGAAGAGGCGATTGTTTCGCGCGGCGGCAAGGCGTCAACGTCAGTTTCGAAGTCGACCAACTTCGTCGTGGCTGGACAGAAGGCGGGTAGCAAGGCTGCGAAGGCCGAGGAGTTGGGGGTTGCGGTGCTCGATGAGGAGGCTTTTGAGGCGCTACTCGCGGGAGGGAGTGCCGCTGTCGAGACCTCCGCGCATCCCCTGTAGGGTATGCCGACACGTCGAGGAAGTCGGCTCACATCTGCTCTGGCGCGGAGCGCGGACAACGACGTAGATTGAGAGTCACGATCAGCAAGGCAGTCCCCGCTTTGACTAAAGACACCGCCGACGGATGTACCGCGAACCGTCTGCTCGACTTCGTCTCGATCGAAAGGTAAGAATTCCCCATGGGTGCAGCTCTACGCGAGGCCTGGTTGTGGGTACTTCTCGCGTTCCTGCTCGGTCTCGCGATCGGGTACTTCGTCAGGCAGCAGCCGGTGCGCGTGCACGCCACGACGGGCGGCACCTCCACGGGCACTCACACGACGCCGCGAATCGCCGCGTTCGAGGCCCCACATGAGGACGCACTCCGAGACCACAGCCCGGCAGCGTCGATCCCCGCAACCGCCAAAGCCGCCGACGCGGGCCTTGCTGCGCTCACGGCGAGCGCGCCCGCGACGGTCGTCGTGCCGGTCGAGCGAGCCACCACGAAAGAGCCAGCCACCACGAAAGAGCCAGCCACAAGGTCGGGCCCCCGCAAGCGTGTGTCAAGCAGCCGGGGGTCCCGCAAACCATCCGCGAAGGCAGCGGTGTTCGACCTCGCGGCGGCGAAGGCCACGCTGGGCGTCACGGTCAAACTCGATGACCTGAAGCTCATCGAGGGCATCGGATCTAAGATCGAAACGCTCTTCAAGGCGGACGGCATCACGTCGTGGCACGAGCTATCCAAGGCGAACGTCGAACGGATGCAGGGCGTTCTCGACGCGGCCGGGCCGCGCCACAAGGTCCACGACCCGGCCTCGTGGCCGAGGCAGGCGGGCCTCTTGGCCGATGGCAAGTGGGCGGAGTTCAAGACACTGACCGACAAACTGAAGGGTGGCCGATGACTCTAGCGGTACGCGTCGTGGAACCGTCCGAATTGGGCCGGCTCCAAGAGATTGGCGAACTCACTGCACTTGCCTATCTGGCGGATGGGTTGATCGACAACGCCCACCCTTACGTCCCGCAGTTGCGGGACGCCTCGGCCCGCGCGGAGCACGCCCTGCTCCTGGCGATATTCGATGGTGGGGCGGGAGAGGGCAAGATCGTGGGCACCATCACCCTTGTCCCTCCAGGTTCCAAATTCGCGGAACTCGCTCAGGACGATGAGTTTGAGCTGAGGATGCTCGCCGTGTCTCCCATGGAGCGCGGTCGCGGCATTGGCGCGGAACTGACCCGTGCTGCGCTCGAGATGGCCGTAGAGCGCGGCGCCCGCCGTGTGGTCCTTTCGACGATGGACACGATGCATGCCGCCCATCGGCTTTATGAGCGGATCGGCTTCCTCCGGCGCGAGGACCTCGACTGGGTCGTGGTGAACAATCCCGACGGCTCCGTGTCGCGGGTCAACGTGGCCGAAGATCGGAGTGGTGCCCAGGACGGCGTGAAGTTGCTGGGCTATTCGTGGGAGCCCGCCCAGTAGACTCGGGCGCATGTCCACACTCAGCCGCGCAGACGTCGCGCGACTGGCCGCACTTGCGCGCATCGACATGACCGACGAGGACCTCGACAGGCTGTCAGGACAACTGGCCGCCATCGTCGACGCCGTCGCGCTCGTGGCCGAAGTCGCGGCCGCCGACGTCCCAGCCACCTCCCACCCGATCCCCATGAGCAACGTGCACCGCGCAGACGTAGTGCGACCGTCGCTCACTCAGGCCGAGGTGCTCTCAGGAGCTCCCGATGCCGAGGACGGACGATTCCGCGTGCCGCGCATCCTGGGGGAGGAGGCATGACCGACTGGATCCGCTCCACCGCACTTGAGATGGCCGAGGCCTTGCGATCGGGCGCGGTTTCCTCCGTGGCGCTCACCCAGGCTCACCTGGACCGCATCGCCGACGTCGATGGTCCCGTGCACGCGTTCCTGCACGTCGACGCCGAGGGCGCTCTCGCGACCGCCGCCGCAGTCGACGCCGACCGCGCCGCGGGCGTCGAACTGCCGCTCCTCGCTGGCGTTCCCATCGCCGTCAAGGACCTCGTCGTCACCAAGGGCTTGCCGACCACCGCCGGCTCTCGCATCCTCGAAGGATGGATTCCGCCGTACGACGCCACGGTGATCACCAAGCTCAAGGCTGCGCGCATGCCCATCCTCGGCAAGACGAACATGGACGAGTTCGCGATGGGGTCCTCGACCGAGCACAGCGGGTACGGGCCCACGCGCAACCCGTGGGATCTGACCCGCATCCCCGGTGGCTCCGGGGGCGGATCGGCCGCGTCGATCGCTGCCTTCGAGGCGCCGCTCGCGATCGGCTCGGACACGGGCGGCTCAATCCGTCAGCCTGCAGCGGTGACCGCAACCGTGGGAGTGAAGCCCACGTACGGCGGCGTGAGCCGCTACGGAGCGATCGCCCTGGCATCGTCTCTCGACCAATTGGGCCCTTGCGGCCGCACCGTTGAGGACACGGCGGCGCTACACGAGGTCATGGGCGGCCACGACACCATGGACGCCACCAGTCTCGACGAGCCCGTGCCTGCATGCCTGGCCGCGGCCCGCGATGGCCGCGAAAACGGCCTAGCAGGGGTGCGCATCGGCGTGGTGAAGGAACTTGGCGGCGATGGCTATCAGGCCGGTGTTCTCCAGCGCTTCGCCGAGTCGCTCGATCACT
>JGI24132J36420_10001561_pt1 | contig 10373 bp, 6 predicted proteins | sample BarGraNGADG00212_3_FD_36420 | JGI IMG/M metagenome (IMG submission 36420) | reverse complement strand
CTCTGGGCGCTCATCGGCCGTGGGACAGACGGCTGGGTCGGAGCAGGCATGAACACGATCACTGTCATCGCCTTTTCACTTCCAGTGGCGTTTCTGGCGCGTTCCAGAAAGGGTTGGGTCAAGGTCGCTGCAGCGGGTCTGGGCGTTGTCGTGATGACGGTCGTGATGGCCGGCGCGAACCTCATCGTAGACCCCTGGTACTTCAAGATGCCGATTGCGACCGTCAAAGNCATCATCGTGACTGCGATCATCCCCTTCAACCTGTTCCGCGGTCTCATCAATGCAACCGCATCTGTGCTCGTCATGCTGGCGCTTCAGCGCACGGCNATTTTCCGAACGAACCGCTAGACCTGGAGTCCGGCACTAACTCATACGTCCGTCGTTCCCGCGCAGGCGGGAACCCATGCGCCGATGCATCCCCAACTTTCGGCAGCTGACACAATGCCCTCCGCGTTGACGCTCTGCGCCCTTTTGCGCTATACTGCCTTGGATTGATTGACACAGCAAAAGGAGTGGGGATGGGAGAGGCATTACCAATTGGGTTCGTCCTGGGTACCAAGCCCGCATCGTCGCTGGAGTTCTATGTCCTCGTCGACCAGCACAACTATCTGGAGATGGATGACGTTGTCTTCGTGCGGTCGGCCGTCGAGGGCGCCAGCCGGGTCGAGAAGCGCATCACCGGCAACGCCAGCATCCGCGTCAACGCGCGCCTCGACTTTGCCGAGAGCCAGAGCCCCGAATACGACTACCTGCCAGAGTCCTTCCGTCTGCGCAGTACCATCATCAAGCCCGGCACGATGATCGTGCACCAGCCCGACATCCCCGCCCCCGTCCTCATCAACTTCCCTCTCCCCGCCTGGGCTACCCGTGGCGAAGAGGTCGACGACCAGGACCTGGACAGGGCAGCACGAGCGTTTGCGGAGAGGTTCTAGTGAGTAGGAGTGTGCGGAAGTAGTGTTCTTGTCGCCCACCAGAGTCTCGCATAGGCGAGCCATGACACTCGGTCGTGGGGGATCTCGTCCGTTTCGTTTGCCCGTACGGTCTGCACGAGGAAACGCCGGGTCAGCCAACGCGGCTGACAGCAACTGTGGGCGTTCGCCGACGAACCAGCACCCATTCAGTCCTGACCAAGAATGCACGTCTTGATTGCGGAGGAGAGAGTACGATGCTACCAGCATCATTGCTGCACGAAGATGGACGCCCATTCGCAGCTGAGGAAGTCGAGAGAGCGGCAGTAGCTCTCCGAAGCTTGTCAGACGAAGATCGACAGAAGTTCGCCAAACAGAACGCCAAGGACATTTCTTCGACAAGTCAGCCACGACTCCTGGTCGTCTCAGGTCCGGGCACCGGCAAGTCCTACCTCTTTGCACAGAGAATCAGCGCCTGGCTTGGACGTGACGAAGAGAGCGAAATCCTCGTGACAACGTTTATCAGGAAGCTGCAGACGGATTTGCAGAAACGCATTGTCGAATCTGACGTCCTGTCAGAAAACCAGAAGAAGGCAGTCAGGGTGATGACCTTTCATGGCTGCGCCCTGAGTATTCTGGAAGCAGCAATCTATCAGGAGGAGGTACCATCCGGGTGGAGCCTTCGTGCACATATCATTCCGTTTGATGGGACTCTGGCGGCACGAATGTGGAGATATGCCTGTCACATTCTCGCATCCACAAGACCAGACATAGCATTCCCTGCCTCCGACTACCAAAAATACGAAGTCAGCCTCCGTGACTATTCGTCTGCGACGCCCAGCTCAATAGATGAAGTGGTGGTTGTGTTCCGCAGCATATGCACTGCAGCTAACGGGATACCTTTCGTAGAACTGCCAATCGCCGCGCTCGAAGCGCTTGACGCTAGCCCGGAACTTGTCGGACATCGCTATCTGGTCATTGATGAGCTACAGGATCTCAACCGAGCAGAGCTGAGAATGCTGGACAGGCTCATCGAATTGTCACCCGGTGTACTTCTGGCGGGAGATGATGACCAGGTTCTGTATGAGTTCAAGGGCAGCAGTTCCAGTGACATTATTGGTCGCTCTCAGTCCTCCACTGCCGCCAAAGCCATGCTCCCCCTGTCCAGACGCTGCTCATCGAACATTATGAGAGTTGCAGAGGCTCAGATCGTCAACCAGTGTGAGAGATGCGGGATCACGAGGATCCCGAAGCTATCAATACCCATGAGTTCCACTGCTGACCCCGGTTCGGTGCGAGTAGTCGTCTGTTGGAATCCGGTATCGGCCACGCACTTCCTTGCACACGAAATATCGATCGCCCTGCGAGAGAAACTCCAGCATCGTTCTGAAGCTATCGCGACACAACGCGAGTCCGACCCCTACCTCCTTGTTTTGTCAAAGGATAGAGGACTGGGATGCCTGGGCAAGAAAGGGTCTGCATATGTCAAGGCAGCTGCGGCAGCCTTTGGCAGCCCCGACCTCCGTTTGGGCAAGACCGTGAGCTCAGCAATCTCCTGTATATGCCTTGGAGAGCATGAGAAGGACAATATGCTGTTTCTGGAATGTGCGGATCTTGCGAGAGCTTCAGATGAGGATATTGCTGACACGATCGCAGAAGGTCTGGCGTCCGGCCGTCCTTTCACGGAATGCGACGCGGACATCTCCGGCAAGTTGCTCTCCCTCGGCGCCAGACTGTATGACACCTTATGCGATAGCTCACTTGATTCCAGAGAGAAGGCCAATCGCATCGCAAGCATAGTAGGTGTGCTGCCGGGCGACTCGATGGAGCAGATTCTCAACAACTTGTCACATCCAACAATGGTTCGTCTCTTCTCCATGCCAAGAAGCAGCTGGCCCCAGGAGTTGGAGGAAATTCGCCGAAGGACAGATGTCGATTTCGGGGCGACGCCAGCCTGCAGCGTTCTAACGATTTCCCAAGCCAAGGGTTTGAACGCCGATGAAGTCGTTATGGTTGGCTTCGATGATGTTCACATGAAGAGCCTGAGCCCACAGGCTCTCTACGTGGCTTTGACTAGGGCACGCAAACAGGTGACACTCCTGACGATTCTGAAACAAGGAGGGTGTCAGGGAGCCCCGGACCTTCTGGAAGATCTGCCAGAGGAATGCCTCACTTTCTGGAGCTATACGAAAGGCGGAGGACTGCAGCAACTGCAAGGAAAGACCGCCTTCCACAGGCAGATTGCGTCGTGGTCCTGGAAACCTAGCTGATCTCCGGATTCCTCGGCCACCCGCAGCGAAGAGGTCAATGACAAGAACCTGGACAAGGCGGCACAAGAGTTTGCAGGAAGGTTCTGAAGAATACAGTAAGGAGGACAGCATGGCCAGATTGGCAACGGTCAAGAATTCACGTCAGGTGCTGGGATCGGGAAAACCTCTGGAGGTCTTCATCTCATACGCTAGTGATCTCGGGGCCGAAAGCCGAGTGGTTGGCGACGTCGTTGACCGAGTCAGCACGCTGTGTGGGAAGCAGTATGGGATCACTCTGCACGCGGTTCTTTTCAAGCGTGACATTGTGCCAAGTTCTGGCAAGGGCGATCCTCAGACAGAAATCAACAGAAGCCTCCAGCAGGCTACCTTCTTCATGGGTCTTATGTGGGGGCACTTTGGTACGCCTACGCCTCGGTCAAAATCGGGAATGCAGGAAGAATATGATGTTGCACTGGACTGTCGCAAGGCCTCCAGGCGAAACATGTCCCATGTTGCCTACTACTTCTGCACTCGGAAGATCGACCCAAGGCGTATAGACACCCGCCAGCTGAAGGCTGTCTTGTCTTTCCGGAAACGAGTTGCTGCAGATGGCCTGTACGCAGAGTTCGGCACAAAGCCAGAGCTGGAGCGACGTGTTCGCGAGGATCTTGAAAGCATGGTCCTCGCGTGGAAGGCTCACCGCGAGAAGCTCGACCGCAGGCTGACCAAGCACGGGCTTGCCAGAGAAGTCGCGATCAAGAGCGGCGCTAGTATCGAGAAATCGAACAAGTTTATCAGTGCTTTCCAATCATCGATTGGAAGCGAGATGGCTCGTGGTGGCAAGGTTGCACTCGTTGGGTTCGGCACGTTCGGCGTCAAGGAACGGCAAGCTCGCAAAGGCATCAACCCCAAAACCCTCAAGGCGATCACTATCCCGAAGAAGAAAGCCATGTTTTTCAAGCCCGGGAAGGGGCTCAAGGACGCCATCGCCAAGAAGTGAGACAATCCGCGGCTGGTGGGAGAATGTGCAAGAAGAGTCTAGTCAGTTGGAGTGAGACATCAAAGTATTGCCATTTCGCCCCACAGAGGACTGCATCAGTATTTGTGGTACTAGCGATATGTTCGTTCAAGCAGCGTCTCCCCCCTGCCCCGCTCCCGTGTCTCTTGTTTGACCTCTTTCCCTAACTACAATTCGTTGATGATGCTACACTCGTATTTGAAAGTAGCGGCGTCACCGCTTCGATAGTTGACGCCGAAGGGGGCATGTTTTATGCATAGACTTTCGGAAGAGCAGATTGAAAGGATTACATCACTGCTTAAGGAGGGAAAGCCGCTTCCAGAGGACTACAAGACTGCCCTCTTCGAGACCAAGAAAGAGTACGAACTCGTCTACGCTGACAAGGCGCGTGAAGAAGATATTTTAGCCGATACAATGGCCGTACCACTTCAAGTGGTCAAGACGTTCCAGTCCAGCAACACGGATGTTGATTGGGCCAACATGCTCATTTTCGGGGACAACCTTCAGGTCCTGAAGAGTCTTCTCCAAATGAAGCAGAACGGGAAGCTCAAGAACTCCGATGGAACTTCAGGAGTCAGACTAATCTACATCGACCCGCCATTTGCAACGAAGCAGGACTTCAGGGGTAGTCAGGATCAGAAGGCATACCAAGACAAGATTACAGGGGCCAAGTTTCTCGAGTTCCTGAGGAAGAGACTTGTCATTCTACGCGAGCTGCTTAGCGACGATGGAACTATCTATCTACATTTGGATTGGAAGAAGGGGCACTATGTCAAAACGCTCATGGATGAGTTGTTTGGCGAGAACCACTTCAGGAACGAGATCATCTGGTCATACAGCACCCAAGGAAGATCAACGGACAGATTCCCGTCTAAGCACGATACGCTGCTGTCTTATGGTAAGATGGACCAGGCTTTCTTCGACGAGGAAGCATCGCGTCTTCCCTACAGCGAATCCTACATCAAATCGCATTTCAAGGACAAAGATGATCAGGGCAGAACCTGCAGAAAACGATACGATGCCAGGAAATGGCGCATCTACTATCCTGGTGATGGGATGATTCCAAACGATGTCTGGGATATCCCCTATGAGAATTCAATGTCATGCGAAAGGACCGGTTACCCAACTCAGAAACCAGAGGCTCTACTCCTCAGAATCGTCAAGGCCTCATCCAAGGTCGGCGATCTTGTCCTTGACTGCTTTGCCGGATCTGGGACAGCGCCTGCAATTGCCGAGAAACTCGGTAGACGCTGGATCGGAGTCGATTGCGGAAAACTGGCTATCTACACGATGCAAAAGCGTCTTCTTCGTATCGAGGAGAGCAAGAACCTCGATGACCCAAAGAAGAAGTATGGAAAGGTCCCTGCTCCCTTTGCACTGTACAACGGAGGACTATATGACTTAAAGGCTCTCAAGGAACTCCCGTGGGAGCAATACCGTCAGTTTGCACTTGCTCTATTCCAATGTCGCGACGAGCAGCATGCTATCGGCGGCCTTCAGCTTGATGGATATCTGGGGGCAGACAGCGTCATGGTTTTCAACTACCAGAAACATGAGAGCGCCATGGTAGACCGTACGTTTGTTGAACAACTGCATGCAGCGCTGGGAAAGAAGATCAGATCTCGCTTCTTCCTCATCGCCCCGGCTGGGTCTGTTGCTTTTCTCGAGGACTACATCGAGTTTGACGGGGTGAAATACTATATTCTCCGCATCCCGTACTCCATCATAGAGGAGATCCACACCCGCGGCTTCTCCAAGTTAAAGCAGCCCGTCAGTGAGTTAGATGTTAACGACACCGTGGACGCTGTTGGCTTCGACTTTGTGCAAACACCCACCATTGACTGCACGTACTCCCTGGAGAAGGTCAAAGACCCCGATCTCTTGAACCAGGGATCGAAGGAATGCGTCATCAGCATCAAGCAATTCGAAAGTAAGGTCATCTCTAAGAAACCAGTGAACCTGGCCAACCTGGAATCTCTCTCTATGGTCATGCTGGATTACGGCTTCGACGGCGAAGTGTTCGACCTCGACGACGTCGTCTATGCAGAAGACCTCAAGAAGAACGGCTATGAAGTGCGATTCCCTGCAGATAAGATCGATGAACAATGCATGATCATCTACGTCGATATCTTCGGAAACGAGAAGCGCGAGATCAAGAAGCTGTCCGATTTCGCCAAGAGCAAGGGAAAATAGCCATGCAAGATCAGCAGACGTTTCGTAACGAGGATCTAGTGCTTCACGTTTCGCCGAGCTATAATCCGCAAACGCTCGATCTATCCAAGTACGAGCCCTTCCTTGATGCGTTGTGTGGAACTCGGGAGTACCAGGCAGTTGCGATTCGTGAGACGATACGGTACTTCCTCGGCGGACAGTATCGTGATCTCAAAGATCTGGCTACGCAGAACTACCAGGAGAATCCGAAGCTACAAGAGAAATACGGATCACTCGAGGCTTTCATCAAGACACTCCAGCTCCCGAACTGCTTGTCGTGCTCCATCGATCATGCAACTGGTACAGGCAAGAGTTATGTGATGTACGGTATCGCACGCATCCTTCTGGCAGAAGGAGCTGTCGACCAAGTTCTTGTTCTGTGCCCTTCTATCACGATCGAGGCGGGACTCACCGAGAAGTTCCGTGCCCTCTCAAGCGATCGGATGCTCAAAGATGTCCTGCCAGAAAACGCCAAGATACTGAATCCTCGTATTGCCAATGCAACCGGAACAATCGAGAAAGGCGATATCTGCATCGAGAATATTCACGCAACACGCATCAATACGAAATCTGCCATCGAGGACAGCTTAGCCGGAAAGGGAAACCGAACGTTGGTCCTCAATGACGAGGCACATCACCTCATGAACGCGCTCGATGCAGGTCTCAAGCAGTGGAAGGGGTTCCTTCTCGATGCAAAGTACGGCTTCCGGTATGTCGTGAACGTCTCTGGGACCTGCTACATTGGCAATGAGTATTTCTCGGACGTCATTCACCGCTATTCCCTGCGTGACGCCATCGAAGACCGCGTCGTCAAAACTATCAGCTATGTCGAGGAAGACACACCTGGCGACGAAGAGGAGAAGTTCCAGAAGATCTACGCCAACCATGCGGCAAACAAAATTACCTATCATCTGTTGAAACCCATCACGATCCTTGTGACAAAAGACATCAGTGCCTGCAAGCGTCTTACAGAGAAGCTCGTCGAGTTCCTTGCCAAGAAGGAGAAAACAAGCAAGGGAAGCGTGGCTGCGAAAGTACTGATCGTGACCTCTGCAGAAGAACATAAGAAGAACGTCCAACTCCTTCGAGCGGTTGATGACAAGGACAATCCGGTTGAATGGATCACGTCCGTCAGCATGCTCTCCGAAGGATGGGACGTCAAGAACGTCTTTCAGATCGTTCCTCACGAGAAGAGGGCGTTCAACTCCAAGCTCCTCATCGCCCAGGTGCTGGGCCGGGGGCTCCGCATTCCCAACGAATACAAGGGTGGCGCCCAACCGGTCGTTACCGTCTTCAACCATGAGAAGTGGTCCGGCAGCATTCGGCATCTCGTCGATGAGGTCATGGACATCGAGAAGAGAATCAATAGCTACCACGTTGACAAGAATGAGGACTACAACTTTGAGCTAGACCAGATCAACTATGAGCGGGACATCGCCGAGACGGTCACGTACACACAGGAACATGAGTACAATCTCCTTGAGAACAAACCAATTGCCTACTCGACGCAAAGTATCTCTGAAGACTCGAGCACGACCTATGTGATAGCAACGCCGGGTACAAAGGGAATCGAGTGGCAAGAGAAGCAACAGAATACGACAATTGAGCATGAAATGGTACCTGTTGAAGAAGTCGCCAATGACATCTTCAACAGACTCGTCGTCTTCGATCAGGACGCAAATACTAGCTACAGCGAGAAATGGACGCGTGAGAAACTGGCAGCGAAGATTCTCGAGTCGCTTGCAGCGCGAGAGGACAAGTCCGGCATGGTAAGCAAGGAAAATCGTCTGAAGACGCTGCAGGCATTTGGCATTATTCAGAGAGAGAAGAGTACCTTCCCCCGTATCGTTCCGATGTCAACGAAACCGTTCAAGATTGCAACCAAAGATATGCCAAAGCACAGCATCCCATTCAGTGCACTTCGAAAGGATGGAGCAGTTTTCCTGGACGAGAATGCCTTACTCCTCAGTACCGAGTCTGACACGGAGCTGCTGCAACAGCTCTTGGACGATGACGACCTGCCAAAGAGGGTAATGAACAACGTCGACAACGCATACAACTTCAAGACCCCAGTTAATGTGGCGCTCACTGACTACAGACCAGAACAAAAGTTCGTGAACAAGTTGGTGGAGGAGAAGAACGCGAAAGCGCTTGATGCGTGGATCAAGTCTGTCGACATCGGTTTCTATAGTATCCCGTATACCTGGAGAAAAGGAGAACACCCCAAACAGGGAAGCTTCAATCCAGACTTCTTCATTAAGGTGGACGACGACGTCCTTTGCGTAGAGATCAAGGTTGACAATGATACCAGTGATGAGAACAAGGCAAAACTGTTAGCTGCAAGACTGCACTTCAAGACGCTCAACGACCTTCTGGCAGGGACGACATACTACTTCAAGTTTCTGTCGCCCGTCAGCTACGAGTTGTTTTTCAAAGCGTTGCGCGAGAAAACCTATGCCACCTTCAAGTCCAAACTTGAAGCCGACCTCGAAGGCTAGAGAAGCGAGGACGCTCTGGAACTCATTGATGGGTTGATTGGAGACATTGTCCAAGCCATCCCGGACTCCACTGCGTGCGTCGAGCAGTCCATAGAACGAGGAGAAGAAGCGCTTGATATTCTCGGCTGAATCAACCCTCTGAGTGCAACACTAGACGGTGGGCATGCGAAATGACACACGACCAGGCAAGAAGACCTCGGTCTCGTGTTACTGCGACGACTGGACTAGAATGCCCGCGAGCTCTCTGATGCCGCTTGTCCTAAAGGGCCTGTATGGCATCTGAGCACATAGTGCTTGCAAACGGATGTCTGTAGTGACAAGAATGTCGGCTTGAGATGCGGCTACACAGTACCTTGCATCGTAGGTGTCGTTCTTCTGCCACTTCTGCCCATTCACATAGTTTCCGGCGATTTTCGCAAGAAAGTACCCGGCGGCACTCGTGGCGTGGGGTAAGAGTGGGAGATCGTCTGCAGTGACAACTCTCTTGTATCCAAGGTCCTCCAGCATAACCGAGACCCAGCGTGCGAAATCGTCCCGGGATATCGAGCGTATCCACTTGCCTAGAGCAGGAAGGTCGATTCCACCGCCATGCTCTGTAAGGCGCTGTGTCTCGGTAGGATCAGCATCACTATTCCCCAGGGATGCCTCGAACGCACGAATAACCCCTTGACGAGTCGCATCTGTGGCTTTCAGCGCAGCTCGTTGCCCAGCAGCTTTCTCCTCGTAGATCAGCTCTCTGATGACTCGTTCAGATCCATCCTCCGAGTTGAGCATGATTCCTCCTGCGTCGCATACTGCGAGAGACTGCTCGTAGACCACTTCTTCCTCGTCACGAGGCATGAACCGGTCTGTGTCCGAGGGAGCGCATCCGTTGAGACCTTCCCATTCGAAAAGATCCCGGGCGTGCTTTAGCATATGTCCACCAGAAACCACTCGGAGCAATGCCAGCTTCTTTCGCGCACTTGCGCGGTCCGTCCCACTCCCTGCAACTGTCTCAGCAACAAGTGACGGCGAAGTCCAGACCGCTATCTGATGTTTGAGAGCAGCAACCCGAATGCCGTCCGCGAGGTGTCCGCTTGGATTGCGGACGAGGATGTCGTTCAGCGCGCAGTTGTCGAGGACAATGATCTGCTGAGCACTATCAGGGTGTCGCGTCACCTTCCCCCTCGTTTGATCTCTTGAACACTGCTTCCAGTTCTACCGTCGTCGGCTCATAGCCCAGCCGTCCAAACACATCTTTCGGCTCTTCGCCGCGCCGTAGCTTTGACGGAACAATCACTGGCTGAGGTCAAGGGGTCACTATTCGAGCCACAGGGATGATTGAGAAGACGCGGTCCTCATGGCCGCTGCGGGCTCGGTTGTCTGGGTTGCCCGCCTCAGTCTGACGAGGGAGGACGGTCAGCGTCGCGTGTGCGCTGCTGAGCTGCGAGCCCAGTTCCTCCCAGAGCTGCTTGAGCACGTCATAGTACGACTCCTCGCGCGCGTCGCC
>JGI24132J36420_10001559_pt1 | contig 10394 bp, 10 predicted proteins | sample BarGraNGADG00212_3_FD_36420 | JGI IMG/M metagenome (IMG submission 36420) | reverse complement strand
GCAGCAGCGTGAGCAGGCCGGTCCACGCCGAGCCGCCGCTCTTGGCCGAGACCGCGACGTCGGGATGCTTGGCCAGCAGCTGGGCGAGCAGCGCGTCGTCAGGGTAGGAGATGGTGTAGGTGGGCCCGTGCCCGCTCGTGGGCGTGACCTGGATCGTCTGGGCGGTCGTGTTGACGAGCACAGAAGACACGTCGTCGCTGTTCAGCTGGCTGACGAAGCTCTGGCTGCCGCCCTGATAGGCGTACTTGACGCTGCTGCTGCTGTTGCCCCGCATGACCGTTTGCACGAGCACGAGGACGACGACGATTATCAGCAATGGGATGATGGTCCGCCGGAGTCTGCTCACGTGGGGTCTCTTCCTTTCCGGCATGAAGCCGGGTCGAGCAGCTCTGCGGCTGCCTGTCTTAGTTTGTTCCGTTTGCTGGGGATTGCCAATCCGGGCGCTGCTGCTCACTGTTCGGACCCAGGTCCGACAACCGATGGCGAAGCAGGCCTTCTCCGTGCAGGGGGCGAACCCCAGACGGAGCTCCGACAGCCTTATGGCTCCGTCTGCGGTGGTGGGGGGAACCCAGGTCCGCGTTGGCCGTGCAGAACTCGATCCACGGCTTGTTCGGCGACTTCTCCGAACAGCACAGCGGCGATCTGTCCGACGTCGATCTGTTCCTCCAGGCGATGATGGGCGGGAGAGGCGACTGACGTGGAGGCCGGCACAGGCCCCGGTCTGTCAAAACGGCGTCGGCGGCGCGGCCGTGTGCAGCGAGTTCTCGCCGCTCACAGGCACGGGTGACATGTGTGCCGGGCCGCTCGCTCGGCTTGCCGGTGGTGACTGGCGAGGCGTTCGCGGCGTGCAGAGACGGCTGAAAGCGGCTCGCGCAGGGCGAGCCGCCGCCCGATCATTCGCGCGTGAGCCTGCTCTCACCGACTGCCCATGTCGCCCATCCACGCGCAGTGCTACCCTCTTACGCGGAAAGGGGCAGCTGTGCCGGCGGTCTTACACAGAGTGCAGAATGCTTGTTAGGAGCAACGAGGTCGAACCGTGAAGTGGCGCGACTGGAGACCCACTTCCTGCCTCAGCGCCGCCGCGTTGCTTTGGTGCGTCGCCGCTGGAGTCCTGCTCTACTTCCTGCCGCTGGGCTCGTCTGCCGGCGTGTCCTCAACCGGCGAGCAGATCGCGGGCGGGCCGGAGCGCCTGTTCACGCTGTCTCTCTCCAGCCTCTGGCCGCTCATCCTTCCCGCGCTTCTCTGTGGCGCAGCCAGCTGGTCCGCCGCTCGTCATCATCGCTGGGTGCTCATCGCCGCGACTGTACTCCTGTCTCTCTTCGCCATTCTCGGCGGCTTCTCCATCGGTCTTGCCTACGTGCCCGCCGTCTTGCTGCTCATCGTCAGCGTCCTCGCTTCGTCAGCGGTGCGCCAGTCGTCGGACGGTGACGGTTCCGTTGTCGGGAAGGGGTAGTGTGGCCGTGCTCCTAACATGCACATCGAGCAGTCCGGCGCGCAGGCTATGATGAAGTTCACAGCACAGCGAGCCGGCAGCTCATGTGCCCAACGTTGGGCCACACCGTAGGAAGTGAGACGTGACTCGCATCGTCCAGGCCACGTCGGCATGTGAGATCCAAGCAGCCAGGGCGCTGTTCGAGGAGTACGCCGATTGGCTCGATCTCGACTTGGGCTTCCAAGGCTTCGCCGCTGAACTGGCCGCCCTTCCCGGCGAGTATTCGCCTCCCCGTGGCGCTCTTCTACTGGCATTCGAGAACGACGTCGCGCTCGGCTGCGTCGGGCTCCGACCGCTCAAGTGGCCGCGCTTCGCGGAATTGAAGCGCCTCTACGTCAGGCCGCAGGGCCGAGGCCGTCAGATGGGGTCGCTGCTCTCCCGAGCCGCGCTATCGATCGCCCGCGATGCCGGATACGAGCGTGTCCGCCTGGATACTCTGACCACAATGGTCTCGGCGCAGCGTCTCTACGAGGCCATCGGCTTCTACGAGATCGATGCCTATCGCTTCAATCCGGTCGCTGGAGCCAAGTACATGGAGCTGGACCTGGACTCGGCGGACGGTAGCTAGCATCGAGAGTGGTCAGCGGGTTGTGTAACAAGCGCGATGCGCCGGGCCGAGCAGGCACGGCCCGGCGGTATGCAGTTGACCTAGGAGCAAGAGAAGAACGCCAGCAGGTATGGTGAACTACGGAGCGCAGTGGGCCGGCAGCTCACGCGCAACACGTTATCTGCACCGCTCGTCCTCGTTTCGGTGATGCCATCCGTGGTATCATATTCACTACCGAAGGAGGTACCACTGATGAGTGCAGTTCCCGATATCGTGCCGATCACCGACCTGCGCCAAGACGCGTCGGGCATCGTCAAGCGCGCTGCCGCGTCGGGCGCCCCCGTCTTCATCACCCAACACGGGCGCGCCACCGCGGTCGTCGTGAGTGCCACGGCCTACGAGCGCACCCAGCATGAGCTCGAGATCCTGCGGCTGCTCGCGCGTGGCGAGGCAGAGATCGAGGCCGGCGTGGGCCACGACATCGATGAAGTGTTCGCCGAAGCCGATCGGCTCCTCGCGGAATCGTGACCCACAACGTCACTTTCACGCCGGCCGCGCGTGATCAGTTCCTGAGCGCGCTCGCCTACATTCGCCGAGACGATCTGTCCGCTGCTCTGGCCTTCCGGCAGAAGGCCGAGGAATCGCTCGCGCGGCTTCGTCGGTTCCCCGAGTCAGGGCGCGTGCTGCCGGAGTTCCCGAAGCTGCCGTTCCGTGAAATCATCGTGGCACCGTACCGCTTCTTCTACCGCGTGAAAGGCGACACGGTGTGGGTCGTCGCCGCCTGGCACGGCGCCCAGCTGCCCGACGAGCCGCCTGATGTGGTGGACTGACAAGCGCATCAACCTGATGCGGCCGAGCGCTCCGGTAGACTCGAGCCGCACGGCGCACAGGTTGTGCGCCCGACGTTAGGCAGCCTACCGTCAGGTTGGAGGGAACATGGTCGCGAGCACTAAGGGAGCCGATCGCGAAGTCCTCGGCAAAGTGGTCTGGTCGGTGACCATGTCTCTGGACGGCTTCATCGCCGGCCCCGACGACGCGATGGACTGGGTGTTCGACTACCCTGGGCCGAATCCCGTCGTCGACGAGCTCATCAGGACCACGGGTGCGGTGCTCGCTGGTCGACACAGCTACGATGTGGGCAGGAGGGCGAAGCGCCCGGAGATGCGCAAGGTCTACGGCGGCGCCTGGGCGGGGCCCCAGTTCGTGCTCACGCACCGGTCGCACGATGCTGATCCGGAGAACACCTTTCTCTCGGGTGACATCCGCGCGGCGGTGTCCGTCGCGCTGGCGGCGGCAGCAGGCAAGAACCTCATCCTCATCGGCGCCAACGTCGCCGGACAGTGCATCGACGCGGGGCTCGTCGACGAGATCGTGGTCCTGATCGTGCCGGTGCTTCTCGGCGACGGAGTCCGCCTCTTCGCTTGGCAAGGCGAGAAGCCAGTCGAGCTCGACACGCTCAACGTCACCCGGTCGGGGCAGGTGACGAACCTGCGCTTCAGAGTCGTGAAGTCCGGTTCGTAGCGGTGCACGTTGGCTGCGATTCGGCCGCTGCCTCCAAACAGCCCAACACAGTGCCACAATCTCCACTGTTTCTGATGGGCATGTTGGCAAGATTGTTGGCAAGGAAGGAGGCGCCGCCAGGCGTCCCATAGCGCCGCTGCGGACTGGCCCTTGGGAACGACAGGGAGCCCGCTGAAGCAATTCGGCGGGCTCCCTGCGCAGACGGCCACCGCCACCCGCCGCGGTCACCAGCCGCGCCGCCAGAGGTGGCAAGAGCCATGCGCTTCCCCGATAAGGAGGAGGTCCGCGGTTCGAATCCAGGTGCGTCCACCGGCGATTTGCAGGGGAATCGCGTTCTCCGCTCGTCCCGTCACCGTCCGGCTGCAATCCTCTTGCAACCCAAATGCGTGCGACTGGATGGGAACGGCTGGGGCTCGTTGGGACTGAACGTGAGGGCGGGGACCCACGGCTGCAGCCCTCTGTCTGCCGCCAATGGGCGCTGTCGGGCCAGTCGGGGCCGCCTCGATGCGCCTCCTCGCAGTCAAGTCCCGACGAGTCGACGCCGATAGTGGGCGTAGTAGGACGCGGACACGTCTGAGAAAGGGGTCCACATGCGTCGTCGACTGTCTCTCTTGCTAACCGCCATAGCGCTGATGCTGCTCCTCGCGCTGCCTGCGGCGGCGTCCGCCAGTTCTCGCTTCTGGGTCAAGGACAGACGAGGCCACGTCGTCGGCTCGGTGAGGGGCGCCGATGTCTACAGCAACAGCGGCACGCGGGTGGGGCACATGCAGAGGGATTCGTGTGACCCGTCTCGGGTGTGGGTGTTCCGCTCTCCCACGAAGACAGACGGAGGCGCTCAGCCGATCGCCGCCGCGGGTCGGGGCAAGATCAAGCCGTATCTCAGCACGAGGACCATCGGGACGTTCGCCAAGAGCGGCGACCACTGGGTCGTGAAGAGGCGTACACATGGAGAATACCGACTGCGCGGCACGGTCGCAGGCGGCTGTCCATCGCGGTTTGCGGCGGGCGCCGTGCGTCTCCTCTGCTGGTCCACCTGTGCTCCGACGTACACGCTGATCAAAGAGCCAGAGGCCGGGTACCAGCCCATCTACAAGTTCATCTCGTCAGCCAAGAAGACTCTCGATATGACCATGTACTCGCTGGTCGACGCCAAGGCCACTGCCGCCCTCATCGCTGACGCGAAGAGAGGGGTGGCAGTACGGGTCCTGCTCGACTCAGATCCCGCAGGCGGCGGCGGCCCGGCGATGAACCAGGCGGCCTACAACGACCTGAAGGCGCACGGGGTCAAGGTGAAATGGGCCTGGCCCGGAGTGCTGTGGCACCAAAAGAGCATCGTCCGGGACGGTAGTGCCGTTGCCGTCATGACCTGCAATCTCTATGCCAGCTACTACCCCGTGTTGCGGGATTTCGTTGTCATCACGAATAACCCCGCCACTGTGTCCGGCGTAGAGGCGACGTTCAACGCTGATTTCAAGAAGAACCAAACGCCTCCCACGCCGGGCGTAGTGCCCAAGGGTTCAGAGTTGATCTGGTCCCCGGGCGCCCAGAGCCGATTGGTCAAGCTGATAAGGTCCTCTCGTCCCGGCAGCACTCTCTACACCGAGACCGAGCAGCTCGACAGCGCGGCTATCGAGCAGGCACTCGTGGCGGCCGCAACGAGGGGGGTCACGGTGGATCTGACCATGACGTATGCGTCTTCCTACGTGGCTGGGTTCAACACCCTGGTGGCTGGCGGGGTGCACGTGAGCTTGTATCCAGCCAACGCCCCGCTTTACATCCAAGCCAAGGCCATCTCGGTCAACAACCGGACTGTTTACGTAGGGAGTATCAATTTCACACCTCGCATGATGAATGGCGATCGCAACATGGGGATCATCACCACCAACCCGACCGTGGTCCGCGGCGTCACTTCGATCATGGCGAGCGATTTTGCGGGTGCTACCCCGTACAGCGGAACCCTGACGGCACTCGCGCGGCCGAACGTCACACGCTAACCTGCCAGAGCNTTCCTCAGCCCCGCGTCAATCATCTCCACGGCGACCGAAGCGACGAAAGCGATGGGCTGACCCTTCGGTCGCTTGCGTCTCGTGCGCCTGCGCAATGACGGTGGCTGCCAAGCGTCACGAGGCGGCTCTGGCACTATCAAAGAAAGTGGACCGATGAATGGGGTCCGGTCACTGCGCGTGGCCTAGAAGTCGCAAGGCGCACACCGCTCCGCCGCCACAACCTCGCCGCGGTTCTCCTCTTCTGCCTGCTGACCCGAGCGAACGGCGCCTTTGACGCGGGGAAGAAAGCAGATGCACGCCGGGACCTCGACCGCCTCTACGCGATCGACCCCGCCTTCCCGGGACTCGACGAGGCGATGGCGCGCAGCCGCCCCGATCTCGCCTGACCAGGGAGGGTGCCTGGTGAGCGCCCCGGGCGAGTGCGGCTGGTGGACGGGCGACCGCCCACTCGCCTCGCGAGCTCAGGCCGACCCGAGTCTGTTCTGGCAACTGGAGCAGCGCAGAGCACGGCTCGATGAACGCTGGGTCGAGCGCGCGTACGCGTCGGTGGGCCGCACACGTCACCTGAACCTGTGCCACGACACCGCGGCCTACGCCGGGGCGGCATTCCTCGGTCGAGGCGCGCCGAGCGGCGGCTTGGCCCTCGACGGTCGCAGCGATGCAGGCTTGACGAACGTGCTTCCGTTCGGGCCTACCCGCACCGCCTCATGCAGCGCGCTGCCGCGCAGGAGCTTGCGCCAGGACAGAAACCACACGGTCCAGCCGTTGTCCCAGGTCCCGCCGCGCGGGCTTCCGCTGATCGTCACGGGGTCTCCGGGGACAGCAAGCTGGTAGTACGTCTTGGCGTGTGCGGGAGAGAGGTTCACGCAGCCGTGACTCACGTTGGTAGACCCCTGCTCGCCCACCGACCAGGAGGCGTCGTGCAGGTAGGCGCCGCTCCAGGTGAACCTCACCGACCACGGCACCTGGATGTCGTAGCCCGGCCCCTTCATATGGGCGGGGTTCTGCTTCTCGATCGTCAGGTACGTCCCGTTGGGGGTGTCGTCTCCGGACCGGCCGGTGCTGATCGGCCAGTTGGCGAACGGGCGCCTGTTCAGGTAGATGCGCACGTGGTGGGTACGCGTGCTTGCCACGGCGATCAGCGAGCGTCCGATGACGAAGCTCTGCCTGAGGGTGTGCGTGCCGTAGACGCCGGGCGAANCCTCGATGCCGTTCAGGTACCCGACGAAGCGGACTCTGGTGTGCGCCGGCCAGTAGCTTCGCGGTCGGAAGTAGAGGGTTGCATCCCCGTCCCAGTACCAGGCCCCGACCACCGGCCTCGAAGTCCACAGCCGAAGCGAGCGCTCCACCGCCCGGCGATCGGTGATGGGCCGGCTGAACTTGAGGATGATGGGCATGCCAACGCCGTAGGTCAGGTTGTGACCCTGGAAGATCTGTGTGCTGAACGTGCGCTGCGGGGTGAGTGTGCGAAACGTGCTCGTCGCCGTGACGGTCCGGCCCTCCGCGTCGAGCGCGGTGGCGCGGACCGTGAATCGCGTAGCGGTATCGAGCGCCCAGCGGCTGTGCCAGGTGGTGGCAGTGGAGTCGAGGATGCCGGTGACGGGGTCGCCGCGTGTGTCAACGCTGACCTTGACGATCTTGCCGCCGAGTGCCTTGACCGCGATTCCCGTCTGCGGCTTGACGCTGCGGCTACCGCTGGCCGGTGTGATCGAGAGCCGGGCGGTAGGCACGCTCGTCGTGTGGCTTGCGGACGTGCGTTGCCCCGCACAGCCGGCGCAGGCACTGCCGATCAGGCTCAGGCACAGGGTCGCCGCAGCGGCCGCCAGCACGCGCCGGCCGGGTCGGCCCCGCGCGAAGCTGGGCGCGCCACGGCGTCTGCGCTTCGCGCGCCTTGCGAGATCGCTCCATATGCTCGTCGGGTGGCGCGTGAGGGCGGCGGACTCGAAGGGTGGTTTCGGTGATTCCTGCACGGCGACTGGGCCCCTCGTTCCGTGATCTTCAGCAGCGCNCTCAGGTTCGCCAGGGCACTACCGAGCGCCTTCTTCCCCGACAAGGTGACGAAGGAACATGCTGACCCGCCTCCATTCATCGCTCCGGTTCGTGTGACAGCGCCCTGGCTGGATGCGGACCCGTCCGGTCGGCAGCGCGCCGGCGGCTGGGGAGGAGGGCCTGCACAGGGCCGACTGCCGCGGACGGGACACGTCTTCATAACCTGTGACGCCGACGCCCGGTGCCTGGCTGTCCACTCGACGGGGGCAAGTCCAACTCCAGGTCGCCAGATGCGAACGCAGCCGTCTGCGGCCTCGGCTCGTTCGCCGATCACGAGCTTGCGTCGGCGACGAACACCCTGCCGATTGAGAACGCCGGGCCGATCGGTGCACCCAGCGCGAAGTAGCCTCCCGCCTCGAGTGCGAGCGCAATCGGGTCGAGCTTGCCAACGTCGATGTGGCCGTCCGCATCCAGGCAGCCCTCGTCGATCTTGACATCCTTGATCTCGCCGATGAACTGGGTGTGCAGGCCGAGCTCGTGCACGTGGACAACCTCGCACTCAACCACGAGCGGAAACTCCGCCACACAGGGCGCATCGACGAACTCGGCCGCCACGGGCGTCAGTCCGGTGGCGGCGAACTTGTCGGCGTCGCGTCCCGAGACCAAACCGAAATAGTCCGCCTGGGCGGCTAGCACTCGGCTGGGTAGGCTGATGGTAAACGCCTTCCGAGCGAGGATGTTGCCGTGCGACGCGGTGGCGGCTCGCAGTGACACGGAGACGCAGGGTGGCTTGGAGCAGGCGATGCCGCCCCAGGCCGCCGTCATCACGTTCGGCCGTCCGTCGGCATCGTAGCTGCCGACAACGAGGACGGGTGTCGGGTAGAGCAGTGTCTTGGCTCCCAGCGACTTCTTCACGTCGCCTCCTCCCAGGGACAAGGGTATGCAAGGACCATGGTCTCGATCACCATGTCAGTGCGGCACGAGGCGAGTCGGCAGCCGACCTGGGTATCCCGCCTGGCGCAAGACCAATCGGGACTCACGGCGCAGGTCGACACACCCAGCTCGCGATCCTCTCGCCCGTTCGCGGGCTCAGTACGACACGGTGAATCGCTGCCCGACGAAGCGCGGGCTCTCGAGCTCGTCGATGATCGCGGAGGCGAAGTCTCCCACACTGACCCGGCTCTGACCGTTCTCGTCGCTGAGTATCGAATCACCGGCCTGCACCCGGTAGCTGCCGGTCTTCTCGCCCGGGAAGAAGTCGACCGGTGGCGGACTCACGTACGTCCAGTCGACCTCACTCGCAGACGAGCGCAACGTCTGCAGTGCTTCGGCTTGCGCAAGCGCCTCGGACTTGTACTGGGCCGGGAACTCGGGCAGGTCGACAAAACGTGTGCCGGGGGCCACCTCGAGGCTGCCACCACCCCCCGAGAACACGAGCCGCTTTACCTGCACTTCGGGCAGCAGGCGAAGCAGGGACTGTGCAGCTTCCGGGATCACCTTTGTGTCGCCGGCGCTGCGGTCCACGACCGCCGCCACGACCGCATCGTGTGCGGCGACGGCGCGCTTGACCGCGTCGGCGCGGCGAACGTCGGCGGTCGCCACAACCACGCCTTGGAGGTCTTTCAGCCTGGAGGGGTCGCGGCTGACGGCCGTGACCTCATGGCCGCGTGCAACCGCCTCACGTACGATGGCGCCTCCAACCCATCCGGAAGCTCCGATAACCGCGATCTTCACGTGCTCCCTCCTCTTCGTGGCCTCGCCTGCGGGCAAAGCCAGTATTGCCGCTGGCCTGAGGACGGAAACGGGATGCGTCCGGAGACTGGGCGCGGCGATGGAGAGGGTGGTCCGTTCCGGCCTACCAGAGGGGGATGAGGTGTGGCCAAACGAGAAGCCATGGGACCACAGGTCCTCGGCGGGCGCCCTGGTACCATCTTGTCATGAGGCGACAGCCAAGAGATGAAGAAAGGTCGGCCGTGAGAGTCCTGGCAGTCAACGGGAGTCCGAGGAAAAGCTGGAATACGGCANCTCTGCTGAAGAGCGCACTNCAAGGAGCGGCTTCACGCGGAGCACAAACCGAACTAGTCGATCTCTACGATCTCAACTACAAGGTCGCCGGGAGAGATCAGGAATACGAGCGCAGCATCTTGGCGGACGGCACTGCGGCCGATGACTCTTCCTCGGCAGGCGCCAGAAAGGCCTCGACGACCCTGGCATCGAACTGGCTGCCGCTCCCGCGGATGATCTCCGCGAGAGCGACTTCGTGCGTGAGAGCAACACGATACGGTCTGTCCGAGGTCATGGCATCGTAGACGTCAGCGACGGCGATGATCCTTGCTCCCAGTGGAATCGCTTCGCCGGCCAGGCCGTTGNGGTAGCCCGTGCCATCCCAGCGCTCGTGGTGGTGGCGGATGATGTCGGCGCCCGTGCGATACATGCTGAACTGTCCCGCCAGCTCCGCCCCGGCTGCGGAGTGGGTGTTGATCTGCTGCCGCTCTTCATCCGTGATCGGACCCTCCTTGAGGAGGATGCGGTTGTCGATGGAGATCTTGCCGAGGTCGTGCACCTGTGCGGCCGAGACGATGAGGTCGATCTCGTCGTCCGGCAGCTTCAGCCACGTTGCGATCTGGGCGACATACTTGGCGACCCGCACGGAGTGCTCGTAGGTGTACCGGTCGCGCTTGTCGATCGTGTTTGCCAGGACGACGAGTGCATTGTCGGTCTCGGTGCGGAGCTGCGCGAAGAGCCCGAAGCCCTTGTAGAACACCCAGATCACAGGCGGGAAGTAGAGCATGGCCCAGGGGCTCTGGACGTAGGCGTTGGCCACCAGAGCGCCTAGGGG
>JGI24132J36420_10001557_pt1 | contig 10406 bp, 8 predicted proteins | sample BarGraNGADG00212_3_FD_36420 | JGI IMG/M metagenome (IMG submission 36420) | reverse complement strand
TCAGTATGGAAAGACGGGAAAGGAGATGTTTTAAGGGAACTCAGAAAAGCCTGCGATGAATTTGGTCTTAAGTTTGGAGTCTACCTGTCACCATGGGACCGCAATAGTGCAATCTATGGGACGCCTGAATACCTGAAATATTATCGTAATCAGCTACATGAACTTCTTACAAACTATGGGGATGTTTTTGAAGTCTGGTTCGACGGCGCCAACGGAGGCGATGGATATTACGGGGGTGCAAGGGAAACCAGAAAAATTGACAATAAAACATTTTACGACTGGGCAAATACTCATAAGATTGTGAGGGAATTACAACCCTCAGCGGTCATGTTCAGTGATGCCGGACCAGATATNCGCTGGGTTGGCAATGAAAGCGGTATGGGCAGTCTTACGAATTGGTGCCTTCTCAAGAAAGATGAGATGTATCCCGGCGGTGATTTTGCAAAGATTCTTGGTGAGGGTCATTCTGATGGAAACTACTGGGTACCTGCAGAAGTTGATGTTTCAATACGGAAAGGATGGTTTTATCATCATAACCAGGATTCAATTGTCCGATCGCCTGAGAACCTTATGGAACTTTATTACTCTTCTGTTGGCAGGAACAGTAANCTTCTTCTAAATGTACCACCTGACAGAAGAGGTCTTTTGCATGAAAATGATGTTAAGTCTTTATTGGCTTTCAGGGAGTTGCTGAAAAAGGAGTTTGAAACGGATCTGGCAAAAGGGAAGAAGGTTGAAGCTACATCTTTCAGGGGAAAAGGATATGAACCCTCAAATGTTAATGATGGAAACCCCGAAACATATTGGGCAACCAGTGATAATATGACTACTGGCGATATAATTATCAATCTTGGACCAGAAACAGAAATCAACAGGATAATACTTCAGGAATATATTAAACTGGGACAACGAGTGCAGGAATTTAAGGTCGCAGCTTTTGTGAATGGTGAATGGCAACCTTTAATTGACGGGACTACCATAGGTCATAAAGTGATCAGGAAATTCCCGGTAGTGAAAGCCTCGAAAATTAAAATAACAATCTATAAATCAAAAGCGTGTCCGGTTATCTCTAACATAGAATTATATAGGGCACCAGGAGTTTAAGACGGAGAGGCTAAGAGACTAAGGGACTAATAGACAGTGATATAACTTGTCACGCCCCTCACCCCTCACGCCTCACGCCTCACGCCTCACGCCTCACACCTTTTTAAAACTTGAACAACTTAGCAACCATACATCATGAAAGCAGCAGTAATAAAAGAATACGGAAAGATATCCCTGGAAGAGGTTAAAAAACCTGGTCTTCCTGACGGTAATGTGATGGTAAAAGTGAGATATGCAAGTATCTGTGGTTCGGACCAGCATATATTCAAAGGGGAGTTTCATCCCCGCACAACGCTTCCTTTGATTCCTGGTCATGAATTTGCAGGAGTAATAGAAGCTGTTGGAAAGGATGTGAAGAATCTTTTCCCGGGAGAAAAGGTAACTGTTGATCCTATAATCTGGTGTGGAAAATGCGCAGCCTGTAAAGTTGGTCATTACCCTGCATGTACCTCGCTTAAACTTGTGGGAATCGATCTCGACGGAGGATTTGCCGAATATGTTTCAGTCCCGGCTCACATGATATTTAAAGTCCCGGCCCATATTTCAGATGAGCATGCAGCTCTTATTGAGATCCTTTCAATCGGTTTTCATGCGTCATCAAGAGCAGGTTTGGAAAAACACGATGATGTGCTTATAATGGGATGCGGAAAGGTTGGACAGTCAATTCTCCATGCCGCAAAAACAATTACCGATGGGAAAATCATTATGGCTGATATCCTCAATGAAAGACTCGCTATAGCAACCTCAGCTTTTCCTGACATCATTACCATTAATACCAGAACAACAGATCCGATAGCCAAAATTAAAGAACTCACCAACGGAAAAGGGGTTGATGTAGCCTTCGAGGCAGTCGGGCATGAGGTAACTGTTGAAGGGCGCTTTAATCCCATAAGAACTTGTATTAATGCCATAAAAGGGGGAGGAAAGGTTTGCGTTTTAGGCCTGTCTGATCATCCTTCTGAGATTCTATTTAAAGAACTTATCTGGAAAGAGGCCAGGATTTTAACATCCAGGGTCAGTCAAGGCGAGTTTGCAAAAGTAATTGAGGCACTGGATAAAGGAACACTTAATCCTGAATCAATGATTACAGGTGTCTTAAATCTTGAAGATGCTCAGAAAGGGTTTGACCTTCTCGACAGGGAGCCGGCAAAAAATCTGAAGATACTCCTTAAGGTGTAGAACTCTGAGAAAGAAATAGGATTTACAGGAACAATGCCTGCTTCACTCAATCTCAATCTCAACCTCAACCTCAACCTATGAATATACTCATTACATCAGTTCTTGTTGGAATAAGCATTGTTGCAATTGTATTTCTCACCTCAAAACTAAAGTTAAAAGCATTTATTGCTTTATTCATAGTTTCACTTTTCCTGGCATTCACAACTCTTCCGGCAGGGACAGTAGTGAGCACAATAAAAGAGGGATTTGGAAATACAATGGCCTCAATTGGATTTCTGATAATTCTCGGAGCAATTATTGGTATCACACTCGATAAAACCGGTGGAACTCTTAGCATTGCCAGATATATACTTTCAAAGACAGGAGAAAAAAGAAGTGGTCCTGCATTGGCTATTACCGGGTTTATAACCGGATTGCCAATCTTTTGCGATTCAGGATTTATAATTTTAAGCGGATTGGCAAAATCGTTCAGNTCAAAATCTAAACTGGCGATGCCGTTTATGGCAACAGTTCTTGCAACATCACTATATTCAGTTCATTGTTTAATACCACCCCATCCGGGTGCCCTGGCTGCTGCAGGAGTTTTAAAAGTAAATATCGGATATCTGATAGTTATTGGTACATTATTTGCAATACCAGGAGCAATGGCCGCATACTTCTGGAGTAAGTGGATGACAAAAGGAAAGAATTATCCCCCGGCTAATGAGGTTGAGGTTGAGGTTGAGGAAGGGGAAACCCGGATTATTCCTAAGCTGCCGTCAGCACTCCTTTCATTTCTGCCGATTGTGGTTCCTCTTTTGCTAATTACATGCAGATCATTAATTAATCTTGTGGATAAAGGTGGACAGTCTATTATCACAAAAATATTCTATTTCCCGGGAGAACCGATTTTTGCTTTGTCAATAGGTGTTGTTCTCGCCTTGTTATTAATAAAAGACAAAACAATTGAATCGATGAATTCGGTTTTTTCGGAAGCTATAGAGAAGGCCGGACCCATTCTTATCGTTACTGCAGCCGGAGGAATGTTTGGCATGGTAATTAAAGCAACGGGAACAGGTGATGCAATGGGGAGACTGCTTGCAGGAACGAGCATAGGGCTGCTTGTCCCGTTTCTTATCGCAGTTGTAATGAAAACTGCCCAGGGCTCGTCTACTGTTGCTATAATTACAACAGCCTCATTTGTTTCCCCGATGTTAACAATGCTTGGACTTGATTCTGAGTGGGGTAAATTGCTGGTCATGTTATCGATGGGAGCAGGGTCAATGATTGTTTCGCATGCCAATGATTCCTACTTCTGGGTCATTTCAAATTTTTCAGAGATAGAACCCGATACAACGCTTAAAGTGTATTCATCTTCTACTATTGTAATGGGACTTGTTGTATTTGCATGTGTTTGGCTTACTTCTATTATCGTGTTATAATGTTTTAAGATCAATATTCAGATTAATCAATGAATCACAGAGAAATTGCAGAACAGATCTTTAAAGCTGGAATAGAGAGTGTACTTCCTGACATATTGATAGTTAAAGAAATGTCTTTACAAGATAGTATCCTTGAAATCGGCAATCTCACCTTTTCTCTGGAAGAAATTGAGAATATTTATGTTATTGGTGCAGGTAAAGCCAGTGCCAGAATGGCTCAGGAAGTTGAAAGAATTCTTGGAAGCCGGGTTGCTGAAGGCCATATTGTTGTTAAGTACGGTTATTCATGTAAACTAAATAATATTAAGGTTACAGAAGCGGGTCATCCAGTTCCTGATTCACACGGCTTTTATGCAACAGAAGAAATTGTGAAAATTGCAAAAAAAGCAGGAGCGAGGGACCTGGTAATATGTCTTATTTCAGGTGGCGGTTCAGCTCTTCTTCCGGATTATCCTGATGGTTCTTCTCCTGAAGAAATTATAAAGGTTAATGATCTTCTTGTGAATTGCGGAGCAGGTATTCATGAGATAAATGCAGTACGAAAACATCTTTCGCTTGTAAAAGGTGGTAATCTTGCCAGATATGTTTATCCGGCAACTCTGGTTACTCTTATCCTTTCTGATGTACCCGGGAATAGCCTTGACGTAATTGCTTCAGGTCCAACCACACCTGATCCTACTACTTTCAGGCAGGCAATTGATGTTCTGAATAATTATGGTATTTCAGGATCTGTCCCGGAAAGAGTTATGAATTACCTTAAGGCGGGTGTCACTGGTTCCAGATCGGAAACACCAAAACCTGATGATCCTGTTTTTATAAAAACTTATAATCATATTATTGGCACAAATAACCTTGCACTTGAATCTGCGAAACAGAAAGCTCTGGAGTTTAACATAAACTCAGTCATTATTGATGACCGGATACAAGGCGACACTGCAAGTATAGCAGAGTATTTAGTCGCTACAGCAGTAAAGTTCAAAAATGACATTAATGAAGTGAAACCTGTCTGTCTGTTATTCGGAGGAGAAACAACAGTTAAGATGACTGGAAAAGGCTTAGGAGGAAGAAATCAGCATCTCGCTTTGCTTTGTGCAGTTTTACTAAAGGAGCGTCACGGAATTACAATTTTATCAGCCGGGACAGATGGGACCGATGGTCCTACAGATGCTGCAGGAGCTGTTGTCGATTCAGATACCATCCCTGTAGCAAAAGCTAAAAATATTGATCCTTTAAAATATGTTAAGGAATTTGATTCATACCATTTTTTTAAAAAAACCGGAGGACATATTATTACCGGACCAACCATGACAAATGTTATGGATATTATTGTGGTCATTGTGGATGAATCAAAATCAATTTATTTATGAAGATTAAAACAATGAAACATTTAACCATCTTCCTGATTATTTTATTAAGTTTGGTAGCATGCAAACAGAAACAGTTGAAGATTTCTGATATTCCAACTCCGGCTGGGAAACAAATTATCGACACGACAGATATGACCAATAACTTTTATGATAATACTCAAACCTTTCCTTTAAAAGTGATGGAATTGAGTATTGAAGGTGAAATTGCAAATCCCGGAAAGGTAGATTTTTCAGCCCTTCCTTTACATTCGGTTATAGTTAAAGAGACTCTCCTTGAAAGTGCAGGGGGAGACAGATTTGTTGGGGCTTACAGATATGATGGCTATTCTCTGTTCGATATTCTTAATAATAGTATTCTTAAAAAGGCAAACAGCACTGAATTTAACCCTATTATAGACCTTTATGTTGAGATTGAAAACAGGAGTGGTGAGAAAGTTGTATTTAGCTGGGGAGAGATATATTATCCAAATAATCTTCATAGAATACTTATTGCATCTGGTGTTTCACGGATAGTACCTTCAAAAACAAAAGAACTCTGGCCTCTTCCTATAAAATCAAAAATTGTGGCAGGGAGTGATCTTGTCGCTGAAAGAAATATTTCAGATCCGGTTAAGATTACAGTAAAATCCATCCGGAAATCATTCCCTGTTGTAAAAGGGATGTCTCCGATGTACTCAAATAATTTTGGTTTATTTGATGGTGAGAAAAAACTGGCTCAAATCTCACCCGAAATTGAAAAAGACAAAATCACTTTCAATACGATATTCTATGGAAGGGGAAAAGGAATTCATAGTACTTCTCCATTTACCGGATTAATGCTTAAGGATGTTATCGGAAAATATTATCCTTTGGACAGGTTTAACATTCAACAAGGAATCCTCTGCCTGGTAGGTAAGGATGGATACAGATGCGCAGTCTCATTTTCTGAGTTGTTCAACAGGAATGACCAGCAGGAATTTCTCCTTATCAGAACAAAACCAGATGAGGATGGCGGTCTATTCAGGATTTTTTCAGCAGCAGATTTTTTCTCCGACAGGGCTATCAAATCTGTATCGGAAATTCATTTAATAAAATAGCCACCAATATTAATTTTGTAGGGACACGCCATGGCGTGTCCCTACAGGTTGCCTGATATTACCGTAGGATCATGCCATGGATTGATCCTATGGAATTACAAGATAATAATGAATTGTAATTCAATGTTTTGCCAAATATATTGCAGATATGTTTATTGTAGGGACACGCCATGGCATGACCCTTTTTCAAATACCTTGATTTCTATAAATAATTTGTACCTTTCCTCCATGTATAAAATTACCCTGAACCAATAAAAATTAAAAACCATGAAAACAAGAATTGTAGTATTATTAATCAGTTTAACAGTATGTTACAGCAGCTGCAGAAGTAATAAATCCGGCGAAAATGTAAAGGTTGCTGATTCATCGATGCAGACAGCCATTGCAGGTTACAAAATGATGATCGTTGCCAGATTATCAATAAAACCTGATAAAATAACGAATTTCACGGATACAGCTAAGGAGATGATCGAAAAATCGAATAAGGAAAGCGGATGTACATCTTATCAGCTTTATCAGGATCCTTATACTAATACTAAGTTCGTTTTTGTTGAAGAATATAAGAATCAGGCAGCAGTTGATGCACACTTCGCAACAGATTATTTTGCTGCATTTGGTCCTAAAATAGCTGATTTTTTAGCAGGTGCTCCGGATATAAAAGTATTTAGTGTTGCGAAAGAAGTAAGCAAATAAAATGAAAGCCCTCGTTCTTGAAGAATACAATAAGCTTGTTTATAAAGATGTTCCTGACCCGGTAATAAATGATAATGAGGTACTTGTAAAGGTAATGGCTTGTGGGATCTGCGGTTCAGATGTGCATGGTATGGATGGGAGCACCGGGAGAAGGATTCCTCCTATGATTATGGGTCATGAGGCATCAGGAGTAATTGTTAAAACGGGAAAAGATGTAACTATTTGGAAATCAGGCGACAAAGTAACCTTTGATTCGACAGTTTACCCGCTTAATGACTGGTTTACTCTTGAAGGTTTATATAATCTCAGCGATAATCGTGAGGTACTCGGGGTATCCCCAGGAACATTTAAGCGGGACGGTGCTTTTGCAGAATATATAGCTATTCCTCAGCATATTCTATACAAAATTCCGGAAGGTGTTACTTTTGAACAGGCTGCGATGGTTGAGGCAGTTGCAGTTGCGCTTCATTCCATCAATATCTCAGGGCTCAAAACCGGAGATAAATGTGTGGTTGTAGGTGCTGGGATGATAGGAGTTTTCATTATTAAACTTCTGAAGATCTCAGGTGCTTCAAAAATCATTGCAATTGACATAAATCCAAAACGCCTTGAACAGGCTAAAAACGCCGGAGCAGATCATACTTTTCTTTCAACCCGGGCAAACCTTGCTGAAGAAATAAGTGTTCTCACTTATACAAGAGGAGCCGATTTATCCTTTGAGGCAGTAGGGAAAAGCGATTCCGTGAATATAGCGATTGAGGTTCTTCGGAAAGGTGGTAAAACTATTCTTGTTGGCAATGTTTCGACTAAAGTAGATTTTCCTCTTCAGAAAGTTGTGACACGTGAATTAAAAGTACTTGGAAGTTGTGCAATCCGGGGTGAATACGAAGTCGTCCTTGATCTGCTAAAAGCAAGAAAAATTAGTGTAGACGATCAGATTTCCGTCGTTGCTCCGTTATCAGAAGGAGCCATCTGGTTTAATAAACTCTATAAAAAAGAGGAAGAACTGAATAAAGTTATTTTAATACCATAATTTTTCATCTATGTCAGAAAGAATTTTTAATATATCAATTGCCGGCTGCAGTAAAGTTGCCCATCTCCATGCAAAAGCTATTCATGGTATTCCTAATGCTCATCTTACCGGAGTCTGGAGCAGAACAAATCAGACTGCTAAAGATTTTGCTGCTACTTATAATACACTGGCATATTCGGATATTTCGAAAATGGTTTCAGATAATCATGTTGACCTTGTGCTTGTCTGTACAGCTCATCCTTTTCATATGCAACCCGCTTTGGAGGCAGCAAAAGCAGGCGCTAATGTGCTTATTGAAAAACCCATGGCTTCTGTATTGCAGGATTGCGATAATATAATTGATATCTGTAAAAAAAACAGTGTTAAGTTAGGTGTGATAAGTCAGAGAAGATGGTATGAGCCTGTGCGAAGAGTAAAGGATGCCATTGATATGGGGAAAATAGGCAGGCCTCTTCTGGCAACTATAACAATGTTCGGTTGGCGCGATAAAGAATATTATGATTCAGGTGAATGGAGGGGTTCCTGGAAAACTGAAGGGGGCGGAGTACTCGTAAACCAGTCTCCGCATCAGCTTGATATTCTTCTGTGGTATATGGGTGAAGTTGATGAAGTGTATGGTATCTGGAGAAATTTCAATCATCCATACATCGAAGTTGAAGATACGGCTGTTGCAATTGTGAAATTCAAAAGTGGTGCCATCGGGAACATTATTGTAAGTAATTCTCAAAAACCCGGACTATATGGAAAGGTACAGATTCATGGAGAGAATGGAGCTTCTGTTGGTGTGCAGACAGATGGAGGAGCTATGTTTATTGCGGGAAGATCAGGTGTCGCGGAACCTCCTGTTAATGATCTCTGGACAATTCCGGGAGAAGAGGAGCATCTCAAAGAATGGATTGCTCAGGATACTGAAATATTTAACAATTGCGATCCGACAGTTTGTTATATACAATACCAGATTCAGGATTTTCTGAAAGCCATTGAAAATAATACTGACCCCCTCGTAACGGGAGAAGATGGCCGGAGAACAGTAGAACTTTTTACTGCCATATACCGTTCCTCCCGTGATAACAAGCCGGTTAAGTTCCCCCTTATTCCCGAACCAGGACTGGATGGAAGGGAGTAACCTTAACCTCAACCTCAACCTCAACCTCAACCTTAACCTTAACCTCATATGCCTCTAGTCATCGTAATCCTCGGAATTTGCCTTCTTCTCTTCCTGATCCTGGTATTAAAATTCAATTCTTTTTTATCCTTTGTCATTGTTGCCCTTACGGTTGGAATTGCAGAAGGGATGTCGCTCGATAAAACTATAATTTCGATTGAGAACGGTATTGGCAGCACAATGGGTTTTCTTGTTCTTATACTTGGATTTGGCTCCATGCTTGGGAAAATGGTGTCGGAAAGTGGTGCTGCTCAGAAGATTACTTCAAAACTGATAACGGCTTTTGGAATTAAACATATCCAGCTGGCACTAATGCTCACAGGTTTTATTGTAGGTGTCTCGTTGTTTTATGATGTTGGTTTTTTTATAATGATCCCATTGATATTTACTGTTGCAGCCTCGACAGGCCTTCCTTTACTTTACGTCGGACTCCCTATGCTGGCAGCATTATCTGTAACACATGGCTATCTTCCCCCGCATCCTGCGCCAACTGCAATAGTCAATATGTTTCATGCAGATTTGGGAAAAACGTTGATATACGGGATAATTGTTGCCATCCCTGCAATTATTATTTCCGGACCTTTTCTTTCAAAAGCACTGAGCAAAATTGAAGCTAAACCGTTGAAGGAATTTGTAAGTACCAAGCCTTTGACTGATGAAGAGATGCCGGGTTTCTGGGTAAGTTTTTTCTCGGCACTGTTGCCGGTTATCCTCATTAGTATTGCGACCATTGCCGGTTTCCTTTTGCCTGCAGAGAACCATGTCAGAATAGTTTTGGGATGGATTGGAAATCCGGTCTTTGCTATGCTACTGTCTGTCTTATTTGCAATATATACCCTTGGGCTGGCCAGAGGAAGAAAAATAGTTGATATAATGAACTCTCTGGCTCATTCTGTTACCAGTATTACAATGATAATGCTTCTGATAGCAGGTGCCGGAGCTCTTAAACAGGTACTGGTAGACGGCGGAGTAAGTAAATATATCGGAGAATTGCTCAGTCAGTCAACTTTGTCCCCACTGTTTCTGGGATGGCTTATCGCTACTATCCTTAGATTTTGTGTAGGTTCTGCTACTGTTGCGGGGATTACAACTGCAGGTATAGTTCTTCCTTTAGTTACAAACGGAGTAGTAAATTCAGAATTAATGGTACTGGCAATTGGTTCCGGAAGTCTTATGTTTGGTCATGTGAATGATGGCGGATTCTGGCTTTTTAAGGAATACTTCAACCTGAGCATTAAAGATACAATGAAAACATGGGTTGTCATGGAAACATCAATTGGAATCATGGGATTAATAGGTGTAATGGTGCTAAGTTTGTTTGTTAAATAATCAAGCTTCAGGACAACCTATTTATTTTCCCTGCGTTTA
>JGI24132J36420_10001555_pt1 | contig 10410 bp, 10 predicted proteins | sample BarGraNGADG00212_3_FD_36420 | JGI IMG/M metagenome (IMG submission 36420) | reverse complement strand
GCATCTCGGTCTCACGCGTGTAGGTCGGCGGCTTGCCGGAGCGCGGCTCGTCGGAAAGCCCTGCCGGTCCCTCTTGTGCGAAGCGCCCGCGCCACTTGCTGACGGTGGCCGCGCGCAGCTCCAGATGCTTCGCGACCTGCTTGTTGGTGCCCCCCTGCGCGAGCGCCAGGATGATACGGGCGCGGGTCACGAGCCGCTGTTCGGTCGTCGTGGCCCGCAGCCATGTCTCGAGCGTCTCTTGGTCCTGCGTGCTGATCTGCAGCATGAGCCCACCTCCTGAGGACCATGCTAGCAGAAGTACGCGCACTTATGGAAGTAGGTACTAGGTTCTTCCACGGTCCCTCGTAGCGGACCACCTCGGTCTTGAACAGGCCGATCACCGACTCGGCCAGGGCCGTCAGCGACCGCTTCGCCCCAACGCGCGTCACACCACATGTAGAAGACATCTCACCCACACGCCCCGCACCTGCCCGCACTGCCGCGCAGCCACTCGCGCTTCGATGATCCTCCAGCTTACTCGCCAGCGAAGTCTGAGGTATTCCCAGCACAGCCGCTACGCTCACCAGCACAACACAGAACATCCTTATCGTCTCTCTTCGAATCTCACGAGCCTAGTAAGCACCATATTGACTGGCGTTTTGATTCCCACCCCTTTCCCTTCTCTCTCGACCGCACCATTGATCATCTCAATTTCTGTCCTTCTGCCGTTCAAGATATCCTGAAGCATGGAAGATTTGTTCATCGCAGTCGCTCTGCACGCCTCCTTTGCGTGCACCACCGCATCATCAACATTCAAGACAATTCCTTTCGCTCTCGCTACTTCTTCACCCTCCCTCACTGCCGCCTCCAGCAACCCCGCAAGGTCCTCTGACTCCGCTATCCTCCCATTTTCTACCCGACAAATTGCTGTCAACGCATTGATCCCAACGTTGACCAGCAGCTTATCCCAAAGTATCCCCATCACATTTATCGAACACTCTGTCTCAAATCCCGCCTCCTCTAAGACATGCTCTATCTCTCTGAGTCTTCCGGTCATCCTCCCGTCCAGCTCTCCGATGCTTGTCTTTCCACGCCCGGCATGCCTAACCTGCCCACACCCAAGCACCGTCGCGCCGTGGCCAGTCGTTCCCGCGATTACATTCTCAGAACCTATGACCTCACTGATTGCCTCTACATTTCCAAGCCCATTTTGTAGCGTTAACGCAACTGATCCACGCCCGAACACGTCTCTATTACCTACAATTGCTTCCTTCGTATAGTTGGATTTCACACAGATTATCGCCATTTCTGCCGGTCCAACATCCTCTGGCGACATTGTTGCATTCAAATTCCTGTACACCGTCCAATCGCCATTGTCCTCCACTGCTACACCGTTCTCTACGATTGCCTTAACGTTCTCCTCTGCCACGTCGAGCAACCACACCTCATTGCCCGTCGTCGACAGCTTTGCTCCATACAAACACCCCATTGCCCCCGCACCAACGATTGCAATCTTCACGACCTCACCCCTCTCTCTCACCTACATGTCTCCCGAAAGCGACCTGCCCTCCCGTCTCATCACCGCTCTTCTCATCGCCGCCCTTCGACCACCACTCAGCCTCCCTCCGCCACCGTTCTCCGCTGCCTTCGCGGCCCCGGACAGCACGACCGCCCATCCCTCCGCTCTCTCTGATCCTCTGCCGCCGCGCAAGCGGAATCTGTGAAGCCCAGTGAGGCGGTCGTCGTTCGTATTCAGTAAGCATCCCCCTCTGGGTCGGGTTTGTTGATCCACGCGGCCGTGGGCAGCGCGGGTGTCCGGCGCGGCCGCGCGACAAAGCGCTCCGGGGTGCGCTCATAGGCTTGGGTGAGGACGCTAGCCCGCTCTTCGTGGACGGCCTTCGCGTGCCCGTGGTGGAGGGCAGCGGAGGCCATGAGGCCCATCGCTGAGTGGCGGTGCTCGGGGTTGTACCTTTCGAAGAACTCGCGGGAGAAGGCCCGCGCCTCTTCGATGGAGCCGAAGCGGGCCGGGAAGGCGGGCCGATACCTAAGCGTCTTGAAGTGCGCCTCGGGGTAGGGGTTGTTGGTCGAGGTGTAGGACCGGCTATGTGCCGGGGTCACGCCGAGGTCGCCGACCAGGAAGGCCACCGGTTTGGAGATCATGGAGCTGCCGCGGTCGGCGTGCACGGTCAGGGTCGCCGGGGCGATCTTCCGCTGTGCGACGGTCTGGGCGATGAGGGATGTCGCAATCTCTCCTGATCCGCGGTGGCCGGACCGTCCAGCCCACCGCGTAGCGGCAGAAGACGTCGAGGATGGCGTAGAGGTAGTGGTCGGTCCAAGTGGCCGGGCCCTCGAGCTTGGTGATATCCCAGCTCCAGACCTCGTTGGCGCGAGAGGCCGGGAGCTCGGGCCGCTCATAGCCGGGCACCGCAGCTGGTCGCGGCGCTCCCGCACCTCGCCGTAGCCCGACAGGAGCCGGTACACGGTGCGCTCGGAACAGAGGTAGAGGCCCACGTCCCAGGAGCGTGGCCCAGACTGCGGCCAGGGAGGAGTCCACGAAGCGCTCGCTGCGCAGCTCGGCGAGGACCACCTCGCGCTCACTTGACGAGAGTGCTCTTCGGGGCATCCCTCGCGGCTGCTCGGCCGGCGGCCCCGGCGGCCGGCGGCGACGGTAGATGGTGGCGGGCGCGGCGCCCGGCGCCCGGCGGGCCTTCTCAAGCTCTGTCTCGCTGCGCGTGAGGCGCCGGCGTAGCTCCACGTTCTCCGCCGCAAGGGTGTTTCGCCGGCTTACGCCCCCGGGACCGGGAGAGTGCCTCCAGGGCGCCCTGGTCGTGCTGCCCGCGCCAGGTGGAGAGGTGGGCTTCCGGGCCGCCGACGAGGTTCCCTTGGCCATCCTTCCTCTGCAACAATGACATCTGCGTGCCCCGATCTCGCCCTTCAGGCTCACAAATTCCTCGGTCATGATCGTCTCACGTTATCTTGGCAGAGAGGGAAGTCCCACGTTCTCAGTCCACCTCGCTCTCCGAAATCGCACCGAAGACATGGCGAGCTTCTGGGAAAACTCCAGACCGCACTTCGCTCCTGAAAGCTTCGAAGGCCTCCACAATGTCAGGCCCTAAATTCAGATATTGCTTTACAAACGTCGGTGTGAACCTGTCGAATATCCCCATCATGTCGTGAAATACCAAAACCTGTCCATCGCAGTACCTGCCCCCGCCTATGCCAATGGTTGGTAATGCAGTTTGTTCAGTAATCGCCTTACCAACGTTCTCTGGCATGCATTCCAAAACGATTCCCCAAACACCAGCCGCTTCAAGTGCTAGCGCATCATCAACCAAAGCTCTTGCAGCAGTCTCACCTCTGCCCTGCACCTTAAAGCCGCCTAGCTTAGAGACAGTTTGTGGAGTCAGACCAATATGACCCATGACCGGAATACCGGCGGCCACGATGGCCGCAACAATATGTGCGACTTCGCGGCCGCCTTCAAGCTTAATAACATCACAGCGACCCTCCTTCATTAGTCGAGTTGCGTTAGCTATTGCCTGCTCTGTCGAGACGTTATATGACCCGAATGGCATGTCGCCGACAATAAGTGGATTTGGAGCGCCTAAGACAACCGGTTTGATGTGGTGGATCATCTGCTCCATGGTACAACCGACGGTAGAGTCATCACCAAGAACGGTCATCATCAAAGAATCGCCTACGAGAATTATCTCAATTCCGGCTTTGTCAACCAGTCGTGCTGTAGGGTAATCGTATGCCGTTGTCATGCTAATCTTAATGCCATCAACTTTCATGCTTTGGAGCTGCTGCGTTGTCATTTTTGCCATCAGATTGCCTCCTTCGTATTTTTCGGCCTAGTGAAAACAAATCCAGACGTACTGTCGCAGCGATTGCGCAGCGTGCCCGAGGTTCATACCGCCGATGGGAACGAGTCGGCGTAGCTGCGCCAGGATCCACCGGGCGTGGTGATCGACGTCGCCGAGAGCAGTGCGTGTGCCACCGCACGCGTCACGCAGTCACCAGCCGCGCTCATCAACCCGTACTGCGCCGTGTTGTCCGGAGCTGGCCGCCGTCCGGTACTCAGACCGAAGATGGTGTCGCCGTCGAAGAGCGTGTGCACCGGGTTCACCCCGCGGGCCAGACCGTCGTGACCGGCACCGGCAAGCCGGCGACACTGCGCCTTGGTCAGCACGAGGTCGGTCGCCACGACCGCCAGCGTCGTGTTCTGGGTAGCCGTTAACGGCAGCTCGAGGGACTCGCACGTTATCAGATAGGCCTGTAGTTCCGCCGATTCAGGGCGCTTCAGTCGGGGTTCGGCATCAAGCAGGTAGCGGGCGGCAAGCAGCTCACCGGTGCGCTGGTCGATGACCGACCCCATTGCGTTGAGAACGACCAGCGCAGCAACGATGGCACCGTCGGGCAGCGCGGTACTGGCCGAACCGATACCGCCCTTGAGACCGCCGGCGACCGTTCCGGTGCCCGCGCCGACACAGCCCTGAACCAGCGATTGGCGTTGGGTGAGCGCAGCCCGGGCCGCAGACGCCCCGACTTCATGCCCGGGGTGTAGGCCGAAGTGTCCGCCGCGTCCGAGATCGAATACCACTGCGGCCGGCACGATCGGTACGACCTGGTCGGGCGTGGGCCCGACAGAGAAACCGATCCCGCGCGCACCGAGTTCATCTGCAACCCCGTCCGCCGTGGCCAGACCGTAGGCGCTGCCTCCGGACAGCACGATCGCATTGACCTGCTGCACCGTCGCAGTCGGATCCAGCAGATCCGTTTCCCGGGTACCGGGGCCTCCACCGCGAACATCGACGCCCGCGGTCATCGCACCGTCGTTACTCAGGATCACCGTCACACCGGACAGCCAGCCCTCCCCGGAGAGCGTGTGCTGTCCGATGGACAGGCCGGCTACATCCAACAACCCGTTTGTCGGGCCGGGGGCGGTCACCGATCGGTTCCGGCCAAGAAGAGTGTCGCGGCGCGGGCATATACTTCGACCGCTGCGGAGATCTCCGCGATCTCGACGAACTCGTCGGACTGGTGGGCAATCCATTTACCGCCCGGACCGTAGACGACATTGGGAATCCCTGCGTCACGAACCAAAATCGTGCCATCGGTGGTACCGGGCACCCCGCCGAACCTGGCCGATTGACCAGTCACCGTTTCGTAGGCGACGACCATCGACTTCACCAGCGGATGGGCCTCCGATACCTCGACGGCGGGACGGTCGTCCACCACCTGCACCTCCGAGCGCACGCCCTGTGACGCGCTGGCTCGGTCGGCGATCTGGGTGACTCGCCGGACGATGCCACCATGATCCACACCGGGGATGGTGCGGATGTCCATGGCGATCTGTGCAAAAGCCGGAATGACGTTGATCTGATTGGGCGAGCCTGCCTGCACCACGGTCGGCGTGATGTAGATCGACCCGAGGTGCTCGTGTTCACCGTGTTCGGCGGCCAACTCGCCCTGGTACTCCGACAGGGACGCCAGGATCTCGCCGATGCAGAGGATCGGGTTCTTGGCCTGACGTGGCATCGCGCCGTGTGCCATCACGCCGAACAGCGCTATCGACAGTCGAAGGGCACCTTTCGCCGAGGTGCATATCTCTTCCCCCTCGGGCTCGCATACGATCGCCGCATCGATCGTCGACGCCAGCGGTGAGGCCGCGAAATGCTTGGCGCCGAGCATCATCCCCTCCTCGTCGACCAGGGCGGCGACGACGATCCTGCCTGGGAAGGGCCCGGCCACCTGCACCCGACGTGCGGCGACGATCATTGCGGCGACACCGGATTTCATATCCGCCGAGCCGCGACCGTACAGGCGCCCATCGACAATGTCGCCACCGTAGGGATCCACCGTCCAAGTGTCAGCCGATCCCTCGGTAACTACATCGGTGTGTCCCTCGAATAGCAGGGTTGGCCCATCGCCGCCGCCGCCCTCGATGATCGCCACCACATTCGGCCTGCCCGGCGCCACCTCGACGACGTCCACCGTCCAGCCGAATGACCGCATGATCTCCGCGACCCGGGCGGCGACCACGGCCTCGGCCCCGTCGTTGTCCGAATCGTCCACGCTGCGGATCCGCACCAGCTCCTGGGTGAGCGCAACGGCGTCCGGAACAGTGGCCGTCATTCCGACTCCCCCGTCCCCGGCCGGTACGTTGCGCCAGCCTGTTCCAAAGCCCGTGCGGTTCTCAGCAGGGTGGCCTCGTCGTACCACCGCGCGACGAGCATCAGACCAACCGGCAGGTTGCCGACGGGACCGATCGGAGCGGACAGTGCCGGATGCCCGGTGTGGTTGAAGGCGCAGGTGTTGGAGATCAGCGCCGGATCGAGTGCCAGCTGCACAGCATCCAAACCGGGGATCGGGTCGACGGGCAGTTCCGGTGCCTGTACACAGGTCGTCGGCATGACCAGAACGTCCACCTCTCGCAGTACGCGATCCATCTCGCGACGCAGCGACACCGCGAGGTTCTGCGCCTTGGCGTAATAGGAGCCACCGTAAGCATCCCACAGGTATCCGCCGATGCCGACGGCGAACTTGACGCTCGCGAACAACTGGTCACCGTGCAGGGCCATGCCGGCAGCGCCGGCAGTACCGACGGCTTCGTCGTAGAAGCCCTTACCGATCGGACCTACGCCACCACTGCCGACCATGTATTGAGCCACACCCTGTAGCAGCAGCGATCCATGAATGTCCATCGCCCGACGGTGCAGCGGGACATCGACCTCACGTACCTGCGCACCGAGTCCGGCCAGGGCTTCCGCAGCTGAGCGAACAGCGTCATCGACCCGCGGATCGGACAGGCCGGGGTGGTCGAAGCCCTGCCGTAGCAGACCTACCCGAAGGCCTGTCGGGTCGGCGGTGGAGAGTCCGGCCAGGTAGTCCTCGGAACCCATGTCGGCGCGCTGGCGTGGGTCGAGTCCCTCGTCGAAACCGGCGACGGCCTGCAGTAGCCGAGCGAGATCCTCCACCGTCCCAGCCATCGGTCCGAGATGGTCGAGGCTCGGGTCTATCGGGGCGCAGCCGGTGTATGGAATGAGCCCGTACGTGGGCTTCATGCCGAATACGCCGGACAGGCTGGATGGAATGCGGATGCTGCCGCCCTGGTCCGCGCCGATCCCGACATCGACCACACCGCTACCGATCAGGGCAGCGACCCCGCTGGAGGACCCACCGGCCGATCGGGACGGATCCCGCGGGTTGCGCACGTACCCGGTCACCGCGGAGACGCTGGCCCCGGACAGGCACATGTCCTCGGTGGCGGCGATGCCGACGATCCGCCCACCGTGGTCGAGAACCCGCGATGTCACGGTGGCGTCGAAGGATGGAACGTGGCCCTCAAGGATGGCGGAACCCGCATTCATCGGCTGCCCAGCCACCGGGATGATGTCCTTCAGGACCACCGTCCGGCCGGCCAGCACGCCCTGGTCGGCGCCTTGGACATCACATCGCCACGCCCAGGCATTCAGCCGATTCTCCTCCGGTCTCGGCCGGCTCCCGCCGCGTCGTGGATAGCGCACCGGAAGGCTCTGTGCCGGTTCCGCCGCCACCCGCGCACATCCGGCAAGGGTGCCTCGCCCGAGCTCGATCAACAGCGCGGCCTCGGACTCCGACAACGTCAGGCCACGGCGGGCGGCCGAGGCGATGACCTGCTCGGGCCGCGGATCGTAAAGGACCATCCCGGAATCTCCCTCTGTCAGGCGGAGACAGGTCTCCGCGAGTTGCTCAGATCGTCAGCCGAGGGGCGGGTCGTAGCGGCCGTCCTGCGCGGTCCAACCGCCGTCGACCGTGACGATGGAACCGGTGACGAACGTGCTCGCGTCACACGCCAGGTACACCACCGCGCCGCAAGTTTACGTGCCCTGGCCCATCGGCCCAGAGCGACCCTTCGGGCGTAGGCGTCGTACCAGTCTCGGTTGTCGCGCAGTTGCCTGGTCAGCGGGGTTTCGACCACCCCGGGCCGGATCGCGTTGACGCGTACACCGCTCGGGCAGTACTCGGCGGCGGCGGTCCTGACGAGCATCTCCAGGCCGGTTTTAGTCGCTGCATAATCGCCTTGTCCCGGTTCAATGGTGAGGGCGCGAATCGAGGAAAACCCGACGATACTGCCGCTACCCCGCGCTGCCATCGCCGGCCCGAACGTACGGATCAATTGGAACGACGCCGTGAGGTTCAGCATAACCATGCGGTCGAATTTCTCGTCCCTGTAGTCAGCACATGTTTGCGCACGTTGGCAGCCGGTGTGAACACCAGGGCATCCACCGGGCCGACGTCGGCGGCGAACGTCTTGGTTGCGGCACGATCGAGCAAATCCAGCGCCGCCCCCTCGCTGTGCTCAGGCTCGACGGAGGTCATGGACGGATCCCCCGCCATCCGGGTCACGGTGAACTCCTCGATGGCGTACCTGGGTCCCTCGCAACCGGTTCCCGAATCCTTCACAGGGCCGTGGGGCATGGTGTCCGAGCGGAAACCAGGAAGTTCGTTGACCACCACGCCACCAACGTCCAGACCTCGCAACGCAGCGAAGGCGTAGCCCAGCGACGCGGTCCAGATGCTGGCGTGCAGACCGTACCGGGACCGGTTCACCTCATCGAAGGCGCGTTCAACGTCTGCAATCCTGCGCACACACACGACCGGCCCGAACACCTCCTCGTCCCACAGCGGTTCACCGTCTGCGACGTCGAGCAGCATGGTCGGTTGCAAGCCGTCCTCGACGCCCCCCGGCGAGTACCCGCGATCGTCAAGCCGTCATAAGGGAAGACGACCTCGGCCGAGCCGCAAGTCGGGAGCCACCCGTCACCGACCGGAAGGCCGGACGGGTACGGCAAATTCACTGCGCTCACCGTGACTACTCCTCAGATCCGCCGGAGCGTGCCCCGGCCGGGTTCAACTTGTCCAACCGAAGGTCATCGGCAGGGCCCTCCCCCTCCATTACATGCCTGAGCACGGGTGTCGCGGCGATGAGCTCACGGGTATAGGGCTGGGCGGCATCGGAGTAGATCTGTTCCGCCGTTCCGACCTCGACCAGATTGCCGTGATGCAGCACTGCGACCCGGTCACAGACCCGGCGCACGACCCCGAGATCGTGGGCCACAAAGATCATGGTCAGCGAGAAATCGTTGACCAGGTCGACCAACAGGTTGAGGATCTGTGCCCGCACCGACACGTCCAGAGCACTCACTGCCTCGTCCGCGATCAGCACGGACGGGCTGGGGGCAAGCGCGCGCGCGATGCTGATCCGTTGTCGTTCGCCACCGGAGAACTGGTGCGGGTAGCGGTCAGCCGCGGCCCGGGACAGGCCGACCGCATCGAGCAACTCGTACACCCGGTTCAGACTGTCGGCCTTTCCGGTTGCCACCAGCGGTTCGGCGATGATCTGGCGGNTCTTCATNCGGGGATCGAGNGAACTCATCGGATCCTGAAACACGACCTGCAACTCGCGGCGCAGGAATCCGAGATGGCGCTCCTTGCGTCCGGACACCAGTTGACCGTCGAAGTACACCGCGCCCGATGTCGGCTGATCCAGACCCGCGACTAGTCGGACCAGCGTGGACTTCCCGGATCCCGATTCGCCAACCACACCGAACCGTTCACCTCGCGCGATCTCAAGGCTGACTCCGNCCAGCGCGAAGACCTGTCGAGCCCGCGATCGCAACTTGGACGGTGTACGGCCGAACGTACGACAGANGTCGCGCACCTCGACCAGCGGTCGCTCGGCAGTTGCTTCCATGCCGGTCACGCCNTGTTCNCCAGCAACGGGTGCCAGCAGGCGACTGACCCAGCCTCGTGCGCGGTGAGCCGCGGCTCGCTCAGACAGGCGTCATCGGCCCGTTGGCACCGGTTTCTGAACACACAGCCCTCTGGGAACTGGCCTGCGGCAGGGACGCTNCCCGGTATGGTCGGGAGCCCTCCATGCTCGTCGACCGCGGAGAGGTCGGAGGCAGCCANCAGACCATGGGTGTACGGATGCCGCGGGCGGCGAAACACCGCTTCGATGTCGCCGCTCTCGACTGCGCGTCCGCCATACATGACGATGACGCGCTGACAGATGTTTGACACGACCGCCAAATCGTGGGTGATGAACAGCAACGACGAATCGTTCTCAGTGACGCCACCGGCGATCAACTCGAGCATCTGCGCCTGAACGGTGACGTCCAGAGCTGTGGTCGGCTCNTCACACACCAGTAGCGANGGCCTGTTGGCCATCGCNATGGCCAACACGACCCGCTGGCGTTGACCACCGGAGAGCTGNTGGACATAGGCCCTCGCCGCTCGCGCCGGATCGGGCAGCCGGACCTGATCCAGCAGCCGTACCGCCTCNGCGTCCGCAGCCTTGCGATTGGTGACCGTACGGTGGATCCGCAGAACCTCGGCGACCTGTTTACCCACCGGCATCGTCGGGTTGAGCGCGCTCATCGGTTC
>JGI24132J36420_10001552_pt1 | contig 10419 bp, 6 predicted proteins | sample BarGraNGADG00212_3_FD_36420 | JGI IMG/M metagenome (IMG submission 36420) | reverse complement strand
TGGTCTTTTGCTCATATTCTGATCCTCCTGAGGGTCATTATAGAGCAACTTCCTCACTTATGCACCTGTCCAGTTTTGCCAGACCCGCTCTGTGGATGCAGAACTTGGCTGGTCTAATAAAAAGGCTTTTGAAAAAGAACTTGTGCCAGCAAGTTCCTGGAACGTAGAAGTTGATCCTGGAATCGAAAAGATTATTTTTCAATGCCTCGAGATGAATCCCTCCAAGCGCTATCAGACTGCCAAGGAATTGCTCGATGCGCTTGACAGGTGGAAGAAACCCACCCCGCCGAAGGACACCTGTCCCAAAAAGTCAATTTCGTCGGAAGAATCTAAGAGTGGGTTCGGTGCTTATTCGCCGATTGATCATGAGGAAGGCCGGCATTTAGCGCGATTGGCAATCAAGAAAGCCAAAGATGAGGGTCGTTTGTTTGAGGCTGCCGACATTATGGAAGAGGCATTCAACAAGTCGCCGTCACTTCGCCAGAAGTACGCGAACCAAGTGCGGTTGTGGCGGTGCGGGATAAGTATGTGATTTACAGATGAGCACTCACGAAGAAATTAAGTGGTACAGGATGTTGGCCGAGGCAGGCGATGCGGCTGCCCAATTCTGGCTGGGCTGGGTGTATCAAAATGGTAAAGGTGTTCCGCAGAGCGATGCTGAGGCTGTGAAGTGGTATTGTAAGGCAGCGGAACAAGGGAATGCTGATGCCCAGAATAATCTGGGTTGGATGTACCAAACTGGTAAAGGTGTTCCACAGGATGATGCCGAGGCTGTGAAATGGTATCGCGAGGCAGCGGAGCAGGGACATGCTGATGCCCAGACCAATCTGGGCTGGGTGTATCAAAATGGTAAAGGTGTTCCGCAGAGCGATGCTGAGGCTGTGAAGTGGTATCGCAAGGCTACTGAGCAGGGGAATGCATATGCCCAGAATAATCTGGGTTCGATATACCAAAACGGCAAAGGCGTTCCACATGACGATGCTGAGGCTGTGAAGTGGTATCGTAAGGCTGCCGAGCAGGGGCTCGCTGCCGCCCAAAACAACCTTGGAGCGATGTATCAAAATGGTAAAGGTGTTCCACAAGACGATGCCGAGGCTGTGCAGTGGTATCGCAAGGCGGCGGAACAGGGAAACGCTGCCGCCCAAAAAAATCTAGATCAGATGAAAGCCGAAGGTATTAAGGTAGGCAAGGCTGAAAGTAAGCCACTTTCGGAACAAAGAACTACAGTAAACACAGCGGGCTCGAAGAATAAAAAGTCAAGTGCTGTGGACCGCCATTTGCGAGATGCTAAAGAATGCAAGGCCCTCCTTGATGCGTGTACTCCCCACCTTTATCTGCACAATGCCTTCCGCATTAGCGGTATCCCTGTCGATGCATCTACACGCGACAGCCAGCGTCGAATTGACGAGCTAAAAGATGCTGTAGAAGCGGGCGACCTTCAAGACGAACTTGCTCATGCTTTTGCACTCGATCCTATGCCCAGTTTAGATCAAATAAATGAAGATGCGCAAAAATTACAGGATCCGGAACAACGAATTATCGATGAGTTCTTCTGGTTTTGGCCATTCGAATCGGGCAAAAGCGATATCGATCCTGCATTGAGAGCACTCAGGAATTGCGACTGTGGTTCAGCTTACAGGATTTGGTCGGAAGCCCTATCAGACAATCACGTACCCAAGAGTAAAGTAGCCAAACATAATCTCGCAATTATGTATCACATAAATGCACTCGATTCAGAGCAAAAGGCACTTAAAAGTAACCTATCGGCTGAACAACTCTTCGCGATATCGAAGGACTGGCGCACCTGTTTCAAATGGTGGGAGGAGCTTGCGGATGATGAAACATTGTGGAGTTTGGTCGCCGATAGAATTCGCATGGTTGACGACCCACGACTTACAACTGGTTTTGCCCGTCGAATGCGCGCTACACTACCCGAAGCCATTGGCAAGATCAACGCCATGCTGGCAATTGATTACGTGGAGTGCGGCAAGGTTACTCAGGCAGCAGAGCACATCAACTACATGAAAGAGACCCACCAAGGGAAGGATAATATCTCCAAAACATTATCTTTGGTAACAAAAACACATAAAGCACGCGTGACCAGCGCCGTCGATAATACTACATCCATAGCAAAAAAAAAACCAGCTCAAGCAGCGAAAGCGGCGCTTGAACTCCTTCAGGCCATCGAGTCACCGCTGAAGGTAATCCAAATTATGCTGCCTCTCGCAGATCATGAGCGAATCGACATTTGCGATATAGTGGCGGAAGCATGTCTCACATGCCAGATCGCCTATGCAAGGGAAAGTGAGGATTGGACAACCAGTCTTGAGATACTGGATGCCGCTTCAAAGTATGCAGCTTCCCAAGAGACTAAGAACCGCCTTGCAGAGAACCGGACGAATGTTGCGGCCAAAAAACACCTCGGTCCAATTTCTTGCTTCTGCAAAACAGTGTCTGAGAATGTAGAAAAAAACCCATATTCTGCAGATAAAGAAGCTCAGAGTATTATTAATGCAGCTCCTCAACTTCTCTTAAACTTGTCTTCCGAGAATGTCCCGGATGAACTTATATTACGTGGAAAAGATCAGCTCGCGCTCATATTGATGCACTGTGCTGTTATTTTTGGAAACAAAACTGACAAATGGAAACCATGCGTTAAGTTTCTTGAGGAGGCCCTGAAATACGCATCAAGCCAGGAAGTGAAAAGTCGTATTGAGAAAAATCTTTCAACCATGAAAGATAACGAAAGGCTAGGAGATTTATCTCCTATTTCGTCGGCACCAAGTCTTAGCACATTTTACGGCATAGGTTTCAGCTTGTATGGGTCAACGGATGCCGATCATGAGACGGGTTCGTACCTATCTACATACTATTTTACAATCTTATTCATCCCAGTTTTTCCCATATGTCGCTATCGAGTAATCTCGATGGAGAGCGAATATCGATTTCTTGGAAAAGCACCTTTGCGTGCTTTTGATAAATGGCACCTGTTTATCTCGCTCGCCCTGCTGGCCATATACGCATTTTATATTGTGTCACAAAGCAATTCAGGAACAACATATCGGTCAAGTCCTTCCTCTTACAGCCCTAGCGTCTCATCTCCGGTTCCATCCTATGATAACAAGTCTACTCTAAGCACTTTAGCCATAGAAGTCGAAAATGGAAAGACACAAGTGAAGCAAATGGAAACACAGGTGAAGGATATGGACGACCGCCTTGATGATTATAAACGAAGACTGAAATCTTACCAAGATTCTGACATGGCAGATGAATACAATAATCTTGTTCCGTCCTTCAATTCACTGGTCAGGAAACGAAATAATCTCTACAAAAAATACAGCAGCCTGATCGCTGAGGTAAATGAAAAGGTGCGGCGTTATAATTTGCGATAACGATAAGGAATACAATAGATTTTAGGGCAGAGTAGAGTTGTGTCACGAGTGAAAAAATACAATAGAGAAGAGGAATTATCTATGAGTAAAATGAAGAAGCCCAAGCGAAAGACAATGAACCCAACCGGTCGCAGTGTGATACAAGCATTCAATATCCCTTTGCCAGATGAACTGCGCTTACCCATGATGTTGGACGTAACAGGCCTGTATGCAATTAAAGCCGTAAAAGCGCAAATAGAACAGTTGCGTAGCGCGGCAGGTCCTCTTCAGAAGCAGGAAGTTTTGCCGTCGTCTGCTGACTTAAAGGCTTTCGCAAATATTGCGACAAACGCATGGCGTGCTAAAAACAAGATGGTGGACCCTGATACCGGCGAGGCCAAAGAGGAAATGAAACGTGTCTATCGCCATATCGAAGCCATTATTGAATCGCTTAGCCAGCTTGGCGTGGAGACGATTGACCCTGTGGGTCGCGTTTATGATTCGGGAATGGCGTTGAAGGTTGTAACTTTTGAGCCAACGCCGGGGTTATCCAGGGAAGAGATCACGGAAACGATCAAGCCTTCCATCGCGTGGGGGGGGCGCCTGATTCAGATTGGCGAGGTGGTCGTCGGCACACCGCAAACAATATAATTTTGGAAAGGGGAACATAGAATGGGCAGAACAACCATTGATTTCGGAATTGACCTGGGTACGACCAACAGCGCGATTGCCGTATTGCGAGGGGCAGATACGGAAATTATCAAGAATAACTTGAATAATGACATCACGTCTTCTGCTGTCTTTATCGACAAGAACGGGAAAATCCGAGTGGGACTGCGCGCGAAGAATAAACAGGAAGACCAAAGGGCAGTCGATGACATCTATATTGAATTCAAATTACGAATGGGTAACGACCATAAGTACCAGTTCAAAACCTCTGGACGCACAATGAGGCCCGAGGAGTTGTCGGCTGAAGTGTTGAAGAGTTTACGTGGGGACGTTCAGCAACGTTTAGGTGAAGATATACAGACAGCCGTTATTACCGTTCCTGCGGTTTTTGAACAGAAGCAATGCGCTGCCACAATGAAAGCAGGAGAGCTTGCCGGTTTTTCTCAGTGCCCTTTGCTTCAGGAACCGGTTGCGGCGTCTTTAGCCTATGGATTGCAAGACGATATGCCGAAAGGATTCTGGCTTATTTATGACTTTGGTGGCGGAACCTTTGATGCCGCTATTATGAAAGCCGAGGATGGGAGTATCTTCTGGGTCAACCACGGTGGAAACAATTCTCTTGGTGGATCGCATATTGACTGGGCGATTGTTGAACAACTAATCATCCCTGAGTTGGTTGATAATTATAATTTGCCTGACTTCTCGCGCGGCAATAAGAAATGGCGCCCCGCATTGGCTGTGATCAAGAGGGCTGCCGAGAATGCGAAAATTCAACTGTCGCGCAGTGATACTGCCGACCTTGAGGACTGTCGAATCAAAGATGCCCATGACGAAGAAATTGAGGTCGAGTTCACACTAACCCGTGACGCGCTTGTTAGTGTTGCAGAACCGATTATCATGCGTTCTGTAGAAATCTGTAAGCGCGTTCTGCAGGAAAAGAATCTCGGCCCAAATGCGATCGAAAGAATCATCCTCGTAGGCGGCCCGACCTTAGCAGGCTATTTCCGAGAGATTCTTGATTCAAGTCTCGGCATTCAACTTGATTACAGTGTTGACCCTCTTACTGTTGTTGCCCGCGGCGCTGCCGTGTTCGCCGGTAGCCAGCGAATCGAGGGTAAATCCGCGCCTAAGGCAGTAGCTGGCCAGTTCAACGTCAGTCTTAAGTACAATCCAATGGGACCCGATAGAGACCCGCAGATCCGAGGAGAGGTGCAATCACTGGACAACTCTTCCGTAGAAGACTTCACAGTTGAATTTGTCAACCGGACTGACGGGGCAAAAGACTTGCTTGGTTGGCGCAGCGGCAAGATCCCGTTAAAAGCTGATGGTAAGTTTAAATTGCGTCTTGAGGCAGAAAAAGGCGTGAGAAACACCTATGCCATTGAACTCTTGGACCCCCATGGAAGCATGAGAACCATCGTCCCTGATACTGTCGTTTACACGATGATGGTCGTCATTTCTGAACAAACGATCATCAACTCCATCGCTGTTGCTCTCGCCAATAACGAGAGGGAAATATTCTTTAACAAAGGAGAGCCACTGCCTGCAAAAAAAACCAAAGTATTACGATCGGCACATGCGCTGCACAAGGGAGAAAGTGTCGAAGTTTTGAATATTCCCGTTGTGGAAGGCGAAATGGAGAAAGCCAATCATAACAGCTTGTTAGGTACCTTGGAGATTAAAGGAGCATCAATAAGAAGAGATTTGCCGGTCGGAATAGAGGTAGAGGTTACGCTCAACCTGGATGCGTCGAGAATTCTAACAGCGAAGGCATATGTGCCGATGCTGGATGAAGAATTCGAAGCAGTGATTGAATACGATACACGAAGCCCTGAATATCCAGAGTTAAAGAAGCAATTTGAGCAGGAGAAACACCGTCATGAAGAAATGGTAGTCAAAGCGAATGCTACAGAATCAAAAAGTCTTGCGATATTAGTCGAAGACATCGAGGAATCGGGGAAACTTGAAGAAATCGAAAAACTCTTGGATGCGGGACGTGGAGATCCTGACGCCGCAAAGCAAGCCGAAAAGCGCCTTTTAGATCTCCGGGTAAATCTCGATAAAGCCGAAGATTTGCTAAAGTGGCCAGCCCTCGTTACTGAGGCCAATCAAGCTATTGATTATCTCGACAAACTTATTGAAGAACATGGCAAACCTGAACACCAAAAGCGCGCCGACAAACTACGCGAACAGGTGGAAGAGCTTGTATCCCAAGAACGCGCCGCACCGTTACGAAAAAAGATAGAGCAGGTCATAGACCTGTATTATGAAATCTTACATGCGCAGGACTGGTACTGGGTTGGTTTCTTTGAGCGTTTGGAAAAGCAACGCACTAAGATGTCCAACGCTGGCGCCGCTGATCGCTTATGCAACCAAGGGTATCAGTGTATTCAAAAAGAGAATATTAGTGGGTTGCGTAACGTGGTTATCCAATTGCTTAACTTACTCCCAGATGAAGTTGTTGAGGAAGTAAAGCGGGGATATGAGTCAGGGTTGCTCAATTAAAATGAACACAATCACTGTAAATAACGATACGCAAAAACCAAGCCACGATAATTTGGTGTCTACTCCCGATCTCGATTTCCTGACGGCATGGAATCTTATTGCGAGCGGAAACCTCGATGAGGCGGAGCGCCTTCTCCAAAATAGCGGAGAACTGCCATCATCTCTTGCGGCTTTGGATCTTCTTGCACGTATCGCGGTGCAAAAAGGCCAATATGAAGAGGCGGGGCATTTGTGGAAGGCAGTCTTGGAGAAAGACCCGAATCATGAGGCTGCGAAAGCCGCGATGGAACGGCTTGACAGTCCGTGGATTGCAGTTGCACTAATCAAGCGCATCGCGTTTTTGGCAAGCATCGCTATTGTATTGAGCCTTTCCATAGTAGGCTTGTTTGCCCTGTTCAATGTTGTTCAGCAATCACAGCAACATACTGCTGTTCCGGTTTTTTCCATTCCGGGATGTTCTGTTCAAACCAATCAGAACGAAACGAGAATTGTTTTTGACGACGGCATGTTTACTCTTCGCTGCAAACTCAAAAACTCTGCTAAGGAACGGCTTGCGACCTTTGCGCATCTTTTGCAGGAGAATGCACCAAATAGCCAGATTATCGTTGAAGGCCATACCGATTCTTACCCTATGCGAAAAAACAGTGATTACAAAGACAATTACGCACTCGGTTTACAACGAGCGCTGACTATAGCAGAGGTATTAAAGTCACATCATCAGATTGCGGGCGGAAGAATTCTGGTTACGTCTATGGGTGAAACAAAACCGCCATTTTCAGGGGTTGATTACGAGTCGAAGTTGAAAAATAGAACGGTTGTTATCCGGCTTTTTTGAACCGCGTGTTCAATGACCATTAGGCACCCTATTTCTTAGCTAGCATTTCAGGCAACTCGTTTCGCTACACGTGTGGCTAAGACAAAATGTTGTAGATTAATTATTTTAAACGCAAATCATCAAAACATTTCATCCACTATAGTTGCTGCTTTGTAGATGAAGTCCGCTACACTAATATGTGCCAATCTTTATCTATTCCTGAATAAGATTGCCTTGTTTAGCCTGCTTTAGATTTTGCTGTTTTGCCGGTGATTTTTTTGATTTACCCTTGGCATGCTTGAGCGCCGCTTCAATGAATTTACTGAACAGTGGGTGGGGCTTGGTCGGCCGCGATTTGAACTCGGGATGAAACTGACAGCCCAGAAACCAGGGGTGATCCTTTATTTCCACAATTTCCGCCAAACGGCCGTCCGGTGACGCGCCGGTTATTTGTAATCCTTTATCCGTCAATATTTTCTTGTAGTCATTATTAAATTCATAGCGATGACGGTGCCGCTCCGAAATCTCCTTTTGACCGTACGCCGCATACGCAAAAGAATCGGGACTTACCACACAGGGGTAGGCTCCCAGGCGCATGGATGCGCCCTTATCCTGGACATCGCGCTGCTCGGGNAGTAAATCAATTACCGGATGGGGAGTCTGGGAATCAAATTCAGAACTATTGGCTTTAGCCAGACCGCAAATATTGCGGGCATATTCCACTACTGCCATTTGCATACCGAGACAAATGCCGAAATAAGGAATTTTGTTTTCCCGTGCATATTGTGCTGCCGTGATCATGCCCTCAATGCCACGAATGCCGAATCCCCCCGGCACCAAAACTCCATCCACATCATCAAGCTCACGCCCCAGCCCTTCTACTTCAACTTTTTCCGAATCAATAAATTTTAATTTTACCCGGCAATTATTGGCGATCCCGCCATGCACCAAAGCTTCATTGAGGCTTTTATAAGAATCAGTCAGGTTCACATATTTGCCGACAATGCCTATACATACTTCGTAAGGAGGATTATTGAATTTGCTGACCACTTCTTCCCAGGCATCTAACTTAGGCTGCCCGGTCCAGATATTAAGCAGCTCAACAATTTTAGTATCAAGACCTTCACGGTGATAAATCAGCGGCACTTCATAAATGCAACTGACATCCTTGGCGGTAAAAACAGACGTGACTTCCACATTGCAGAAAAGAGCAATCTTGGATTTGATGTCTTCGGAGAGAAAATTTTCCGTCCGGCAAAGAAGAATGTCGGGCTGAATACCGATTTCGCGCAGTGCCTTGACGCTGTGCTGCGTGGGTTTGGTTTTAACTTCGCCGGCGGTCTTGATAAAAGGAACCCAGGTCAAATGAATAAAAATGGCATTTTGTTTTCCGGCTTCGTTACGGAACTGGCGAATAGCTTCCAGAAAAGGAAGACTCTCGATATCGCCCACCGTGCCGCCGATTTCCACAATCGAAACATCGTAACCTTCCGCCGTCTTGCGGATAAAATCTTTAATTTCATTGGTGATGTGAGGAATAACCTGTACCGTTTTGCCCAGGTAGTCACCGCGCCTTTCCTTGGTGATGACGGAAAAATAAACCTGGCCGGTAGTGAGGTTGTTGCACTTTCCCATGGAAGTCGAGGTAAATCTTTCGTAGTGCCCCAGATCAAGATCGGTTTCCGCGCCATCATCGGTGACAAATACTTCCCCATGCTGAAAAGGGCTCATTGTGCCGGGATCAACATTGATATACGGATCCAGCTTTTGATTGGTAACTTTCAGGCCGCGGCATTCCAGTATGGCTGCAATCGAAGCCGCCGCCAAGCCCTTACCCAGCGAAGAAAGAACACCGCCGGTGACAAAGATAAATTTTGTTTTCATGATTAATCCTCAACACCTTCCATGTATATTAACAGCTCACGCACCCCGTCTCCATGCTTGCGGGAGAACTTCATTTCCCTGATATGGTCCATTGCTTAATTCGCCCGGCCAAAACCTCCACCGGCTCGCTGAACAAATCAGCAAGCGGAATTTTTTCCAGATAATTGTCGTCCCAGACAATGTTATATTCATTTACCAGATTCCGGATATCGTTGTAGCGGTAACCTAAAACTTCTTTCTTTTTGCTGATGGACAGAAGTTCATTATAGTCCACATGGAGCAAAAGCAGATTGCTGACTAATTCATTTTCTCCCAGAAGCGGCAAAATTACGATAGAGGCTCCGTCCGCCTTACCCTTCCCGATATAAACGTGACCGGTACTGACAATCGTCCTTTTCGTTCCCATAAGCATCGCGGAAGTATCCGCGCGTGATTTCATATCTTTGGCCACTCCGCCCTTTTTTCGTATCGCAATAGTCGACCCTTCGGCGGGATTGCCCTGCACATCGAGATTATTAATAGTATAAACGGTGTATCCCCGCACGGCAGAAATAGCAGGCTGGATCCTGCTTACAGTCATGACGTTTCTGTAGGTCAGATCTTTTGCGGCAAACGTAAGCTCCTCCAGAAGATCAAATATTATTCCTTTGAGTTCCTTTTCTTTGCGGCTTGTGCCTACTGTAACCGTTTTAGCCTGATGGCGTATCGCATCTATGGGTCTCGTCAGCTCATCAATTGCCCTGCCCAGAGTAACATCTAAAAGATCAAGCGGCGAGGCAAAATCTTCATCACTTTTAAATTCATGGCGGAAATCTCCCAGCGGTAATTTGCCGGCGGCATATTTCGCCAAAAGCACCAGGTCCGAAATTGTTCTGACGCCTAGCAAATTGAAGGCGCCATCATTGCGATGATTATTGAAATTTTGATAAAACTCATTAATCATGCGGCGAAACTGAACATCCGCAATCCTCTCGTAAAGAGAATACTTCATTTTTACCTGCCGGGCCATAGCCAAATTCAGGTTGTTTCTGAATTCTCTAAATATGAGCGCTTCTTCATCTATGGCGCAGGCGGCATAGTAGCCCCACAAATGTCCCGCCATAGTATTGAGGATCACCGGCAGAGGCATAGATGCAACCGGAATGGAAATTACGGCATCGGCAATCTTATCGAAAC
>JGI24132J36420_10001548_pt1 | contig 10450 bp, 11 predicted proteins | sample BarGraNGADG00212_3_FD_36420 | JGI IMG/M metagenome (IMG submission 36420) | reverse complement strand
GTGAAATGCAAAGATTGTGGCCACAAATGCTTCCTAGCTTTTTCCTGCAAGTGTCGCTACTTTCAACTGGTAATCTTCAATGCTTTTCTCTCCTCCGTTCTAAGGATTTGTAGATGTTATACGTAACAAAAGTAATTCATCCCCTAGTTGTAATATCTTATCAAATCAAAAAATATGCAAGAACCGGATGAACCTGTTTTCTGCCTGTTTTTCCCCAAAAAAATCAGACTTCTTGCTTCAAAGGTGTTAAAAAAGCGCTGGTTGCCTGAGATATTGGCCCGACCGGTTTACTTATCGAGCCTTTCAACTGGTTACAGTATCAGTGATCAGGCAAAAAAAATTATGGACAGTGGTTGTCAGGCCTTGATCCAAAAACTATTTCGCGTCGCCGATCTCTCCCAGAAAATACGTGAAGTTCTCGATTTGCGGCCACGCCCATCGGGCACCTGAAAATATAAGTATAATAGTATCTCATTTATTTCAGCTTAAGAGTTGTTTCGCATGTTTTGCTGTCTCTATTGGTAAATATTTTCCCTGTTGCACTTTTGCCTTTGGCACTCACTGTTATATCAATGGTTTGATTTCTGGGCAACCAAAGATCCAAAAAACCGGTTGGAGCTGTTTTCATGGTTTTATTAATGAGGATTTTACCACTAGCAGCAGTAACGGCTACAACTTTTATGTTTGTGTTCTTCAATTCCGCATCACAACTTGACATATAATGTGTTGCACACGTATGATTTTTGTTGATGTATGGCGCGATTGAAACTATCATTATATCGTCAGGCAGCGGTATGCTTATAGTCTCTCCATCTTTGAACTTGAAATTCACCTTATCCGGTGTAACAAAAGTGACAACGTCAATTTTATCCATGTGCCACTTGTTGGCAATTGCCATTGCTGTTTTCCCGTCAATTCCTTTTAGTTTTTCTTTTAACTGTTTATAATTGCTTTTGTTTATAGATGTCGGATTTTCACTGGAATAGGCGATGGAAAATGATAAGACCGACAATAGGAGCGACAATGCAATTATTTTCATGACTAAGTTTTTCATATAACGCACACTCCTCTTTTTTATTAATATGGCGGCCTATTGCTGATGTGCCGCCGCCATTATGATATATAAGACAACACAAGTGGTCTGTTTTTCTCATAATGTGCTAAATACTGACCAAGCAAAAAGGCCGGTCAGTATTTAGCAACGAGAATAAATATAAATTTATTGTAGCTCGTTTTTCATACGATCAAAGTCTTCTTTTGTTATTTCGCCTTTAGCATAACGCTTCTTTAGAATGTCTATTGGTGACTCCTTTGCCTGCCCAATTTCATTCTTCGACCTCACATTTTGAACAATAAAGTAAATCGCTACACCGAGTAAAACTAAAAACAGTATCCCCATAAACATACCTCCATAGCCATAGCCGTATCCGCCCATCATGCCAGGCCCCATACCATAACCACCATAGCCGTCCCTCATGGGTCCATACGGTCCAGAACACATACTTATGAGTGGCACCAATGCTAAAACAATAAACAAATATATTTTCCTCATTGACTTATACTCCTTTCCTGATCATCTTTCCCGATGACCTATTTAGCTTTAAACCACCTTTCTCAATCAACTCAAGAAGCACCTTTTTCTTTTTATTCATTAACAATTAACATCATTAATACTTCATTTACTGTAATTAAGTAACTCAACCTTTTTTGTCAACTTGCTGAATGCTTGCTTTCGGGTATCCGAATATTAGGCAATAATGAAAGCCGTAAGCAGTCCTAGACCAAAGCTGCCTCTGATTCGAGTTCCTTCTTCACCAGAAAAATGGAGCAGGGCATCTTCCGGATTATCGCATCGTTACTACCACCGACCAGAATGCGTTCTATACGGCCTTCTTCATGGGCGCGCATGATTATCAGGTCAATCTTTTCTTCCTCAATAACCTTCAGAATTTCTTCAACGGGATCGCCTTCCTTAATAATCTTTTTGATCTTTACGCCCTCCTTTGTTTCGCCGCCGATAATATTATCCAGCTCCGCTTTAATTCTTTCTATGTCCCTACCGCGCTCTTCCGTCTGTGTCATTCCGGGAAGATTCCATCCTTGCAGCCATAAATTATCGATAACATGAATCACTGAAAGTTCAGCTCCGTACTTTGCAGCCAGTGAAACCGCGTAATGAATCGTTTTCTGACAATATTGAGTCAACCAACTCACAGCAAGTATTCTTCTAATATCTTCCATTATCCGCCTCCTTGTTTAATATTTTTATCAATCTTTCTTATCCGGCTTAGGCTCGGCTTTGGCTTCATCTTTCCGAGTCTCCCGCTCCGCCTTCTCCCAGTCCTGAACTGCCTTAATGTCCTCGCGCCCCAGTTCCTCGTAAAGTTTATGGACTCGCCTGACAATCCCAGGCGTCAAATCGGACGGCGTCTTGGATTTGGCTTCAGGTTTAGGTTGAGGTTCGACTTTTACTTCAGGCTTAGGCTCTGATGATTTCACTTCAGGCTTGGGATCAACTGCCTTTACTTCGGGCTTAGGCTCTGTTTTGGTTTCAGTCCCAGCTTCCGCGTTGGCTTCTGGTTTTGGCTCCGCCTTCGAATCGATTTTCGGTTCAGCTTTGGTTTCGGGCTTAACTTCGGATTTGGCATCAGGCTTTGGATCGGCTTTAGCCTCTGATTCGGTTTTGGATTGAGTTTTCGGATCGACCTTCGCTTCAGGCTTAGGCTCACCAGCTTTGGCTTCAGGTTTTGCCGCAGCCTTGACTGGATCAAAAATCCGATAAGCGAGCAGTTTCACGTTGTCATTCACGAGGAACCACAGCAGCGCATATCCCCACACGAACCCGGCCCAACCCCAGCCGAGAGGCGTCATGAACAGTCCGTAAACTGCGATCAATGTAGCCACGATTTGCGTGCCGAGCACAGCTATCCACAAAATCTTCGCGGGGCGTATGGACCAAAACCGACCGCGCGTGCGCGTGAGGAAGATCGTCAAATGTCCGGCCACAGACAGCTTCAAATACATCAGCGTCTGAATGTGCGCACGGTCGAGATGAAAGACGCGCTCACCGAGATAAAACAAGACGAAGGCGGAAACAACCCCGATAACTCCCAGCGCCGTGGCAACCCCCAGCACCATGTGCATGTTCCAAGCCTCGGGCTGATCCTTGTAATGAACGTTGTCATAGGCAATGGACAGGATGGCGCCATCATTTAACAACGCCAGCATCACGATCATCACCGCCGTCAATGGATAAAAGTTAAAGATCAGTATCGCCAGCGTCATGAATAACAGCACGCGCAGCGTCTCGGCGATGCGGTAGATCGCGTAACTGTTCATCCGCTGGAATATTTTACGGCTCTCCTTGATCGCATCAATGATCACTGCCAGACCGGGCGTCATCAGCACGATAGCCGCCGCCGCGCGCGCCGCGTCCGTCGCACCCGAAACGGCGATGCCGCAGTCGGCCTTCTTCAGCGCGGGAGCGTCATTCACCCCGTCGCCCGTCATGCCGACGATGTGACCGCTTTTTTGCAGGACATCCACAATGTGGAACTTGTGTTCGGGAAATACCTGGGCAAAACCGTCGGCCTTCTCGATGGACTCTGACACCTCTGTAGTCTCTTGCTTTTTCGAATCGCCTAGACCGCCGGCATCGAGAATATTTATGCCCATGTCTAACTTTTTTGCGGTTTCCTTGGCGATAGCCAGTGCATCGCCCGTAACCATCTTGACCTTTACGCCCATTGCCAGCGCGGTCGCGATAGTTTCTTTGGCATCTTCCCGCGGCGGGTCAAACAGGGGCAATACGCCAACAAACTGCCAAAGGCCTTCGCCCTCGGCCCGCGCCACGCCCAACGAGCGAAAACCACGCGCCGCAAATTCGTTGACCGCCTTATCAACGGCGGAATTCACCTGTCCGGCATTGGCCGACAATGCCAAAATAACCTGCGGCGCGCCTTTTGTCACTTTGAACGTCTTTCCGTCTTTGGATTTAACGATGGCCTCGGTACGCTTATGCACGGCATCGAAGGGTTGGAAATGGACAGCCTGATAGCCTTTTAAGGCCTCTTTGTCTTTTAGTCCGCCCAGCACGGCCAGATCAATGGTGTCGTTATTGTCCGCACGCGACGCCAGCGCACCATTCAGGATCACTTGTTCGGCGGGGATATTGTTCAGGCTGAAAGGATCACCCAGCGTTAGCTTGTTCTGGGTCAGGGTGCCTGTCTTATCCGCACACAGCACGTCCACACCCGCCAATTCCTCGATGGCCACCAACTTGCTCACGATCGCTTGCTTCTTGGCGAGCAGGCGCGCGCCGACTGCCATCGTAACTGACAACACCGTCGGCATCGCCACGGGAATCGCGGCCACGGTCAACACCAAGGCAAACTGTAGCGTGGTGAGGATCGCGTCGCCACGATAGATTGCGAAACCAATAATCACCGCCACCAGAGCTACCGCCAGTATGATCAGGTAATTGCCGATTTTCAAAACGGCCTTTTGAAAGTGGCTGACGGTATGCGCCTCCTGCACTAGTTGCGCCGTCTTGCCGAAGTAGGTGTTTGCCCCCGTGGCATAGACCATTGCGCCGATTTCGCCCTGGCGGATGATCGAACCGGAGAATACCGCGTCGCCCGATTTACGCTCGGCGGGCAACGACTCTCCCGTCAGCGCGGATTGATCCACCTCCACCGGATCTCCCTCCAGCAAGCGCGCATCAGCGGGCACAATGTCACCCAGACGCATGCGGATGACATCGCCCGGCACCAACTCGCGCGCCGGCGGGTTGATCCACTTACCATCACGTTTTACCCGGGCATTGATTGCCAGCTTGGCTTTGAGGGCCTCGATGGCGTTGCCCGCCGTGTGTTCTTCCCAGAATCCGACTACTGCGTTGGTTAGAAGCAGAATGAGGATGATGAAAAAATCCGGCCAGTGCCGGACCACGCCCGACAGAATAACCGCCACTTCAATCATCCACGGGATTGGACCCCAGAAATAGCTGAGAAATTTCAGGAAAAGATTGGTCTTTTTTTCTTCAATCTCATTCGGCCCATATTGGGTCAGCCGTTTCTGCGCCTCGGCTTGGGTGAGACCGTCCGGCGACGACCCCAACTTTGCCTGTAGTTCAGACATGGGCAGGGATTTGAGATCATCCTTCGCATCAGACTTTGATCCCGGTTTATTTTCGGTTACGTGTTCCTTTTCCTTCATAGGGAGTCTCCTACCATTTTTTCTATGGTTATAATGGTTCACTTCTAAGGCGGGTTGTGAAGTCGCTATTTTTTATTGGACAGCTTGGTAATCACGACAACCAGAAGGACCACCACCAGTACACCAATCGCCGTCCAAATCCACATTCCTCCGCCCATCCGCCCATCCGTCCATCCATCCGTTTGTGTAGTTCATCATATTGTTCATTATAAAACTCCTTTCGTTGCGCTGTTACAGCCTATTTCTTATATCTCCTGTAGCGCTGGATCAGGATGTTAGTTGAGTTGTCGTGTTTGAGTTGGTGCTCTGTCTTGGTCTCAAGTTCGGGGATAATTCGTGCGGCAAGGGCCTTTCCCAGTTCGACTCCCCACTGATCAAACGAATCAATTTGCCAAATTGCGCCTTGAGTGAAGACGCTGTGTTCGTAGAGGGCAACGAGCTTTCCCAACGCCTCCGGAGTTAGCCGTTCCATAAGGATCGTACTGGACGGACGGTTGCCCTCGAAAGTTTGGTGCGGCGTCAGCCATTCCGGTGTGCCCCCGGCCCTTACCTCCTCCGTCGTTTTGCCAAAGGCCAGCGCCTCAGCCTGGGCAAACATGTTTGCCATAAGCAAATCGTGGTGGTGTCCCAGATGATTAAGAGGCTGAAGAAATCCTATGAAATCGCAGGGAATGAGTTTGGTCCCCTGATGGATCATCTGGTAAAAAGAATGCTGCCCATTAGTGCCCGGCTCTCCCCAGTAGATTGGCCCAGTCTGGTAAGCAACCTCGGTTCCGTCAAGCGTGACGTGCTTTCCGTTGCTCTCCATCGTCAACTGCTGGAGGTAAGCCGGGAAGCGCTTCAAATACTGTTCATATGGAAGAACCGCAACGGTCTGTATATCAAAGAAGTTGTTGTACCAGATACCCAGCAATCCTATGAGTACCGGCAGGTTGCGCTCGAAAGGGACAGTACGGAAATGTTCGTCCATCTGGTGGAAACCGTCGATCATGGCGCGGAAATTTTCGGGGCCAATGGCGATCATCGTCGAGAGGCCGATCGCCGAGTCCATGGAATACCGCCCACCGACCCAATCCCAAAACTCGAACATATTTGCGGTGTCGATTCCAAACTTAGCCACTTCCCCGACGTTGGTCGAGACCGCAACGAAATGCCTGGCGACAGCGGCTGGGTGTTTCAAAGTCTTGAGGGCCCAGTCGCGGGCTGTGTGCGCGTTGGTCATTGTCTCCAGGGTCGTAAAGGTCTTCGACGAGATGATGAAAAGAGTCTCCTCAGCAGCGAGGTCGCGGGTAGCCTCGGCAAAGTCAGTGCCATCGATATTGGAGACAAAGCGCAACGTCAGGTCGCGCTGGCTATAATGCCGTAATGCCTCGTACGCCATCACCGGTCCAAGATCAGACCCACCGATGCCGATGTTGATGACGTTACGGATCGGCTTGCCGGTGTGGCCCTTCCATTCCCCGCTGCGCACCCGATTACAAAAACCGGTCATCTTATCGAGCACGGCGTGAACTTTAGGCACGACATCCTCGCCGTCCACGACGATGGATTTCCCTTTGGGGGCGCGCAGGGCCGTGTGTAAAACTGCACGATTTTCAGTGAGGTTGATCTTTTCACCGCGGAACATGGCATCGATGTGAGCACGCAGGCCACACGCCTCCGCCAATTGCACGAGGAGCCCGAGTGTCTCGTCGGTGATACGGTGCTTCGAATAGTCAAAGTAGATGCCGATGGCCTCAGTTTTCATGCGCTCCCCGCGTTTTGGATCGTCCGCAAAGAGCTTCCGAAGATGCAACTCCCGGACCTTCGGATAATGGGTTTCGAGGGCCTGCCATGCCGCGAGTTTTGTAAGTTGCGGGATCTTCGTTGTCATGTTTGTGTCCTTTCCATAGCGGCATTATATTCGCCACGGCGCGCTGCCCGGTTGCACTTGGTTCGATGATACAGAGCTTGCTGTGCCGCGGGCACATTGGCCTCCTCGCCTTTCCAAATTTCCAAAGCCGGTTGCTGGATGGCGCGGGCAAACGAAAACGCCAACGCCCAAGGCAATCGCGACTTGAATCTGACATTCATGGCATTCAAACGGGCCGAGGCCAGTTCACCGGATTGGCCGCCCGACAAGAACACAATCCCGCCAACAGCAGCAGGAACAGATCGCAAGAGACACCTTACAGTGGCGTCGGCCACCTCATCCACCGTTTCTTGCGTGGGGCAGATCAATCCCGGAAGCACCATGTTGGGTTTCAGGATCATACCCTCCAGCATAACCCGTTGTGTGTAAAGCTGATCGAAAACTGTTCGCAGGACATTCTCGGTTACCTCACAGCATCGCTCTAGTGTATGTTCGCCATTCATGAGCACTTCCGGCTCGACGACGGGAACCATTCCTGCTTCCTGACACAAGGCAGCATAGCGAGCCAGCGCATGCGCATTGGCCTCAATACAACCCCGGCTGGGAATGCCATCATTTAAGGTAATCACAGCGCGCCACTTGGCAAAACGGGCGCCCATATGAGAGTATTCAGCCAGGCGGCCGCGTAATCCATCCAGGCCTTCGGTTATTTTCTCTCCGGGATGACCGGCCATATCCTTTGCGCCGGTGTCAACTTTGATACCGGGAATGATGCCAACGTCGGTGATAACTTTAACAAAGGGGGTGCCATCTTTCTTTTGTTGACGGATGGTCTCGTCATAGAGGATTACGCCACTAATGCACTCGCCGAGACAGGGAGTGGTCAAAATCAATTCCCGATAAGCGTGCCGGGCCTCCTCGGTCTGGGGAATCCCCAATCTGGCAAATCGTTTGTTACAGGTTGGATTACTCTCATCCATGGCCAGAAGACCTTTGTCCTCAGCAACCATTGCCCCGGCAGTGACTATAAGCTCTTGTGAACTCATCTCTGATCCCTCAAATTAAACCTTCCTCTCTTTTTCCAAAGCAGCCACTTTTGCAAGACGGCGCCTAAACCGTTCGGCCCCATTGAAATGGGCATTCAAGAATGTCTGGACCAAATCCCAGGACAAAGCATATCCGGTAACCCGGCCGCCCAGACACATAACGTTCATGTCGTCGTCCTCTACTCCCTGATGAGCGGAGAAGGAATCAGTGATCAACGCTGCACGCACGCCCGGCACCTTGTTGGCCGCAACGCAAGCCCCGACGCCGCTGCCACATATGGCCAAGCCCCGGGTAATTTCACCTTTCGCCACAGCCCTCGCAAGAGGCACCACAAAATCTGGGTAGTCATCTCCTGGTATCAGTTCATGGGCACCGAAATCCTCCACCTCATAACCGGCGGCCTTGAGGGCCACTGTCAGTTGCACTTTCAACTCAAATCCGCCATGGTCCGCAGCCATGCCTATGCGCATTATTTCTCCTCCATACTCAGTGTTTCGCATACTGCCTCATTGGTTTTTTCGCGAAGAATGCGTATATTTTCCATAACATCCCCTTCGAATACCGCACTTCCGGCTATAAGTTGGGTAGCTCCGGCCTTTACGACCATCGGTATAGTATTATTATTTATTCCGCCATCCACGCCTATCGGTATATCAAGGCCTTTTTGATCTAACATTGTTTTAATAGCCGCTACTTTTTTTTCTGAACCTTTTATAAATGTCTGTCCGCTGAAGCCCGGCTCAACGGTCATGATCAAGACCATATCTATCTCATTAATGATATCTTTGATTGTATCGGGCGGCGTCTTCGGCCTCAGCGCTATACCGGCTTGCACTTTCTGGCTCTTTATCATCTCCACGGCTTTTCTGAAATTGCGGCAGGCTTCCTGATGTATAATTATGCAATTGGAACCGGCCCGTTTAAAATCCGCCACATATCGTTCCGGATAATCGATCATGAGATGCGTCTGAAGATAAAGGTCGGTATGTTTTCTTATCGCCTTGATCACTACGGGACCGATAGAAATGTTCGGGACAAAATGCCCGTCCATCACGTCCAGGTGCAGACGCGAGCATCCTGCCCTTTCTACTTTTTTAATCTCTTTGCCGAGATTCGTAAAATCGGCCGAGAGTATTGATGGGACTATCTCTATATTTTGCATAAAATTCTTTTCTTCTTTTCCACGCCTCTCTTCTTTGCAGCGAGATAACTATTGGTTTCAGTGAATTTAATGATCTTATTCATCATATCAACACATTCTACAGGATACAAACCGACTGCGCTTTCTGCGGAAAGCATCACATAATCCGAACCGTCCAATATGGCGTTAGCAACATCTGAGACCTCCGCTCTTTCAGGGATATGATTTTCAGTCATGCTCTCCAGCATCTGAGTAGCAGTNATGACAAATTTCTTTGCNCGGTTACATTTTCTAATTATCTCTTTTTGAACTATCGGCACCTCGTATATAGGAATAGAGACACCCATGTCGCCTCTTGCTACCATAATCCCGTCGCAGACCTTGATTATTTCATCGATATTTTTAATACCCTCCGAATTCTCGATCTTTGCAATAATCTGGTATTTATACGGATAATTCTTAAGATATTCTCTAATGATAAGGATGTCCTCCTTATTTCTCACAAAAGACTGGGCTATATAATCAATTTTATTTCCCATACAAAAATTGAGGCTCTTTATGTCTTTTGCTGTCAATCCTTTGAAGCTCAACTTAGTATCAGGCATATTGATACCTTTGCGTTCTTTAATTAGCCCGGGAATAACCACTCTGGTCTTCACCTTATTTTTCTGACATTCTAAAACTAAAAGAGCAATATTGCCGTCCTCAATATAAATGTGGTGGCCTTTTTTAATCCCATTCAAAGAATTTTTGTAATCAAACGGTATCAAACTGCCTTCTCCCAGAATATTCTCCTTAGTTAACCAAACTACCTGCCCTTTGTTTACCTTGATGGCCCGACCTGCCTTTAGTCTACCAACCCTTATACGATAGCCTTCTAAATCTCCTAATATCTTGACATTTAAGTGATGTTTTTTATTTAGTTTTCTTATGAGTCGTATCCGGGCCAAATGAACCTTTAAGGTTGAGTGAGAGAAATTTAATCTTGCCACCCCCATACCGGCATCCATCATCTTTATCAGAACATTTTCTTTGCTTGAAGCTGGACCTAAAGTACAAATTATTTTAGTTTTTGGCATTTATAGCTCCAGGTTTTCCTTTACACGGTGTCCTGACTTTGGCGGAATCAAAAATCTGGCATGCGAGCAGTTTCACACGATCGTTAACGAGGAACAACACCTCGGTATCTGTAA